>Ga0066644_10000393_pt1 | contig 27757 bp, 25 predicted proteins | sample CryGeyCG2114_020_FD_62735 | JGI IMG/M metagenome (GOLD analysis project Ga0066644, IMG submission 62735) | Groundwater microbial communities from aquifer - Crystal Geyser CG15_big_fil_post_rev_8/21/14_0.20 | ecosystem: Environmental > Aquatic > Deep subsurface > Groundwater | place: USA: Utah...
TGTTCCTACACCTTTAAACATATTTATTAACTCAATAATTATTAAAAAATCATTATATGAATATATATATTTTTAGATTGATGTTTAAAACAAATAAAGAATTATTATATAATTTATTAATCCAGCAATTACATTGTTTTGAAAGAAATGTATATTTATAAACAATAAATTTATAAAATAAAATGCGCCCCTAGCTCAATTGGATAGGGTGCTTGACTACGGATCAATAGGTGTGATACCAAAGTTTGTAGAAAAGCTCGATTTCGTAAAGAATAGGTTTTTTTGTTTCGGAATCCCGATGATTTTCGCTTTTTGTGTATGGAGTTTGTATGGACTCCAAAAGGACACAATCCAATATTATAATGTCAGAAGAAAAGTTCAGGAAAACCATACCTTTAAATCTTCCCCTTGTTATTGTTGCTTCCATAGGTTTTTGAACTTACACAAATATAGAACTAATTACTGTTAGAGTTTACAACTTCGAGAATAATTCTTTGGCTTTGATAGAGTATTCTAAATTCTTTCCCAATTTCAAAACCATATTGAAAATTTTTTTTTATTCTTAATTTTAATCTGAGGGACTTTTGTATAAGCCCTCTAAGGCGGATGGTTACTTTCATATACTTGCATTTCAAACCTCTTGAAACTTAAGCGGATGAAATGAAAGTGAGTGGAGCGACTTTAATAATTTTATGATTTGCTGCTTGCAGCTTTATCTTAAAAAGGTTTGATAGCTTATGAGTATAAAACTTAGAAAGGAAAAAACTGATTGATAGAATTTGTCCGGAGTTTGTGGAATTTGCTGAAAGCAACCTAAACTTAAGCCCTCACCCCGACCCTTTCCCGAAGAGCGAGGGAGTAATGTGGAAGGAGTTTGAGAAGAAAGAACTCTATGAAAATTTTAAGTAAGAGTATGATGAATTTGATCCCGCAAGCGGGACAGGCAAGCTGACTCAAAGTAAATTTACCCGCTAACTGAAGGTTTGGGGATTAGTAATGAATTACGATGTTGTTGAGGGAAAGAGCCGGAGTAAGAGGACGATTGGGTTTATGACTAATATAGTTTTGAATAAAATGTTGCATCAGAAAATTATTTTTATTTACAGGATTAAATTTCAGCAAAGTAGGAATAAATTTATTTATATTTAAACTTTAGATTTATTTTAAGTTTATAGATCGGGATTGAAAAATGAAGGAAGGTATTGAAGAAGCCCTTGATTATCATAGTAATGGAAGAAAAGGTAAAATTGAGGTAGTCACAACTAAACCATGTTTAACCTCCAGGGATCTCTCCCTTGCATACATGCCGGGCGTTGCTGAGCCGTGCCGGGGAAAAACCAAAATTGAAGAAGAAGTTTATAACTATACTGGCAAAGGAAATTTGGTTGCCGTAATATCAAATGGAACCGCTGTGCTTGGGTTGGGTGATATTGGCCCCGGCAGGTAAACCGGTAATGGAAGGTAAAGCAGTTCTGTTCAAAAGATTTGCTGACATAGATGTATTTGATCTTGAGTTAAAAAGTCACAACGTTCAGGAAATTATAAAAGCAGTACAATTATTAGAACCCACTTTCGTCGGATTAAATTTAGAGGATATAAATGCTCCGGAATGTTTTGAAATAGAAGAAACTTTAAAAGCTACAATGAATATCCCGGTATTCCACGACGACCAGAACGGGACAGCTATTAATTCTACCGCTGCTTTAATAAATGCAGTTGAATTAGCGAAAAAAAATTAGACCAATTAACAGTAATAGTTAGCGGTGCAGGAGCTGCCGCAATATCGTGTTGTAAATTATATGTAAAGCTGGCGTTAAAAAAGAGAATATAATAATGCTTGATTCAAAAGGATCAATACATAAAGAAAGACAAGAGTTAAACAAATATAAAGCAGAATTTACTACCGATAAAATTTATAAAACACTGGCAGAAGGAATGAGAAATGTGCCGGCTATTGATGCAACAGGATTGCAAACACTAAAAGATTTTTATAAGGATGCACAAAAGCATAAAACTCATTTAATACTGTCAGGCGTGCATACACAACCGCTTTATGCTATGTCGCAGGCGGGTATATTGGATTTATTTGGTGAAAGAAATATTTACGAAAATATAGACGATGATTTAGACAGGCCAAGAGAAATTCTTGGTTTACCTAAATTAGGAAGACCAAAAGATTTTATACCAACTGTAAAAAGAGAAATGAATTAATTTTTTGAGGTTAACTTGGATTTAACTGTTAAGGATATATCTAATTTATTATTGAAATCTGATAAAGAGGTTCAAAGCTTAATTAAGAAAAAGGAAATACCTTTTCAACTAGTACACGATAAAATGCTTTTCAACAAACAGCAAATAATTGAATGGGCTTTAAGCAGAAATATTCCTATCAATATTTCTGGTCATAAAAAGATGACCGAGTATCACGTTAGGTCTTTAAATAATATACTCGGTCAAAGTTCTTTTTTCTATGATTGCAATCTCTCAGAAAAATTATTCATAGAGCAAATGGTGGATCTGATTGACCTTGAAAAAAATGTTGATAGAGGAATAATCGTTCAGCTATTAAAGAACCGGGAAGAGTTGATGAGCACTGCAATCGGAAATGGAATTAGTCTGCCCCACCCTCGGATTCCGCTTATGATTGGAAGGAATAAGCCTGTAATTAACTTTTTCTTCCCCGAGAGACCGCTTGAGATAAAATCACTTGACGGAAGGCCCGTGCATACTATTATTCTATTAATTTCTCAGACAATAAAACAACATTTAAGTTTACTCGCTCATTTGAGTTTTTTACTTTCAAAGGAAACTTTTCGTTTTGCTTTGGAAAACAGACTTAATTGTAAAGAGATTATTGACATTATAAGCCATATTGAAAATACCAGAGTTGATTAATATCAGTTACTAATTTTTTTTGATAAAAAATGGATTTATTTTTTTACTTCTTATTATTGCAACTATCTTCAATAGCTGCTATAGCTTTTTTTACTGAAAATAAAAAAGCGTCAGCAACAGCGCATTTACTGCTTGTTGTTGGACTGATAACCGGGTTCATCACAACACTTAGCGCACTTGCAAGTCCGGATTTTATATTGAAAAATATAAAGATGTTCGGGATAGCAAACAATTTATTCCGGTTCGATGCTTTGGGCTTATATTTCTTATGTATTATTCAACTTGTTGCAATTCCAACCACTATTTACAGCTACTCTTATCTTAAACATTACAACGAAAAAGGGAAATCGGTAAGGAGCTATCTTGTTTTTTATGCAGTGCTTCTTGTTTCAACACAATTGGTAGTAATAGCAAATCACACAATATTATTTTTGATTTGCTGGGAAGTAATGAGCACTTCGGCTTACCTTGGGATGATTTTTGAAAAAGAGAAAAAAGATGTTTATACAGGAGCTTTTTACTATTTGATTATTTCTCACGTAGTAGTATTCCTTCTATACATATTTTTCTTCTTACTTCGTCAGCAGACTAACAGTTGGTTCTTTAGTGATTTTCATCTTTCACCGGATGCGGGCGAGTTGTTTATCGTGCTTTATGCTTTATCGTTAATTGCATTTGGAATGAAAGCCGGTTTTATGCCTTTTCATTTCTGGCTACCGAGGGCGCATCCAATTGCACCAACTGTTTTTAGTGCATTCCTTTCCGGGATAATTATTAAAACCGGTATATATGGAATTTTAAGAACTTTTCAATTTTTAAAACCAACACCAGAGTGGCTTGGCTGGTTTGTGCTCGTTATTAGTTTGATTAGCGCAATTTATGGTGTATGGTACGCATTAGCACAGCATGATATTAAACGCTTGCTGGCGTATCATTCAGTTGAAAATATTGGAATTATAGGGATCGGAATTGGGATAGGTTTTATTGGTTCGGCTTATCATTCAGTGCCTATACAGGTGCTTGGTTTTGGCGGAGCGCTTCTTCATACACTTAATCACGCTATTTTTAAAAGCTTATTATTCATTGGCAGCGGAGTTATTTATCAAAATCTCGGAACCAGAAATATTGAACTGATGGGAGGGCTTGTTCATTACGGAAAATATTTTGTTGCATTGTTTCTAATTGGATCAATTGCAATAAGCGGAGTGCCTCCGTTTAACGGGTTTATATCGGAATTTATTATTTATAATGGCTTTTTTACTACTGCAAATGAATTGAAAAATTATTATCCGTTATTAATGCTTATCTCAGCGGTAGGATTAGCCTTTGTTGGTGGATTAGCCGTTGCTTGTTTTACTAAAATAAATTCAATTATGTTTTTGGGAAAGGAACGTAAAGAAGTAAAACATTTTAATATTTCTTTTTATGAGTATCTGTCACTTGGAATTTTTGCTTTGCTTTGCGTTGTAATAGGATTTTATCCTCAGCCTTTTATTGTAATTGTAAATAAAGTTTTAGCTGATGGATTTGTTCCGGCAGCTTCTTCATTTAACTTATTAAGTATTAATTGGTATTTACTCAGCAGTATCTTTTTATCAGTAATCGTGGGAATTATTATAATCTTTTTGTGGAAGAGAAGAATTCAGAGAAAATACGGAAGAAGAATTTCAACTGCGTGGGGCTGCGGATATGAAGGATTGAATCCCAAAATGCAATACACAGCTTCATCCTATGCAGATGAATTAAATGAAATTTCCAAATCGGTTTTGGTTTATCATAAAAAGATAAATGAACAAAAAGATATCTTCCCGATTAAAGAAAGTTTTGAGAGTCATTCAGATGATTTAGTTGATAAGAAAATTCTATTGCCGGTATTTAAAAGTTTCAGCGGATTTATTGCACGGATTAAATTTTTAAGTTACACAGATATACGATACTATATTGCATTTATTTTAATAATTATTACAATTTACAGTTTGATAGCTTTTATATGGAGTTAGTTGCAGCATTACAAGGAATTATTTCTTTAGTTCTGATTTTAGGATTATCGCCTCTATTCATCGGCTTAGTCAATAAACAAAAAGCCATCTTTACAGGAAGAACAGGCGCACCCATACTTCAGCCATATTATGAACTGAAGAAACTGATAAAGAAAGAAACCATAAACGCAGAAAGTTCATCTTTCATTAGCATAATAGCGCCATTGATAAATCTTATTGCAGTTATTGTTGCGGCTGCAATGCTGCCAATTAGTTTTGCTCGTCCGCTGATAAGTTTTGAAGGCGATATAATCTTATTTGCATATATGCTTGGATTAGCAAGATTTTTCCAGGTGCTTGCTGCAATGGATATAGGCAGTTCATTTGAAGGAATGGGGGCAGCACGTGAGGCCACCTTTGCTGTTTTTGCAGAACCAATCTTTTTTTTCACTATTGGCAGCATAGCCTTTATAAGCGGATTCACTTCAATTTATGATATTTATCATTCTATAAGATTAGATAATTTATCATTTGTAGTTTTTATAATTGTCTGTTCAATATCAGTTTTTATACTTGCCGTTACTGAGTGTTCCCGTATGCCGGTTGATGATCCTAACACGCACCTTGAACTAACGATGATTCACGAGGTTATGATTTTGGATAACTCAGGAATTGATTTGTCCTTATATCAGTATTCGAGTTACATCAAATTATTTATATATGTAATTCTTGAAGCATCATTCTTTTACCCTTTTGCAGTGCAAAGCTATACTTTAGGCATTATCATTTTTGTGGTGGTTATTATTATACTATCTTCCGCCTTAGCTACGGTGGAAACAATAACTTCACGTTTTAAAATGAAAAATATTCCTCATTATCTTTTATTTGCTACTGCTATTGGAATATTGAATTTATTGATTTACACTTTTACTAAATAAAAAAGTTTTATGCAGAATGTATTAAGTATTCTTTTTTGTCTGTCTCTGTTTTATCTGTCTGTAACACCCCGTGTTAAAGCTTATGTAACTGTTCTCCGGATTCAGGGTATTTTGCTTACAATACTATTGATATTGCCCTTTATAGAACAATTTTCAATATTTGCCGTAATCTTACCAGCTACTTTATTCATTATAAAAGTGATTATTATACCAAGGTATATTGATAAAATTATTTTAGAACTAGATATTAAAAGAACAATTGAACCTACGATACAGCAATTCAATTTTTTACTGCTTGTTATTTTTTCATTCATAATAATTTTTCTCGCAGCAAGTATTTTATCGCAAAGCACTGAAATTGAAATCATCCCTTTTGCAAGCGGCTTTGCTGCAGTTGTGGTAGGAATATTTATTATAATATTCAGAAAGAAATTAATTATCCACGTTGCCGGATTTTTAGTATTGGAAAACGGGATATTTTTATTTGGAACCGCCGTTGCTTCAGAGCTGCCAATAATGATAGAAATTGGTGTGCTGCTCGATGTATTTGTGGTAGTATTTTTAATGGGTATTGCACTAAACAGAATCAGTTCAACATTTGAAGGGTTTGATGTAACTATATTAAGGAGACTTAAGGACTAATGCTTGAATTCTCTATTTTAATTTTAATTCCTTTAATTGCAGCGGCTGTTTGTTACCTTATTAAAAGTATTCGTTCACAATATGCAATTTCATTAACTATTAGTGCGCTCCACCTCTTTTCCTCGTTTATTATTTTTATCGGCTGGTATAAACCAAATCTGCCATTTTTCTTTAGCACAGATCCGCTGAGTAAATTATTTCTTCTCATCCTTTCAAATGTTTACTTCTGGGTTGTGCTTATCTCATTTTCATATTTGAAACGGCCGGTTACATCAAAAGCTGAAGCTGGTAAAAAATATTATTTCTTGCTGTTAAACTTTTATCTGTTTGCGAATACGGCAGCTATTTTAAGCAATCACTTTGGAATGTATTGGGTTGCTGCAGAAGCAACTACATTAAGTGTAGCTCCTCTTATTTATTATTACCGGAATGGAGAAGCACTAGAAGCAATGTGGAAATATCTCTTTTTAGTTTCAGTTGGAATTGCATTTGCTTTTATTGGAATTTTATTCTTAACGCTTTCTGCTAATGGAACCACAATGGAAGGGCATCAATTATTTTTTTCTGAGTTCGTAAAAAATGCAACGAAATTAAATCCGGTTTGGCTTAAGGCGAGCTTCATTTTTATATTTGTTGGACTAAGCACAAAAATAGGTATTGCACCAATGCACTCCGGTGATGTCGACGCAACCAGCAACGCGCCAAGTCCCATTGCAGCGCTTATGTCTGGGTCATTACGGATAACAGCTCTTCTGGGGGTAATGAGAATATTCCAGATCCTCACCCCTACTACTTCTTATGAATTTGCAAAATTAATTTTAATTATCGGCGGATTGCTTTCTCTTGCTGTAGCATTTATTTTTATGTTCAAAGTGAATAACTACAAGCGTTTACTTGCTTACTCCAGTGTTGAGCACCTTGGAATAATAACACTAGGAATAGGTGTAGGTGGATTAGCATTTGCCGGAGCAATGTATCACGTAATTTTTAATTCGTTAAATAAAATGGTTCTGTTTTTTACTGCGGGAAATATTCATAATAGGTTTAAGACAAGAGAAGTTAATGGGGTAAGAGCTGTTATAAATTTATTACCGTGGACGGGCTGGCTTTTTTTGCTTTCATTTTTTGCAATATCAGCTATTCCGCCGTTTGGGATTTTTTTTAGTGAGCTTATGATATTTGAAGGAATGCTTTTTTCAGATAAACCTTGGATACTGGCGGTAACTATGTTTCTTCTCCTTTTCATTTTTATAAATATGGGAAGAACTTTATTCCAAATGTTGTATGGAGAAAAAGATGAAAAAACACAACAAGAAAAAGAGAGCTTTGAAATAATTCATTTTGCAGTAATAGTATTATTGATTTTACTAATTGCAATTGGGATTATCTCACCAGGAATTTTGCAAGAAAATATTTTAAGTATTTCAAAAGATTTCGGTATCATATTATGAATTCATTAAAAGTTCAAAACGGAGAAGTTTTCGATCGTAATGAAATTGAATTTTTGAATAGAAGTGATTTTCAGGATTCTGTTTTGAATTTATTATCAAATAAATATAGAATGATTGGGTTATTTCCAATCGATAAAAAATATCCTAATAAAATTGTATCAATACTGTCTGATTCGGTTTCTTCTTCGCTTTATATTATCGGCTGTGAATTCCCGGTAAACAAATTAGAATTTGAGAGCTTTGCTAATCAGTTTCCCCAAACAAATTATTTTGAATGTGAGCTTGCCGAAAATTTTGGTTATAAACCAGTCAACCATCCGTGGTTAAGACCAGTAAGAAAACAGAATATTATTTTGGGTAATCAACCATATCAATTTTTTAATATCGACGGCGATGAAGTTCACGAAGTTGCCGTCGGACCCATTCACGCCGGAGTAATTGAACCGGGTCATTTCAGATTTCAGTGTCATGGTGAACTGGCTTATCATCTTGAAATAAATTTAGGATACCAGCACCGTGGTGTTGAAGCGCTGATGTTGAATGCAAGCCCTAACCAGCGAATAATTCTTTCCGAATCAATTGCCGGTGATACAGTTGCTGGTCATACTTACGCACATTGCAGCACGGTTGAATCTTTGACTAACACACAAGTAAATCTGCGCGCACAAGTAATTCGTACTATTGCCGAAGAGCTTGAAAGAATTGCAATGCACGTAAGCGGGCTTGGCGGTATAGCAAATGATATTGGATTTGCATTGCCGGCATCTGCTTATGGAAGATTGAGAACACTAGTTATTAATAGTCTTGCTTTATTATGCGGCTCAAGATTTGGAAGAGGATTATTTGTTTACGGCGGTGTAAGGTTTGATTTTAATGATGAAAATTTAGAACAAATAAAGAACAATTTAGAAATAGTAAAGAAAGATATTTCAGTCATAAATGATTTCTTATTTTCTTCTACTGGGGCTCTTATAAGATTTGAAAATACCGGAGTAGTTTCAAAAGATTTTGCCGAAAAAATTGGACTTGTTGGAACTGCGGCAAGATCGAGCGGTATTGAGCTGGATACAAGGATACATTTTCCATACGGAGCATACCGGTATTTTCCGGTATCACCGATCACATTATCTACCGGGGATGTATTTGCACGTGCGCGGCTGCGTGCGCTTGAAGTTGATGAATCGCTTCGTTTTATATTCGATCAGCTTGAGAATCTTCCAGAAGGTAAAATAGCTTCTGATGTAAACGAGCTAAAAATAAATTCCGGAGTTATTTCAGTTGTTGAAGGATGGCGGGGAGAGATAGTCCACTCTGCTTTTACAGATGATGAAGGAAAGATTATTCAATACAAAATAAAAGATCCTTCATTTAATAACTGGTATGGTTTAAGTTTAGCTTTACGTAAAACTGCTATTTCAGATTTCCCGTTATGCAATAAAAGTTTTGATTTATCTTATGCCGGACACGATTTATAGAAATTTAATTTTTAGATATTACTTATGATTGACGCAATAAAACTCAGAATACTTCAAAGAGATTCAGTTATTCAAGATGTAAGTGGCGCTTCACTACCGAAATTATTCCGCGGGTTACCAGTTTTAGAAGATAAACCTTGCTTGGATGACTGCCGAAAATGTGCAGAGGTATGTCCTACTGGAGCAATAAAATTAGATCCATTAGAAATAGATTTAGGCTTGTGCTTATTCTGTCCTTTGTGTGAGGAAGTTTGTCCGGAAAAAATAATTCACTATACAAATAACATTAATTTAGCCGTTGATAAAAAGGAAAAGCTAATAATTACTAAAGAAACAAAAAGTATTGCACCGGAAAAAGCATCAGAAAAAATCAGAAAATATTTTGGAAGATCCTTAAAGCTAAGACAGATTTCTGCTGGCGGGTGCAATGGCTGTGAGCTTGAATTAAATGCACTAAGTAATGTTAACTTTGATATGGGCAGATTCGGTATTGAGTTTGTTGCATCACCGCGGCACGCAGATGGAATAGTAATTACCGGTCCAATTACTAAAAATATAGCTAATGCGGTTCAAATTTGTTATGATGCAGTTCCTAATCCAAAGATAATAATTCTCTTTGGTGCTTGTGCAATTTCCGGTGGAATATTTAAAGATTCAGAAGAAACAAATAGAAAATTTCTGGAACAAAACAAAATAGATTTATTCATTCCAGGAAGTCCGCCGCATCCGCTTACACTTATAAACGGATTGTTGGATTGGTTAGATAAAAAGGGATAATACGAAAGTTTATCAAAAAAAATATTTATATACGTAAAGAGTAAACCGAACATCTTAATAATCTATATTGTAAAACTTTTTTATTTACACTATATTTGGAACCAAAAAACTGCGCCCGTAGCTCAACTGGATAGAGCGTTTGACTACGGATCAAAAGGTTGAGGGTTCGAATCCTTCCGGGCGTACTTAGTTATCCTCTCAATAGAGAGGATTTTTTATTTAAACTTTAATCTATGTTTTCAAAAAAAATATACGACTTTATGTTCACTGCACTTCAAGAAGCAGAACATGCATTTGCTCAAAAAGAAGTCCCGGTTGGCGCTGTAATAACTCACAAAAACAAAATTATCGGGAAAGGCTATAACCAAGTTGAAAGTTTAAAAGACCCAACAGCACACGCTGAAATGATTGCAATTACATCTGCTGCAAATTATTTGCGTAACTGGAGATTGGATGAATGTGATCTTTATGTAACTTTAGAACCTTGTATTATGTGCACCGGAGCAATTTTAAATTCCAGAATAAAAAATTTATACTTTTCAACATTTGATCCTAAATTTGGCGCTTGTGGTTCAGTATATAATTTAACAGAAGAAAAAAGATACATCAACACATTAAAAGTTTATTCAGGGATTTATGAGTCAGAAAGTAAAGATCTTCTGGAAAAATTTTTCAAAAAGTTACGAAAAACTTAATATAATAATTATTAGTTTAGATACTTAAAAAATATTTACATTTAAAAAATGAGATGATAATGAGGATATTATTGTTTGGTATGCCTGGAGTTGGAAAAGGTACTCAGGCTAAGATATTGTCGTCAAAATTAAATATCCCTCATATTTCTACAGGGGAAATTTTAAGACAAGCTGTTAGAGATGAAACGGAACTTGGTAAAAAAGCCAAAGAAATAATGAATGAAGGGGAATTAGTGCCTGATTCAGTTATGATAGGCATTATAAAAGAAACATTTTCACAACCCAGATGTAAAGATGGTTTTATTTTAGATGGCTTTCCAAGAACAAAAATTCAAGCTGAAGAATTGGATGAATTAATAGACGAACTAAAACTATCCAATGTTGTAGTGTTGTCTATAACCGCACCGGTATCCGAAATTTTAAAGAGGCTAACTGATAGATTAGCCTGTAAAAATTGTAAAAGTATTTTTACAAGAAGTAAAATTGAAGGTTTGAAATCTTGTCCGAAGTGTAATGCTGAAAACAGCTTTTACCAAAGGAAAGATGATACAGAAGATGTTATTAAAAATAGGATAGAAATTTTTAATAATGTTACAAAAGCAGTTTTAGAATACTATAGAGATAAAAGAGAAGTAATTACTATTGACGGTAATGATACAGTTGAAAATGTTAATAAAGAAATATTGGATACTCTGTCTTTAAAATATGACAAGATAAAAAATTAGATCTTGTAATCTACGGCTATACCATCAATTAATTTGATAACTTTTGCATTAATTTTTTTTACCATATCATAATCGTGAGTAGTTATTAATACAGATGTACCTCTGTTATTAATATTTTTTATTAGCTCCATAATTTCTTCCGATGTTTCTGGATCTAAATTGCCCGTGGGCTCATCAGCCAAAAACAAAATTGGCTCTTTTATCATTGCCCTTGCAATTCCAACTCTTTGCTGTTCTCCTCCTGAAAGTTCATTTGGCATACCAAATCTTCTGTGTATTAAGCCAACATCTGTAAGAACATCATTTATCTTCTGCTTAATTAATCTTTTGGGTGTTCCTATAGATTCTAAAATAAAAGAAAGATTTTCATATATATTTCTATCAGAAAGTAACTTAAAATCTTGGAATACAACACCCAGTTTTTTCCTTAATTCAGGTAACATTCGTGGTTTAATTGTAGTTGAACTAAATTCACCAATATCAACGGTACCGGAATCAGGTAGAATATTCATATAAACCATTTGCATAAGTGTAGATTTACCTGCTCCACTTTTACCGATTATAAAAGTGAAATCTCCAGGTAAAAGATTAAATGTAAGGTCTTTAAATATTAATTCTGAATTGTAACCATATTGTACATGATTAAAAGAAAGCATTCTATCATCTCATTTTTTTAACAACAAATTGAACTCTGTTTGAATTTTCAGTAGCGTCTTTAAATGTAAAAGCATCATAACAATGTAAAACAAATAATTCATTTTTTTGTAGTAGCTTAAAGTAATCAATAAATGGGTATATCTTTTGTCTGTGCACTTCCGTAAATGTTTTATCCTTTAACTTTATTTCAAAAGAATTTTTATGAATTCTTTTTTTAGGATCATATGAAGTTGTATGTTTATAAGTTATACCTTTATACTTCCCTTCTCTTATTGGTTCTTTAATATGAATCCTACTGTTATTTTCCAAACTAACATCAAAAGTAAATATACCTTTATCTGAAAGCAAATTATTGATATTTGCAAACAATTTATTTACATCTTTTTTTATTAATAAATAGTTTACACTGTCAAAACAGCTAAAAATTAAATTAAATGAATTTTTGAAAGGAAGTGATGTCATATTGCATAGAACTTTTTTAATTGATTTATCGGCAGATGAATTTAACATTGAAAATGATAAATCTGTAGCAATTATGTTTTTATATTTTTTATTGTAGAATTTTGCTAATGTACAGTTACCTGCAGCAAGTTCAAGAACAAATGCATCTCTTTTAATAAAATTTTTAGAAATAAGGAAAAGATAATCAGCCCAATATTCATAGCTGATTTTTCTCATTAAGTGAGGATATATTTTTGAAACTAACGAATAATTCTCGCTTCTGATTGGCATTTACTTTTTTCTATTTTTTGCTATTTCTTCTGCAAAATAAAAAGCTTCAATCATACTTGATTCATTTGCAATAAATTTTCCGGAAATGTCAAACGCAGTTCCGTGATCTGGAGAAGTCCTAATTATAGGCAAACCTGCAGTAAAGTTTACACCTTGACCTGAGTTTAACATTTTGAAAGGAATTAGAACTTGATCGTGATACATTCCAATTACCAAATCAAATTTTCTGTAACTGTGTTTTGCAAAAAATGCATCTGAAGAAAAAGGACCACTTAAATATTTTTTGAATTTGTTTTTATTAATTGCAGGTATAATTATGTTCTCTTCTTCAATACCAATTATTCCCCCCTCGCCTGCGTGTGGATTTAATCCCAATACGGCAATTTTTGGTTCCTTTATTTTAAAATCTTTTTTTAATGCTTTGATAATAATTTCAAAAGTTGATGATAATTTTTTTGCGGTTAACTCTTTTATAATTTTATTGATTGGAGTATGAATTGTCACTAAAGCTGACTTCATTTTTTTAGACAGGAATACCATCGAAAAGTTTTTTGCTTTACTCCAATCAGCTAACATTTCCGTATGTCCTGGATATTTAATACCTGCTAAAGCTATTGCTTTTTTTGAAATAGGTGCAGTTATCATAGCAACTGATCTTTTCTTTTTTAAGAGTTCAAAAGCAAGTCTAATTGAATTAAATGAAGTTAACCCTGAAGCAGCAGTAGTTTTTGAATATTCAATTTTAATATCATTTAGTTTTAGAATATAAATTCTTTTGGTTAAATTTTTAGGCAACTTATCAACAATTGCAAAAGGAAATTTAGTCTTTAACTTTTTTGATACTTGGTTAAAAACATTTTCAGGTGTGATAAAAATAAATTTATGATTTGTAGAATTGTAGAGTCTCTTAATTGATTTGATTACAATTTCCGGTCCTATACCGTTTACATCACCACATGTAAATATAAAATTGCTCATTAACCTGTTATTAGTGAAAAATCTCCAATACCATATTTATCAATAAAAACGAATTCTTTTTTAGAATTATTATAAATCCATATCTCGGTTACTTGCCCGTAAGTATTTGAAGTTCTTTTTATCTCATTAGGTTTACCGTATTTGATATAAATTTTTCCTCTATCAGTTGTGGCACCGCTTTTACGGGAAATTGGCATAAAATGAATAGTAGAATAATCTATTCGTTCGTAATACTCTTTCATAATAGGATTAAAAGTAGTATTTGATGTCGGGTCAAATTTTTTCCAATACTTTTGAAGTAATTTTGAATACTGAAAGGAATCATTATCTAATATTTTATCAATTACAGAGTCTTCTTCAATAAAATTAAGATATTTAATTGCATGTTCAGGATTACGAAGAGAAAATGGTTTATCAAACCATATCACTCTTTTAATAAAAGTTGTATAATTCTTAAAATCAGAATTATTTGAAACTACTAACTTAAATGCTCCTTCAGAGAGTTTCTCATCAAAATTTTCTAAAATATAAAATCTTGAATTAGAAATATCATCATCTTTTAGAAGTACTATTTTATCATTACAATATTTTATATTGATAGTTGCATCAAAATAATTTGTAATGCTTGAATTATATAGTGTATCATTATTGCTTATTATTTTTACAAATAGTTCATCATTATCTAAATCATTTGACGGTAACAATAAAGTATACTTACTTTCACTAAATGGTATGTCACCACCATAATTTGCTATTTCATATGCATCAACATCATCACATTCAACTAAATTATTTTTTACAATAATTGGGGTTGAGAATAACTTATCACCATTGTCTATTAAATTAATTTGCTTACCTTTAATTGCCCTTTCATTATTTAGGTCAGTAAATGTTGGTATTATTCTTTTGATATTATTACCAAAATCAATTTGTATTACTCCTTCGACATAATCGTCCATAGATTTTGTTTTTTCGTATGAATCTACTTCTACAAACTTCTCATCATATTTTCTCTGAACTATATTTTGTTTTTCATCTAAAAATTCTAGTGATACTGTAAAATTAGCTTTGTAAACTTCATTGTCCTTTTGAAAGATAAGCCTGTTAGCAGGTACTTTATATATAAAATAATTTTGATTGTTATCCTGATTCGAAGTTATTAATTCGGAAAAGAATATTTTATCAAAAAGGAGAGGTAATGGACCTTTGATAGGTCTATTTCTTCTATTTACCTGTGAAAATAGTAAAGCTGATAATAAGAGTATAAAAATTGGAATCTTTTTCATTATAAATTTTATTGATGATAGATTATTTATTGCAATATAATCAATTATGAAAGGAAATTTAAGGATTTACAATTATAGAAAAACAAAAAAATATAATTAGCTATTCATATTTAGTAAAAACTCTTTGTTATTTTTTGTCCCCCTCATTTTATCTAAAAGAAAATCCATTGCTTCAACCGGACTAAATTCACTCAATATCTTTCTCAAAATCCAAATTTTGGCTAAATCATCTTCTTTCATTAATAATTCTTCTCTTCTAGTTCCGGATCTATTTACATCAATAGCAGGGAAAATTCTTCTATCACTTAAATCTCTGTTTAACACTAATTCCATATTACCAGTACCTTTAAATTCTTCAAAGATAACATCATCCATTCTACTACCTGTATCTATCAGAGCAGTAGCAATAATTGTTAAACTTCCTCCATCTTCAATATTTCTAGCTGCCCCAAAAAATCTTTTTGGCTTATGAAGAGCATTTGAATCAACACCACCTGATAGTATTCTACCACTATGAGGAACAACTATATTATGAGCTCTTGCCAATCTTGTAATACTATCTAAAAGAATTACAACATCTTCTCCGGCTTCAACAAGTCTTTTGGCTTTTTCAATTACCATATCTGCAACCTGTACATGTCGCTCGGCAGGTTCATCAAATGTTGAACTTATAACTTCACCTTTAACTAATCTCTGCATATCAGTTACTTCTTCCGGACGTTCATCAATTAACAAAATCAATAATTTAACTTCAGGATTATTTCTTACAATAGAGTTTGCAATTTTTTGTAGAAGAATTGTTTTTCCACTTTTGGGAGGTGAAACTATCAATCCTCTCTGTCCCTTTCCTATTGGTGAAAGTAAATCCATAATTCTCATTGAGTATTCACCCGGTGCAGATTCAAGTGAAAGTCTTTTGGTTGGATAAACAGGAAGTAAATTATCAAAAAGAGTACGACCTCTTATTTTTTCAGGAGATATTCCGTTTACTGCTTCAACTCTAAGTAAAGCAAAAAATCTTTCTCCGTCTTTTGGTGGTCTTACCTGCCCGCTTACAAAATCACCAGTTCTTAAGCTGAATTTTTTAATTTGAGAAGGAGAAACATAGATATCATCAGGGGAGGGTAAATAATTATAATCTGCTGAACGTAAAAATCCATAGCCATCAGGCAAAACTTCCAGCACACCTTTTGAAAATGTTGCACCGTCTTTTGAAGTCTGGGCCTCTAAAATTTTAAATATCAAATCTTGCTTCCTTAAGTCGGCATATTCGGCAATTTTTAGTTCTTGGGCGATCGCATTTAGTTCAACGATCTTTTTAGATTTGAGTTCTGAAATATCCATTAGTTTTCTCTTCCTTAATTTTTTTATTTAAAATTTATTAATGATTGGTTTATGAAACAATTTTTTTTGAATTTTATTCGGGTTTATTTAGCAGAATCGGAGTTATTTACTTTATCTATTTAAAAATTATAATAACGATTGGATTTAGTGGACTGTCCGAAAATTACATTATCTCAGCAGAAATGTCAAGTTTATTTTTAGAACAGCAAAAAATAACTCAATAAATTTAATCCTAAATAATAAAATATTTATTGAGAATATCTTAATTTTATAATTATATTTTGTAATAAATTAAAATTCACTACTATGTCTCTAACAGTAAAAAGGAACACGGTCCGATTTTATCCCGACCCCAAAAGGATTATAGCAAGATTTTATCTACCGGGCGGTGAAAAATATGCCGCTATAATAATTAAAAACGTATTAAAGCTTTCCGAAGAAGAAACAAATAACCTTTTAGATCAAATACTAAGAGATTTCTCCAAACGCCATCGCAATATTTCTAAAATCTTTGATAATAATTTTATAAAAGTATTAGATATAATAAAACAATTTGAGGACGAGCCACTTTCTCTTCCATTAAAGAAAAAATTACTTATCGGATCTTATTTTACACAAGAATATTCAATAGAATCTGCTGCCTTTTTTAATCCTTCCATATTTGAGGACCCTGACCAATCTGATTTGGAAGAAGGTAAAAAAAGAATAATAATGAGCTTCAGAGCAACAGGTGAAGGACATATTTCATCAATTGTATTTAGAAGCGGAATAATTGATAAAGAGAATAATATAAAGTTTGATAAAATAGGTAATCTTGTAGATGTACCGGAAATAGTAAAACGTTATGTCTACAATAAAAAAAGATTTTGTAAAAAACTTGAAGAGATGAAAAATAACGGCTATATCTTAGATATGGTTATGGATAAACTGAAAGATGAATTTATTTATGGAGAACTTATAGGTATTGTTAATGAAATATTAAAAGATAAAAGTTTAACAATAATTGATAAAGAAGAATTAAAAAGAATAACCTGGGTCGCTACTTCACATTATGAAACAATATTTTCTTTAGACACAGATATATCTGAAAGAGTAATATTTCCTGTCTCCTATTCAGAGACAAACGGTATTGAAGATGCTAGATTTGTAAGATTTATTGATGATGACGGAAGTGTTACTTATTATGCGACATACACAGCATATAACGGTCACACAATCCTTCCCAATCTTTTGGAAACAAAAGATTTTTATCATTTTAAGATAAAACCTCTTTATGGCACACATGTTCAAAATAAAGGAATGGCACTTTTCCCCCGTAAAATAAATGGTAAATATGCTATGATCTCCCGTTACGATGGTTTTAGTAATTTTATTATGTTTTCTGAAAATATAAATGTTTGGGAAAATGTTAAAAAAATACAAGATCCTATTTATCCGTGGGAATTTATAAAAATTGGTAATGCAGGTTCTCCAATAGAGACTGAGAAAGGTTGGTTACTGCTAACTCATAGTGTAGGTCCTATGAGGAAATACACCCTTGGAGCAATACTACTTGATTTAGAAGATCCTACGAAAGTAATTGCCAGATTAAAAGAACCTTTACTTGCTCCAAATGAAGAAGAAAGAGACGGATATGTACCAAACGTTGTTTATTCTTGCGGTTCCATAATTTTGAATGATGAATTAATAATACCTTATGGCATGTCTGATTATGCTTCAACATATGCAACTATCCCATTAGAAGAATTGTTCAATGAATTGCTGTATAAATAAAAAGTAAAAAAGTCTAGATAGGCTAATTAATGATGAGCTAAATCTTTTTCCAAAGCTTTAAGAATTTTTAGGTGAGCTATTAAATAGGCGAGCGTACTTTCCGCTCCTTGATTTCTATTTGCACCATAGCTCTCGAGTCCATCTGAACAGCCTCCTGTTTCAAAATTATAAAGCGGGATCCCTAATTCATTTTCACCTAGAAACCACAAATAAGATTTATACATTTTTTCCAGATAATCTTTATCTTTTGTAACCTTATAAGCCTGATTCAATAATAGAACCATTGAACTTGCATTTACAGGTTGTTGTGCAAATAAAGATGGTAATTTACCTTTTTCATACCATCCATTATTACCAATAATTGAGAGATAATTATTCTTAAATTTTATCTTTACTAAAAAATTTAATAATTCTTGAGCTGTAAGTAATATATTTTTATCCTTCAATAATTTATATGAATAAAACAAAGCTAATGGAACATTACCATTTGCATAAGTTAATTTATTTTCAAACCAATACCACTCAGCACTTTTGAAATCATTTACTCTATTAACAATTTTATTTGTTAAATCTTTAAGAAGATTCATCATTTTTTCATCACTCGGATAGCGTTTCAAATAATGATATAATCCACTAATTGTAAATGCAATACTTCTTACTTCTTTTAATTTTATAAAATTAGGAAGTGCTTTACTCAAAATTTCAAATGATAATTGTGAATAGCCTGAATTTGCAGGATAGCGTAATAGATATCCCAATGCCCAGACAGTTCTTCCAAAAGAATCCTCTGTACCATTTTCATCAAGAAAATTACCATTAAAACTTAAATGGTTTCTAAATGTACCATCATCATTCTGCATATAGTTTATAAAACTTAGATAAGTAGGCAATAATTCCAGTGCTTTATTATCTTTCAATTGATTCCATGCCATGACTGTCATCAATAAAGCTCTTGAATTGTCATCCAGACAAAAGCCTTCTTTTAAATTTGGGATGTTATACACAGCGTGTTGAATTATTCCAGTTTTAAAAGTTAACCTATCAATATGTTTTAATGTGAAGTGTGGCATTGTAAGTGGATTTATTATATGCTCTTCGTTAATTATAGCTTTTTTATTTTTTTCTAAAACATCAGAAATAAGTACAATATATTGTTTACCTATCTCTGACCATATATTCTTTCTTCCATAGTCGTATGCTTTTTTTCTCAAAGAATTTAATTCATTAGTATTATCAAGAAGATTATTTAATATATTAGATAAAGTCTGATAATCACCAAAATTAAAAAGCACTCCTCTTCCTTTTGCCAATAATTCTTCTGCGTGCCAATATGGAGTTGAAATTACGGCAGCACCTGCTCCTACAGCATATGCCAAAGAACCGCTTGTCATTTGTTCTTTATTTAAATATGGGGTTATGTATATATCAGCTGCAGATAAATAATTGAATAGTTCCTCATCACTTACAAAATGATCGTAAAAATATACGTACTTTCTTAAAGAATATTTTTCTACTAATCCGTGTAAATATGTTCTGTATTCTTCACCTGATTCTTTTACAACATTTGGATGTGTTTTTCCTAAAATAATATAAATAACATTTTTATGTTTCTTTACAACTTCAACAAGTGATTTAAGAGCAATTTCAATTCCTTTATTCCTATTCAGTAAACCGAAGGTAAGCAATACTTTCTTTCCTTTTAGGTTATATTTACTTTTTGTTAATCTACGATTTACAAATTTAAAATCCGGTACGCCGTGTTCAATTTTTGTTATTTTTCCTTTTGGTACATCATAAATAGTATTTAGTAATTTTACAGCCAGTTTACTCATCACAACAACTTTATCTGCATTTCTGCTCAACTTTTGAATAATAGCTTTTTGCGTATAGGAAGGTTCTTTAAGAACTGTATGAAAGACAACAATTATAGGAATGTTTAGATTTCGTGTAAGAGATAAAATATATGTTCCACTTTCCCCTCCGAAAATTCCAAACTCGTGTTGTATGATACACAGATTTGCATGGCTATAGTTTATATATTTTGCCGCTTTAATATAATCTAACTGATAATCCTGCCGTATTGTATTTTTAACTATTTCAGGATAATTGAAATTATTGCTGTATTTTTCTAGTGCTATAACATAAGCACTTTTATTAAAATCATCTTTAATATCAGCTTTGAGTATTGCATTTAAGAGATTGTTTGAAAATGTAGCAATACCACACTTTCTAGGGAGAAAAGTAGAAACGCAAGCAATTTTAATTTCTTTCATATTGCTCCTATTTCTATAAAGTATTATGGGAGTAATAAACTTTACATTACAAAAATACAAAAAATAAGATTAACATTAAGAGTAATGGTAAGAGTAACTTAACCTTAATTAGTAGGTTGAAGTATACTTTTTATATCCCCTAAGAGATACATACTTCCTATTATGACAAGGCAGTCTGCTTTATTATTATTTTTAAATTTTTTAATTAAGAGATTGTTATCAGTAGAAACTTTTACATTAAAAGAAAGTTCTTTTGCTGCATAAACTAATTCTTCAATATTTGCAGATCTTTCATAATTAATTTTTGTTAAATAAATATTTTCAAATTCTTTTCTTAATGTTTTTAACATAGATTTATAATCTTTATCATTTAAAGAGCTATACAGTAAATATTTTTTTTTATATTTTTTTGAGTGCCTGCTAAATTCAGATAAAAATTTAGTGATACCATCCGGATTATGAGCTGAATCGAAAATAATATCAGGCTTTTTATTATAGAACTCATATCTACCGGATAATGATGTATTTTGAACAACATTAGCTAATCCAGATTCAATTAGTTTTGTACCGTAATTAATTACTATGCTCATAACTGTAAGTGAAGCTAAAGCTGCATTTTGTTTTTGATAAATTCCGGGTAAAGGAAGTTCTTTAATCGCCAATCTGTTATTATCAAAATTAATGAGTATGTTTCTCTTTTTATTGGAAATATAATTTTCAATTTGAATACACTTTGTATTTATTGAACTACATTTTGATGTTATTACTTTTGTTGCTTGTACAGGTAATAATCCTATTAAAACTTTACTCTCAGGTTTTATAATGCCTGCTTTCTCTGCTGCAATTTTTTCTATTGTATCGCCTAAAATTTTTGTGTGCTCTAAACTTATTGATGTTATTACAGAGCATAACGGATTAAGTACATTTGTTGCATCTAATCTTCCACCAAGGCCGGTTTCAATAACAGCATAATCAACTTTTTGATCCCTAAAGTAGCAGAAAGCCATTGCCGTTGTTACTTCAAAAAAGGTGACTTGATTTTCTTCTATATATTCAAAATGTTTTGAAATAAAATCAACAATATATTCATCTTCAATTTCATTCCCGTTTATATTTATTCTTTCGTTAAATTTTACAAAATGAGGTGAAGTGTATAATCCGACTTTAAACTTATGTTCTTGTAAAATACTTGAAATAAATGCAGAAGTACTTCCCTTTCCATTTGAACCTGCAATATGGATTGTTTTTAAATCATTTTGAGGATCATTCAAAATCTTTAAAAATTTTGTAATGTTTTCTAAACCTAATTTAACACCAAAGTTGTGTAGTGAGAATAGTTTGTCTAATGAATCTTTAATATTCATTTTAATCTAACTGATAAGACCCCGTTAAAGAACTTATATTATCAATTTTGTTCTCTTTGCAATAATCCATTAAACCATTTAATATTTTTAACGAAGCAGTTGGATCAATAAAATTTACTGTACCCAGTTGAACAGCCGAAGATCCGGCAATTAAAAACTCAACAGCATCCTGCCAATTCATAATTCCGCCAATACCAATTATTGGAATTTTTACTTTTTGATGAATCTCAAAAACTTTAGCCAGTGCAATTGGTTTAATTGCGGGACCTGATAAACCACCTGTAATATTTTTAAGCTTTGGTTTTTTATTTTTTATATTAAAAGCTGTTCCAATAATTGTATTTATAGCTGAGACAGCATCTGCTCCTTCCTTTTTAGCAACCTGAGCAAAATCTGAGATATTAGAAACATTTGGTGAGAGTTTTATAATTATAGGCTTTTTAGTTACAGCTCTTATTTTTTCTGTAATTTTACAAACCATTTTTTCATTATTACCAAATTGCAAACCACCTTCTTTTACGTTTGGACAAGATATATTTATTTCAAAAGCGTGTATTCCTTCTTCCTCATTTAATATTTTTACGCACTCAACATATTCTTCAATTGTAGATGCAGCAATGTTACAGATAATAGGAACATCTTGCTTTATGAGATAAGGGATTTTTTCAGAAATAAATTTCTCAATTCCAACATTAGTAAGTCCAATCGCATTTAGCATTCCGGATGATGTTTCAAGTATTCTCTGAGGTTTATTTCCTTTTCTAGGTTTTAAGCTAATAGATTTTGTAACTATTGCTCCTATTTTTTTTAGATCAATAAATTCTGATATCTCACTACCATAACCAACAGTACCGGATGCAAGTAAAATGGGATTTCTTAATTTTAGGCTTCCAATATTTACACTTAGATCAACCTTACTCATAAAATAATTTCCTTTGAATTAAACACAGGCCCATCTTTACAGACAAGCAAAAATTTATCTTCATCACTAGATGATTGAATTGGACAACCCTGACAAATTCCAAAACCACATGCCATTACACATTCAGTTGATAACTCACATTCTATGTTTTCTTTTTCAGCAAACTTTTTGGCAGCTACTAACATAGGAGTTGGACCGCAAGCAAAAATTTTTAATTTGTCATTTTTAAGATTATCAAAATTAATTTCTAATAATTCTACTACATTTCCTTTAAATCCATAAGAACCATCATCGGTTGAAACATGAATATTTTCCAAACCATAAGTTATCAAATCACTTTTTGTTCTTCCTCCAATGAAAGTAGAAATTTCTTTTTTATCTTTTATTTTTCTGGTTAAATAAGGAAATGGAGCAACTCCTAATCCCCCGCCTAAAATTACTGCTCTGTCAAAATCACCTTCAAAATTAAATCCATTACCCAATGGACCTAATACATCAAGATATTCACCGGGTTTTTTTAAAGATAATAATTTAGTTCCCATACCCATTGTGTTAAACATTAAATAAAAGAAATCATCTTCAACATCACATACACTAAATGGTCTTCTTAACAATGGGATAGGTAAATCACTGATTCTAATATTTAGAAATTCTCCCGGATTAATAACATTTGCTATCTCCGGAGATTTTACTTTGAATAAATGAATATTGTATTCTAATTCTATTATTTCTTCAATTTGAGCTTCAGTAATGGTCACAATTTACCTTGATATTAAAAAATAATGTGATATATATTTTAGGGGTGAACTAATTAAGGTTTAATTTTATTTTTAACTTAAGTGATTATTTTCAATTTCAGTTATTTTATTCAATCTGTTTTGATGTCGTCCGCCACCAAAATTTGTATTCAGCCAAGTATCCAGAATAGATTTTATTGTTTCTTCTCCCAAAGTTTTCGCACCTAAAACAAGTACATTTGCATTATTATGTTCTCTTGAACTTTTAGCACTAAATTCATTATAGCAAGTAGATGCTCTTATTCCTTTCAATTTATTTGCAGTAATTGCTGATGGAATTCCTGTTGCATCTATAATTATTCCGAACTTCACAATTTTCTCTTTTACTTTTCTTGCAACTGCAAATGCAAAGTCAGGATAGTCACAGGATTTTTCATCATACGTACCAACATCAATAATTTCATAACCTTTATCTGAGAGAATTTTAGAAAGAATATTCTTAATTCTAAATCCTGTATGATCGCTTCCTATTGCAATGCTTTTTGAAGTCTGTGATTGTTCAATTTCATTAATTGTTAAAGGAATATTGTCTGCCGAATTTTTCTTAATAACTCCAATCCCTAAAGTTTTAATTTGGTCCAAAGCTAATGGAGTTACAATGTCATCTTCTGAGATAGGTAAAACATTACCTCCGGATTGTGCAAATTTTATAACATCATTTTCAGTTATTAACTTTTTCATTTTTATTTTAGTAAATACTTAAATATTAATATATAAAATCCAGACTTTATAAATAATCGTTCAACTTATTTACTTTAAGATGCTCTACTATTTTTTTAACATCCTGGCTTCTGTCTCTTCTGCAAATCAATAATGAATCTTTTGTATTTATCACGATTAGATTATCTACTCCAATCATAGCAGTAAATTTATCAGGTGAATAAATGTATGAATCCATTGTCATATCAGTAAAAACTTTACCGGTTAAAGCATTGCCATGTTCATCTTTATTAGAAAGTTGATAAACTTCTTCCCAACTACCGACATCACTCCAAGTAAATTTCCCTTTTGTCAGATAAACTTTTTTGGACTTTTCCATAATTCCGTAATCAATTGAAACACTTCTTAATTTACCATAAATAGTTTCAAGTAACTCTAAGAAATTATCTTTGCCAAAATTATCTTTTAATTTAACTAATCCATCGTCCAGTTCTGGTAAATATTTTTTTATTTCAGAAAGTATTGAATCAACTCTCCAAATAAACATACCGCTGTTCCAGAAAAAATCACCGCTCTCTAAAAATCTTACAGCAGTAGCATAATTTGGTTTTTCAGCAAATGTATATACATTAAAAATCTCTTCCTCAACTTCTCTTTCGTCTATTTGAATGTATCCATATCCGGTTTCTGGTCTTGTTGGTTGTACACCAATCGTAACTAATCCTTTAGACTTATAAGCGTATTCAGCAGCTCTTTTTAAGGTTTTATGAAATTCTTCTTTTTCTTTTATAATATGATCAGCAGGAAGTACAAATGTAACAGCATCAGGATCTAATTGTTCGATATAAATTGAAGCAAGTCCAATACAAGCGGCAGTATTTTTACCGAATGGTTCAATAAGAATATTACTTTCAGGTACATTTGTTAATTGATTAATAATTTCATCTTTCTGCATCTTATTTGTAATTACATAAATATTTTCATTTTTTACCAATCCATTCAATCTTTCAACAGTATTTTGTATCATAGTTTTACTGTTAAATATTTTTAATAATTGTTTTGGGGTTTTCTCTTTACTTCTAGGCCAAAATCTTGTACCAACACCTCCCGCCATAATTATCGCATATAAATTCATAATATTTTTATCCTTCAATCTTTATTGATTTTATCTGCAAACCAAATGATTCAGCTTTATTTAAGTAACTTGTAATATCTACATCTTTACTTTTTACAACTGCTACTATTACAATTAAACATGCTCTCATTGATTCAACAATTTGTTTTGTTGGAGTTAACTCATTTGCTCTAATTAATAATAATGCTTTAGCAACAATATTATGCATATTAGAAATTATTCCGAATCCCCTTTCCTCTGCTAAATCTCCATTACTTTCCAATATTTCACAATACTTTATAAGTTCTTCAGGATCTTGATTAGAAGTAAGTAATGTTTTTAGAATTTCATCTACATTTTTGATTGGTTGCAAAATTACTTCTTCAAAATTCTGAAATAATATTCCGGATTCGACCGGTTCATCATCCATAATAATTTTTTCTTTTAATATCTCAGCTTCTGTTTTATCAGAATAATAATTATTAGGCGGATTGTAAAAAGAATTATTTTCATTAGATATTGGAGCATTGGGATCTTGATCTCCTTTTATTTTTTTTATTGCTTCTCTAAATGAATTAGGATTAATAGAATCCAATAATTTGCTAAGATCACTTATTAAATACTGGCAGTGTTCTTTAAATTTGTCTGATATTTTTAAAAGATCAATTGTTCCTTGCGTAAGATATCTATGAATCTCTGCAATACGAATAGCCAAGGTAGAAAATTCTGTACAGGTTTTCATCAACTTAATATCTTTTTCCAGATTATCAGATTTTGATATAAATTCTCTCAATAGACTTACAACTTCAATTTTTTGAGTATCTAGTCTTAAGTTATTTGAAGCAGCTGAAATACTTTGGTTTATATATTGTTTTGTAAAATCCATCTATTATTTATATATCCTTGGAATTCTGTGTCCTATATTGCAGGTTATTTCATATGGAATAGTGTTTATAGCTTTACACCAATCCCATGCACTAATATAATTATTTTTAACATTACCCAACATAATAACTTTATCATCAACTTTTATATTATCGTTATTTATGTTCACCATAAATCGATCCATTGTAACTGTACCAACTTGTTTATATTTCTTGCCTTTTACTATAACTTCCATTTTGTTGGATAAATTTCTGTTAACTCCGTCAGCATAGCCCAAAGGAATTGAAATAATTTTAGTATTCTTTTTAGAAGTAAATTTTCTTCCATAGCTAACTGTATCCCCTTTTATTATTTTTTTAACAGATGCTACTTTTGAATGTAAACTCATAACAGGTTTTATTTTGATTGATTCAGTTGTCTCTTGGGATGGAAAATATCCATAAAGCAGAATTCCCGGTCTTACCATATCAAAATAAGAATTGGGAACATCAAGTATTGCCCCGCTGTTTGCAGCGTGAGCTAATCCATAATTTATATCTCTATTTCTTAATTGGTTTAATATTTTATTGAATTTTTCTAATTGACAAAGTGTAAAAGTTTTATCATTTTCATCTGCTGTTGCAAAGTGAGTATAAATTCCATCTATTTCAAAACATTTTTTCTTACTTATATATTGAATTAGATTAAGAGCTTCGTTAGGTTTAATACCCAGCCTGCTCATTCCCGTATCTACTTTTACATGTATCTTAATTTTCCCCTTTCCAAATTGTTTTATTCCCCATTCTAAAATTTTTAGATGTTCTAAATTAAAAACTGTTGGTATAAGATTATAACTAAATAACAGCTTAACTTGTCTTTTAGAAAAAGGTTCGAATATAAGTATTGGTTGTTTTATTTTTGCTTTCCTCAATTTTTCACCTTCTTTAGGAAAAGCAACTGAAAAATATTCCGGTTTTTTTGCACCTAATGATTCCAAATATTTAGCACATTCAACCATACCGTGACCGTAAGCTTCTGCCTTAACCACAGCCATAATTTTAGTTTTTCCGATCTTTTTCCTTACATTAAGAAAATTACTTTTAAGTTTTGATAGGTTAATTATTGCGTAAGATGGGTGCATTAAATTTAATTTTATTGTTAAGAAAATATAATTTTAATTGAATAGAGAATCAATTATAAGAAATGTTAGATAAAAATTAAAATTTAATTGATTAAAATTGAAAGTTAAAATTAAAACTATTATTAATTTCATTTCTTGACATTACTTAAACGTAATGTTAATTTTTTATCTGTAAAAAAATAAATTTTGTGGTTAATGTTAACTGAATTCGGTAAAATCTTCGTATTTATTTTAGTTGCAATCTTTTTTGTAGTTGTTGCTCTATTTGTAGCAAA
>Ga0066644_10000397_pt1 | contig 27543 bp, 25 predicted proteins | sample CryGeyCG2114_020_FD_62735 | JGI IMG/M metagenome (GOLD analysis project Ga0066644, IMG submission 62735) | Groundwater microbial communities from aquifer - Crystal Geyser CG15_big_fil_post_rev_8/21/14_0.20 | ecosystem: Environmental > Aquatic > Deep subsurface > Groundwater | place: USA: Utah...
CCTTGCGCCGCGCCGTTGCCAAAGGCCGCTTGCCCCTGTCGCACCGGGTTATAATCCAGTCTACCGCCCCGAAAGAGCCGAAAGAGGTTATTTCCGGCGGCATGAAGCGTGCCTTGGCCAAGCTGAACGAACAGCAAAATTACAATGATCTATCGTCACCGTTACGCCGCGCTTTATTGCCCGTCATCAGCGCCCAGACGTTTCAATCAAATCGACGTCTGGCCGAAGCCTTGATCGAAAACGGACACTTCCAGGGCCTCGAAGTTCTTATTGCCAGCACCCTTCAGGAAAATGGCAAACAGGGGTTCAGCGACGTCAGAGATTTTTTTGCTGTCCTGAAAGACCGAGCCCCCGCTATCGCTGCCGAATTGAGACTAGACGTTCGACAACTGCTGGACGGCAAAAGAAGACGCCTGTTCAGAAAACTCTATCAGGGACAGCCCCCGATCGAAGGGGACTTCAACTAGGCTCAGTTCAACAAATGCTCTCTGATGGCGGCGCTGCGAATAGATTTCCGTATCTTTTCATAGGCCCGGACTTCAATCTGGCGCACCCGCTCACGACTGATGCCATAGACATCACTGAGATCCTGCAGCGTCATCGGTTCTTCCTTGAGGCGCCGTTCCGTCAAAATATGCCGTTCGCGGTCCGTCAAACACTTCATCGCGCCAACCAGCATTGCATGGCGGTGTGAGTTTTCCTGATTATCAACAACAAGGGTTTCCTGATCCGTGCTGTCATCTTCAAGCCAGTCGATCCATTCACCATCACTATCGTCGCGCAGCGGTGCATTGAGCGAATGATCGGGGCCGGCCAGCCGGCGGTTCATGTTAGTCACTTCCTGTTCGGAAACACGCAGCCGGTTCGCCACCAAAGTCGTCTGTTCCGGCGTCAGGTCACCGTCATGAATAGCTTGAATTTCATTCTTGATGCGCCGCAGATTGAAAAAGAGCTTTTTCTGAGCCGCCGTCGTGCCCATCTTCACCAGCGACCATGAATGAAGGATATATTCCTGCATTGAGGCTCTGATCCACCACATTGCATAGGTCGCGAGGCGGAATCCGCGATCCGGATCGAACCTTTTAACCGCCTGCATCATGCCGACATTTCCTTCAGAAATAAGCTCGCCGACCGGCAAGCCATATCCCCGATACCCCATGGCGATTTTGGCAACAAGGCGCAGGTGCGAGTTTACCAGCTGGTGCGCAGCATCATCGTCCTTATGGTCGCGCCAGCGTTCAGCCAGGGCAATTTCGTCTTCGTGCGAAAGCATCGGATAGCGGCGGATAACCTGAAGGTACCTGGAAAGGTTGTCTTCGGGTGTCGGGTTAAAGTCTTTGGCAAGCGCGCCCATTTTCCCTGTCTTCCCTTGTCTTTTGCATAAGCGCTCAAGCTGAAAAGCGAGGCCGGTGCATAACGGTTGACCACTCTGATGTGACTTTTTGTTATTTTACCCGAGCTTTTTGCTCAAGTATAGACGTTTTATATATTTTCTAATCTATCCATCAATTCATTGAATTCATTAGATAGATCAACCTCAAAGTCCATTTTATTGCGCAAAACGGGGTGCACAAACCCAAGCTTGTAGGCATGCAGTGCCTGACCTTTGTACGCCCCGAGACACTCCTGGATCACCTTTGAGCGCTGTTGGCGTAAACTTCCCCTCGTCTGATAAAGGGGATCACCGACAAGCGGATGACCCAGTGACAACATTTGAACACGTATCTGATGGGTTCGTCCTGTGAATAAATGGCAATCCACCAGTGCCGCCAAGGCACCAACGGGGCGCACGACGCGATAGTCTGTAATCGCCTCTTTACCCCCAGAACGCACGGTGGCCATACGCTTCCGGTTGTTTGGGTCGCGCCCGATACGGCTTTCTATACGGCCTGTTCGGGGCGATGGCAGCCCCCATACGAGGGCCATGTAGGCCCTGTCTATGCTGTGCACCTGGAATTGTTCGACCAGGTTTCTGTGTGCAACATCGGTCTTGGCGCAGACCATCACGCCGGACGTGTCCTTGTCCAGGCGGTGTACAATACCTGGCCGTGTAACCCCGCCAATACCCGACAAGGATCCTCGGCAATGATGCAAAAGCGCATGCACCAGTGTTCCCGTCGCGTGCCCGGGTGCCGGATGCACAACCAGCCCAACCGGCTTGATCAGAACAATCAGGTGCTCGTCTTCATAAAGGACATCAAGGGGGATATCTTCAGCCTGTGGACGGGCCGCGACCGGTGGCGGGATGGTTAGGGTATAGGTTTCTCCAACCCTGACTTTCCTGGATATATCGTCAATGACACCGTCCGGGCCAACCACCCGGCCGTCGCTGATTAACGCCTGGATGCGCGTTCTCGACATGTCATCAACATGCTCCGTGAGCCATTTGTCGAGACGCTGGCTGGTACCGGCTGCGTCTACAGAAACCGTAATTATCTGCTCGTCACTCATTCACCGTGTCATCCATATGGCCGTGTCAGATCGCCCAATCACTTGACAAGCATAGCCGTCCCGCCGATGAAGACCAGACACCATTAGTGAGAGAAAGCATGCGGGCACTTAAAGCAATCGTTATCGGTATGGGCGCCATGATCGTCCTCGCGGTCGCACTGATCGGCTTTGGTCTTTACAAGAAGTCTGTCGAGCCCGGCTGGAAGCTATTCGGCAACCAAAACCAGGCTACCCAGGCAGCCGCCTCACAAGCAATTCCGGGAACATTCGATCCTGTTCGGCTGGGCTTGCCCGACGGGTGTTTCATTGCCGACGTAAGGCCGGATGGGCACCGTGCCTATCTGCTCGTTGGCCCTGAACCGGATTGCGAAGGCGTGATTGTCCTCGATATTGAAGATGGCCGTATTCTCGGCCGGATCTCCGCACAATGACCGTTTATCTGCCCAATGATCTGGCCGATACGATCCGCAAACATGCGGCTCAGAGCTTCCCCAATGAAGCATGCGGTCTGTTGACCGGCAGGCATGGCAAAGGCAGCACCCGTATCACCGGCGTGCACATCAGCGACAATCTCAGCAGTGCAGACCCCAAGCGCAATTTCGAGATTGATCCGAAGCTGAGATTCGATCTGATGCGGACTTGCGAGGCCGGCAACGACGGAACCGAAATCATCGGCCATTACCATTCACATCCAGATCACCCTGCGGAACCGTCAGACACGGACCTAGCGATGGCCTATGAAGACAACTTCATCTGGCTGATCTGTGGTGTCAGCAAGGACGGGGCAACAGAGATCAACGCCTTTAAGCCACTTGCCGATCGCAGCGGCTTTGAGAATCACGAGATTTTCTTTAAATGATATCCTCAGCCTTCACTTTCAAACACGCCGAACAGAAGCGCTAACCGGTTTCGTACAGCAGTCGCGTCGGATATCATCAGATATGTTCTATATAGGCTCCATCCTCTTATCACTGGCCGTTGTACAAATCGTCATGGCCGCGGTGCTTTTGACGTTCTGGCAAATGCGCACGAATGCCCCCGGCCTCCGGGAAATGGCCGGTGCCATGGCCATCAGCAGTCTTGGTGCCGTCCTTACCGGTATTGGCGCGGCAAAAGCCGATGTCTATTTCGGTTTCGTCGGGTTTCAGTGTTTCGTTATAGGCGTTCTGCTGGCCGCTCGTTCCATGCGGCGGCTCCAGGGGATAACACCACTGTATGTCATGGAAGCCGTGGCATTTACGCTCTGTCTGACCGGAGATGCCTATTTTCTGTTTATCGAAAACAGAATCTCCGGCGTCCTCTCCTTGAATTCCCTGACGTACAGTATTGTCTGCGGCATAACGGCGTGGCATCTGATCAAGGAGACCCGTGCAGACCTGAAATCCGGTTGCAGGCTCCTGGGCATCATGTTCGCTGCGTTTGCCGCCATGAGCCTTGTGCGCGCCGTCGTACGCTATTTCATCGATATTCCAGCGCCTACCAATGTTGAGGTCATCTCGTTCGATTTGCTATATGTCCTGACCAGCATCGCCGTTTCTCTTGGCTGGAGCCTCGGCTTTCTATGGACGTCCTACAGTGTTGCCGAATTCAGGCTTCGAGCCGCGAATGAGAAACTGCATCGATTCTCAAGCGCCGTGGCACATGATCTCAACACGCCGCTGAATGCCATCATTGGCTATCTTGAAGCGTTGGACCATTTGCCGGAAACCGCGCAAAATCGCAAAGCTGCGTTCATCATGAACGCTCACGAAGCCGCCTTGCGCATGAATGGCTTCATCCATCAGCTTCTTGAGCAATCGCGTACCGAGCAAGCGGCACCGACCCTTGAAATTACGAATCTCGAAACCTGCATCCATGAAGCTCTGAAACCACTGCAATCAAGAATTGAGGAAATCGATGCCGAGGTTCGCATTGATGTTACGCATCATGCCATGGCGAATGCCTTTGAAATGACACGCGTATTTCAGAATCTTTTGGATAATGCGTTTAAATATCGTGCCGAGTCTTGTCGGCTTTGTATCGATATATCATCAAAAAAATCAGACTCCTGGGTCCACTTGTCGGTCACCGATAATGGACTTGGCATTTCAATGGCCGATCAAACAAAGATTTTCCAACAATTCAACCGCGCAGAAACCGCGACAGCGATCCCGGGCTATGGCCTCGGGCTGTCATCGTGCCGCCATATTGTGGAGAGCCTCGGAGGTGCGATCGAGGTCGATTCACAGCCCGGTGTCGGTTCAACTTTCATCCTCAAGCTTGTCGCTGCTCAGACCTGAGCCCGCTCTCCCGGTGGCGGCACTTCGTGCTTGTTTCTTAGCGATTGCAAGGGTATATCCCTGCTCGCCGCGTCCCCTTCGTCTAGCGGCCTAGGACGCTGCCCTTTCACGGCGGAAACACGGGTTCGAGTCCCGTAGGGGACGCCAATCCTGTACAAAACTGGGCACCATGTCCGCTTTTACAGAATCAGGCATATTTAGCGCTGATAAAATCGCCTCTTTCCTGCCCCAAATACGCACATTGGTATCGTCGACCTCGACACCTTCAACAAGTAGCCGAATGTAGGCCTTACGAAAGGCTGGCGAACCTTCGTATATATTGTGACGCAATCTATCGGAGAACGCGTTTAAACTAGTCTGGCTAATATTTGATTTTGCAAACCACGGGCTCCTTGCATTTTTTTCTAGCAAACTCATCACATCATTTTTCTCAGCGTCGAGGTTATTTATACGTTCCTTAAAACTATTGCCAATTGGAACAATTCCGTCTTCCACAGCCTCATAAAGCCGTTTCAACCTAGAATCAATTTCACATTTTCTAGCCTCCAGCTGAACACGTCTATCCTGCAATTTCTCAGCTTCATTGCTCGTACGGAGAAGTAGTTCTTCAAGTATATGTCTAATACGATTTGGTTCCAGAACACGGGCAGCAACTTCATTCGTAACAATGTCATCCAGGACCTTCATAGGCACACTTAGACCTTTACATGCGCTCTTGCCCTGTCGTGAACTGCGCGAGCACGTGTAGTATCTATAGCGTCCACTCTTACCTGTTCTAAGCGTCATGCCGCCGCCACAGGCAGAGCATTTTGCTATCCCGGTTAACAGTGTTGGACCATTCGTTATTCGTGGTGGTGTATTTCTCGGGCTTCGCTTCTTCATGAGCAACTGAACCTGATCGAATGAAGACTCTTCAATTATCGGCGGAACAGACATTTCAATCCATTCTTCGCGTGGTTTTGTCCTACGTGTCTTGCTATTGGTCTTATTAAAGAAGTGGCGACCGCAATATGTGCTTCTCCGTAGTATTTCATGGACAGTCTTCGTCGAAAACCTGCCTCCCCTCCTAAGTCGATAATTTCGTTCGTTCAGGTAGGACGCGATTGACTTTATGCCAATTTGTCCCGAATTTTCTACCCCTCTCAGGTAAAGCTGAAAGATAAGGCGAATGATTTCCGCTTCCTTATAGTCAATTTCAAGAGACTTCTTTATTTTGTCCCCCCTTCTAGAAGTAGCGACCACACGATAACCGAGTGGGGGTGTTGCACCGTTCCAGAACCCTTGACGTGCGTTTTCTCTCATGGCCCTGAGTGTATGTTTTGAATTTTCGCGACTCTGATATTCGTCAAACAAAGCAACGATTTGACGGATCAGCTGGCTGGTCGGGTCGTCGCCAAACTCTTGAGTCACGGATACAAGGCGAACACCTGCTTTTATTAACTTTCTAATATAAAACTCCGACTTAAAGGCATCGCGGAAAAATCGTGAAAAACTATGAACGACTATGATTTCAAAGGGGCAATCTGATCCACAGGAAATATCAATCATTTCCTGAAATGCCTGTCGTTTATCATCTGTTGCTGTCGCACCTGGCTCAACGAACTCAGACACAATGTCTAAGCCATTTATTTTACAATAGCTTGCACACTGATTACGCTGGTCTGGTATTGATAGATCGTTTTCGGCTTGTCTTACTGTTGACACCCGAAGATAGAGAGCCGCGCACTTATTAATCATTGGCTTCTTTCTTGGAATCATTTGCTACATTATTGATAATTAAATCTGGAAAATATCTCTCCAAGAGATCGACCTCGCCATTCAAAAGAGGAACCAATTTTGGGAGGTTGCTTTCTACTCGGCAAATGTTGTGTCGAAACATCTTTTTAATGTTGTCGTTAGCGATCTTGACGATCAACTGCTTTTTTCGAGTTTGTGAGCTTTTTTGAGGCATGTCTTGAATTCCATCCTTCTAGAACTTTAATACATCACAAACCATTCATGGAGTTATTTTACATTTCTTTTTGATTTGCTCGAACTAACCGTTTCCTAGCAATCTGATGGTTACTCACTAGAATGTCGGGGCACAGAAAACACAGGCCTGTAATTTCGCCTTGAGTTGCCATAAGTGCCTTTAAATTCACATATATCCCAATTGAATGGGATCTCGTCATTTACAAAAAAGGCGGGTCCCCTTTTTTGTAAATTTTGTCCGCTGGTGTCTGACATTGTTTATTTTAAATGTCTGCCGCCATGGCAGACATAGCCCTATATCCTGCTGTTCGTATCCTCTTTGATCAGCACTCTATTTTGTGCAGTGCAGCAATGGTTATTATGTTGTTGTTATTGCTGCATTAATTTAGTTTTTGAGGGCCCCGGTCGTTTATATTTTTCTCAAATATCTCGCGTAGTGCCGGTTCTGAGAGGGCGTAGTGCCGGTTTTTTTGGGCGTAGTGCCGGGTTTTTGGGGCGTAGTGCCGGGTTTTTGGGGCGTAGTGCCGCCATTTTTGGGCGTAGTGCCGGTTTTGGGCCTTTTTGGCGAATTCACGGCAGACATTGAAATAAGGCAGTGTCTGCCATTCGTTTAGCATGTTCAGTAATTGAATATTTCCATTTTACAAGTAATCCACATCAGATATTCGAATGCCCCAGCGCATAGCGTTTTAATCTGCGGCGCATTACCGCAAACGTCAGACAATGGTATATTTTACCCAACAAAAAATGAACCTCTCAAGAAGAGTTGATTTCCCGTTTATGTTGTTATTTTTTATTTTAGCAATGTATTTTGGATGGTAAGCAAAGTACTTCCGTCAAAAAATTAATTCTGTGGACTAGATAGTATTTGGCAATCGAAACGGAGAATTTAGTAGTGCCGCATCACTTCATGGGACAGATTATTCTACGTGATCCTACAGCCATTGAGGATAGCCCTGATTGGCGAAATAAAAGTCATTATGATTTTATTGTAGGTAAAGATAACTCGGTGGACGACAACAAGCGTTCAAGGAGAAAAAAAACCTTCATGGCTAGATATGATGAATTGGCTTGGCAATTTTTACGCAGAAATAATGCGTATATTGATGCCTGGAATCATCAACAGTCCCTTCTAGTCAAGGATCTAAACAAAGCAACGGACTTTGCGCGAGAAAAAGCAGCACTTTTCCATCTTGATGATAAACACCCATTGTACGATCCTCGCCTTTATCTCCCTGCTCCATTATTCAGCGTAAATAATGTGCCTTGTGGAAGGCTACTACGTACAAATCTGGGTGAAGGGTTTGGTCCGGAAAGGAAACCGATCACGGATGATTCCTCTGACCCTGCGGTCGATTTAAGGCTTTATCTCGGCGCGCCATATGATGAACAAGTCAAAAAATTAAAGAACCTTTTTACATATTATCAGAATAAGCTCCCTTCGGGATATGCTAATCCAAAGGCGAAGCCACATAGATATAATCTCGTTGAGTACTGTCGAATTCTAGATGCTTTAAAAGAGGGAGTAGCCCCAAAGGAAATTGCGGATACACTTTGGAGTAATAATGAGAATAGGCATGAGAAATTTTATCAAAAAAAGGCAAGTGCAGAAAAGCTCGTCAACTTCGGATATATAAAAATTATTGGATTTATATAGACCAATTTAAACACAACTAAATTGACCTAAAATGATGTGACGCGCCCCCCTCAATATTTCTAACCAAAACATCAGAATAAAGCTGACGATTCTGAGCCAAAGAAATTATCTTAAAAAAATTTTGGGTTGCGGGTTTTTCTCAGATTCATTTTTTTGAGAATTAATTAACATACTTCATTTTGCTTCAAACTTAATATGAACTACCGCTCCAAGCCCTGAGAGCGGCGTCTTGTTTTGCGCGGATTTTCTTTGCCGCTTGTACTACCGGTCAATGAGGTGTGTAGCGGGATGTCCGCATTATCGTTGGGTGATATAATATCCTCATCGTGGGGTATCATTAGCTCTGAGTGATTTATCTTTCGTCCAGATATTTGAGACGTCACATGTCGCGTCGCCGAACCGACCGTGAACATTTAATCTACGACCTCCAAGCGAATGCGATAGGCAAGGCCTTCATCTTCAAATTCATCCCAGCAATACGCGACGACGCGCAAAATCCTACTCGCAACCGCTTTCCTCTGATAACGAATCGGGTTGATATGATTTTCTTTATCCAGCCATCCCTAAAAGCATGCCTGATAACGAGTGCTAAGTCTGTCCTGCATTTGACGCATACATAAAATTTCTCAGATCTGTAAAATTACATTCCTACAGAACAACCCTGCAGGTTTCAGGTCGTTCTGGCCGGTTAAGGTTTTCTGAAGTTCATATGGAATGGGCTCATCCGGGCCAATTCGTCTTTTGAGACCGGACGGCATTCCGATGCGATCAGCACCGGTATCGGCCCTGTGATATTCGTAGCAGGTAGTCGCATCAGCTGCTCTCTCTGACCACAAGTTGAAATCGGTTTCGATCTGTTCAGATAACGCTCGTAGCCAGACGGTACCGGTGGTTTGTGTGTTTCACTCATTTGATCATCCTATTTCACTTGAATGATTTTATCCAAGGCCTGATATCCAATCCGTTAACAACTGATACCATAGTCCATCTTTAGGTCAGGCCGCAGATTGTTCCAATTTATATGACGACGGACACATGATATTAAAAAATAAGATAAATTTTCTAGACAGCTTCACCCCTTACTTGAAAAGACAAATAACTACAGTGTGATAATCTAAACTCATAAGCGATATTGTTACAAAAGCAGGCATATTTTCAAAATTGATGCATTATTATTTGTATAATTGAGATTCTATAGCATTATTAAATATGATTTTTAGCGCATTACATTGTGAAAACTGGCCATAAAAAGGTCGATTTTTCGGGAACTATCCGGTTGACGTACCACACCTCATGATGTAGGTTAGGCTTCAGATAGAGGAATGAAGCCATGACCAAAGTTGACCTGACCGATCCGATCTACCACGACGACGACGCAGCCCGTGAACACCTTGAGGCGCTTCTGTGGCCGCATGGCCCGACTTGCCCCCGTTGCGGCATTACTGGCGACCGGATCACCAAATTACAGGGCAAAAGCACGCGCCCCGGCGTTCATAAGTGCAAGGATTGCCGCAAACCCTTCACCGTCACTATCGGAACCGTCATGGAACGGTCCAAGGTGCCGTTATGCAAATGGGTCATGGCAGCTCAACTAATGGCTTCATCCAAGAAAGGCATGAGCGCTAAACAGCTTGAGCGGATGCTTGGCACCAACTACGAAACCGCGTGGTTCCTTTTCCATCGCCTTCGTGAGTGCGCCATTGATCCTGCACGCGGCCCTATCGGTGGCGGCAACAAAACCGATGAGGTTGACGAAACATACGTTGGCGGAAAGGCCAAGAACGCCAAGAGGGGAAAGCCAGTTCCTAAAAAGGAAGCTGTCGTTGCCCTCGTTGAGCGAAACATGATGGGGTCATTCCACAGCGTTAGCGAAGCCCACCTGTATCGCTACCTTGCTGAGTTCGATTTCCGCCACAACACCCGTGACCTTACGGACGGTGAACGCGCCAACGAATTGCTGGCCGCTGCGAAGGGCAAGCGCCTCCTGTATAATCAACCTCGTCAAACCGCGAACGCCTAAGCAGAAGGCGCGGCACTTCCTGCGCTGGCGGAAAGCCAAAAATCCGAAGTAAGACTCGGCCGCCAGTGGTGTGCTATCCTCACCAGAAAGGGGAGGACTAGATATGGGTATGACGCCGCCGAGAATTATGTTTGAGACTCCACAAGGCGTTCAGGCCGCTTACTTTGTTCGTCGCGACGGCGACGTGTGGGCGTACTCTCACCCTCAGAAAGTCGAGGAGGATCGTGACGGGGTGCGGCTTGATCCAGCGCTAATTGAAGAACGGAAAAATAGTGAGACAAGGGAAGCTTTTCTTTGGTATCGCCAAGAGATCGTTTTCCGGTAACGACTTCGTAAGCCTCAAAAACTTTTGTTCCGCGCGCGCCGACCAGAGGAAAATCTTGAGGGCGCACACCCTTGGGAGCACATGTTGTCATGACAAAGCGCCTCCTAGCGCATATACTGGTTATGCGTTGAGAGGCGCTTCAAAAACTTTTCAAGGGCGCGGTGCCAGCCGCGCCTTTTTATTTTACCGTACCTATAGGGGGCGTAGCTAACGAAAAACAGCGCGTCTTTCTAATTTGATCCATCAACTTAGGGATTATTACATCCCGAGGAACGCCTTCATCTATATCTGCCAGCATGTGTGCAGTATCTACCACGGCTTCCACGCGACCACATAAATCGATGGTCCCCGTTTTTGTATCCATCCGCGCCACCACTCCAGGCGAAAAATTTTCTAACTGGTACGAAGGTGCTCCAGTTTTAAAATAGACTGCGAGCGCGATTAGCAACAGTCCTGCCAATATTGCATATGGCGTATTCACGTCTTACGCTTCTTTGTTTCTACGCTCTCAGGATCCCGCTTTGGGCGTTGCTTGGGGGGCGTTTTCAGCAAGCGCAAAAGTATCTCATCGCGAGTCTCATCGCGTGGCGCTTGACACTGTTGCTCTGACTTATCCATGGGGGGGAGTATAGCACATGAGATCGTGGGAAGATAAGGCCCTGTATGGGGCCGGCGGATACAAACAGCACGACGGGCCAGACATCATCCCCGATGAGCACTACGCCGCTATTGGAAAGGTTGTAGATACATGGGCCGATCTAGAGCATGAAGTGGACATGACAATCTGGCGCTTGATTGGCGAAGATCAAAATCTCTACGCCTGCATCACCGCTCAATTGGTTTCAATTCTCCCCAAACTTGATGCCCTTACGGGCATATTAGATGTCTTGAAATCCCCAAAGAAACCCCTAGACGCGGTGCTTTCATTCAAAGGAAAGATCGGTGATTTAGTACTCCTACGAAATCGGGTAGTACATGATCCTCGGGTGGTGTGGTACGGGAACGGAGATGTGGCGAGATTTGATGTCAGCGCAAAAGGAAGGAGGCGCTCATTTGAACCGAAGCCCGAAACCGTCGAGGAACTCTTGGGAATACGAAATCAGATCGATGACAAAATTCAGGAGTTCAAAACAATCAAGATGCTGATCGAGGGCGAAATTCCATCATCCGCCGAAAGACCTCAGTCGCCACTTCTGCATAAAGACTTAAAGAAGGATTCTCCCGAAGGTCCGACCAATTAAGACAAATAACATCCCTCCCCACCTCGACCATTTCGGGCGTGATTTCTATCTCGTTTTCTAGCACCGGCCTGTCAGTCATAACATATATCCTGTATTTGGTACGTCAACCGGATAGTTCCCGATTTTTCTCAAATCCAAATGTTCTGACCACCCACCCTTCATTGCAATACTTTGCATTTCCTTGATTCTGGATGATGACCCATTGGTTACCTAGGCTTCTAAAAGCATGAGACACAGACAGCAAAAAGCCCCTAACTCATTGAGGTAGGGGCTTTTTATTTGGTTGCGGGAGCAGGATTTGTTCAAGCTCCTACTTTGTCAAAGCGGATATAGCGGTGGTTGCTTGGGCATGCAGCCACCCAGGAAATCAGCTTTCAAAGGAAACAATCAAACTGCCGTACTCATCGACGGATACCTTCCCGTAACTTCCGATGATCGTCGTGGATTCGTTTTCTTCGATGATGACCGGTCCGTTGGCCCGAAACCCCGCAGCCAGATCATCACGGCGATACACGGCATGCTCGACGAACCCCTGCACTTTCGGGCAGTAGGCGGGACGTGATGCAACCGGTTTGGCATCCGTCTTGCCCGATAAGTCTTTGTTGCGAATAAAATCGGTTTCGCGGGCCGGTGCCTGCGCACTCAAACGTAGGTTGATGATCTCAAGTTCAAGATCGTCATAAACGCGTCCGTAAAGCTTGGTATAAACCTTATTGAACGCTTCAACGACTCCTGATGGGAAGTCATCGTCCTTAATGTCATCGGCTGTGATCGGAATATTGACGTAATACCCTTGTCCGACATAGCGCATATCGAGACTGAGCATATCCACAAGCTCATTGGTTTTAACATCACTGGGCATCCGCTCACGACAATCCTCGCCCATAGCCACATATAATTGGCGAAGATTTTGCGGTTTAGCCATAGACAGGCGATGCGGAAGGGTCCGTACCGTGTCGAAACTGATCGGGGCGACAATCATGCCCAGGGCCGACGCCACGCCGGCATGGGGCGGAATCAGCAAATGCTTAACGCCCAAGCGACGCGCAAAATCTGCAGCGTGCACAGGACCGGCACCGCCGAATGCGACCATCGTATAACGGCCCGGATCTTCGCCCCTTTCGGTGACGTACACTTTGGCTGCTGAGGCCATGTTTTCATTGACGATACTGTGCACACCCCAGGCGGCCTCTTCGATTGAAAGGCCCAATGGTTCCGCAAGCTTCGTTTTGATTGCGTTCCGCGCAGCCTTCATATCGAGTGACATGCCGCCACCCAGAAAGTGATCGGCATCCAGATAGCCAAGAACCAGGTCAGAGTCAGAAACAGTTGGCTCCTCACCACCGGCGCCGTAGCATGCAGGCCCAGGGGCCGCACCCGCGCTTTCCGGTCCGACCTGAATAGTGCCGACTTCCGTAATCTTTGCGATCGAGCCGCCGCCAGCACCAATTTCCATAAGATCAACAACCGGAATATGAACCGGGAAACCGCTGCCCGTTTTGAATCGGTGAATGTGCGCGACTTCAAATTCGTTGGTTTTTGCAACCTGACCTTCATTGACCAGACACATCTTCGCCGTCGTACCGCCCATGTCGAAGGCAAGTACGTGATCAAGCCCGGCAAGGCGTGCAAAATGCGCAGCGCCGAGTGCTCCGGCGGCTGGCCCGGACTCGATAATCTGCACTGGAAACTCTCGTGCCGTTTTTGCCGTCGTCACGCCACCGGACGAGAGCATCAGCATCAGGTCACAATGCGCATCGACTTCGTCCATGCGCTCGCTCAAGCGATTGAGATATTTTTCAACGGCCGGCTTGGCATAGGCGTTGATAACCGTCGTCGACGTCCGCTCGAATTCTTTCATTTCAGGCAAAACATCTGACGACAGAGACACGAGCATACCCGGCGCCATTTCTTTAATGATTTCTCCGATGCGCTTCTCGTGTACCGCATTTCGATAGGCATGCAGAAGACAAACCGCAATTGATTCAACTTTTTGATCGAGCAGCGCTTTCACGGCCGTGCGGACGGATCCTTCATCCAACGGCGTCAGTATTTTGCCTGAAGCATGCATCCGTTCCTTAACTTCAAGCCGGCGCGATCTCGGGACCAACGGGTCAGGAAAGCTGATCTTTAGATCATAACCGTCGTAGCGCTTTTCCCGCCCGATCTCGAGCACGTCGCGTGCCCCTTCTGTGGTGATCAGGCCGGTGCATGCACCTTTGCGTTCGATGACCGCATTAATGACAAGTGTTGTTCCGTGAATATGCGAGGCAAGTCCTTCGAGAAGCGACGCGCCGTTCTCACCCAACGCGGCGACACCTTGGGCAATCGCTTCCGACGGATCATGAGGGGTCGTCAGGCATTTGTGAATTCGGATCTTTCCACTCAAACTGTCGGCAAGTGCGAAATCGGTAAAAGTTCCACCGATGTCCGTGCCCAGGCTTTTGATCCCAATATTGTCGCTCATTCGGCTGCATCCTTAATGTAATCGTAGTGCTCTTTTGCATATCCCGGGCTTATCAGGCCATTGTCGAGATCGCGCTGGATAAGTGCAGGGTCTCGGTCTTTCGGATTGCCGAGCCCCCCGCCACCGGGGATCTCGCAGATATACCGGTCTCCCGCTTTCAAGCTGGTTTGGCTGCCTGTGACTTGCTGCACACCGTTGACGGTAAGCTTTGCGACTGGGGCGTCGCCACCACCGAGAAACCCGGGAACGGGTAATACGAAACGACCGGCGCGAAAGCTGGTAAGGACGTCACCGTCGGGACCGAATTCCCCATCCATGATTTCGACTTCGAATACCTGGCCGAAACCACCCCTAAACTTGCCGGCACCTGCGGAATCCGGCAACAGGGCGCGCTGGCGGATCAGAATCGGTGCATCGTTTTCCAGAACTTCCATCGGCGTATTGCCGACATTGACGGGGAACGAAAGGCAAGAAACGCCATCACGGTCAGCCCGTGCGCCAAGCCCGCCGTTCACACAGTTCAGCGGGGCAAAAGAATCACCGTTCTGTTTTTTCCCAAACAGGTATTGGCCCCACATTGGCGTTGACCCGGCACCGGCACAAATCCGGTCCGGCAAAGCCGTAGCAATCGTTTCGAAAATAACTTCCGTCAGATAGAGGCCGATGCTCGTGCGACCGAATGTCGGCGCCGGGAACGTACAGTTCAGAATCGTTCCTTCATCGGCTTTGATTGTGATTGGCGCCAATGTCCCTTCATTCATGTTAATCGGAAGGTCCAACAGCGCATTGACGGTAAACATCGTGTAAGACGAGGCATAGGTGAGTGTACAGTTAACCGCTTTTTTGACCTGCGGTGACGACCCGCCGTAGTCGATTTCCAGATTGCTGCCGTCAATGGTGATCTTGCAGCGGATGGTTACCTCTTCACCCGTGTCGATACCCTTGATGATCTCGCGTTCGTACACACCGTCAGGGATTTTCTCGATTTCTGCGCGGGCCAGTACTTCTGAACGCGCGATCACTTCGTCTGCTACCGCCTGCAAATCATCCCAGTTCCGCTCTTCACAGAAGGCACGCATACGCTTGCAACCGACATGGTTTGCAGCGAACTGTGCGCGCAAGTCACCAACGACCGTCTGTGCGGAGCGCACGTTGTTCTGAATGAACGACAAGACGTCGGTATTGAGCTTGCCTGCCTTGTAAATCTTGAGATGCGGGATACGCAGGCCTTCTTCGTAATTGTCACGACTATCGATCGTTGCTCGACGTCCACCGATATCCACATGATGGCAGCACGTAACCACATACCCGACGATATTGCCGCGATGGAATACCGGGGATGCGACCGTGATATCGTTATGGTGTCCGCTTCCATGCCAAGGATTGTTACCGATCAGGACATCGCCATCTTCAAGGTCTGCAGGTGGAATATCGATGAGCATTTTGCGGAGCATGTTTCCCAGCGGCCCGCAGAGCCCTGGAGTCGATTCCGGAGACTGAGCCAGCAGTCGAACGTCACGATCAAAAATCGCTGCCGCATAGTCGTTTACATCACGAACCACGCTCGAAAAAGACGTCCGCTTTAGCGTTGCAGCGAGTTCATCGACCGCTGAATTGAACCGCCGCCAGTACATTTCAAGCGTAATCGGATCGATTGCATTCACTTGCTTACCCATTGCATATTGTCCTGTTAAATGGTCCCGATGGAAATTTACTGTCACCGAGACCAGCTTGTTAAACTAACTGTACCAAGGTCATGCGCCGCCTAACCTGATATTGATGCACTCCCATTAACGATGCGCTTTAAGCACCATGAGCAACCGCCATCGTCAGGAAGACCGTTCGGATATCTTTCTTATCTTTGAACAACCAGTTCACATCCACAATTCCAATAATCGCAACCACCCTTGCGTCCAACTCAAGACGACAGTTGTTATTTACTGCGCCCGGGCATTCCCTCCCCGATAACATTGAGGCTTCTATCTTTGACGGGGGACAAAAGCTCTTCTGTTGTCAGAATTTCAACCGCCAATCTGTTGATGGTTGCGATACTTTCAGGCGCCAAAGTCAATGGGATCCGGGCTTGTCCCTATCGGGATTTCTTCGTCACAACGCATATCAATTTCGGTTCTCCGGCGCCGTCACATCCCGAATACCGTCGCCCAGCAAATTGATGGAAAGCACAAGAAGAAACAGTGCGATTCCTGGAATCGCAATGACCCATGCTTTAAAGAACATCATCCCCTTGCCTTCGGAAACCATCAGCCCCCAACTCGGCGTTGGTGGCTGCACGCCCAATCCGAGGAACGATAGCGCGGCTTCGAGTAGAATGGCATGAGCAACCTCAAGCGTTGCGATGACAATAAGTGCATTGGTTATATTCGGCAGTATTTCTGAAAAGATGATGCGCAATGTCGAACAGCCGATTGCCTGTGCTGCGGTAACATAGTCGAGAGCGCGAATTTGCTGTGTAGCAGATCGCATCACCACAGCGAACCGATCCCAGATCAAAAACCCGAGCACCCAGATTACAATTGAAAGCGAATTACCGGCGAGCGCAACCACGACAAGCGCCACGAGGATAACAGGTATCGCCAAACGCGTTGTGATGATGAACGTAATCACCATATCGACACGTCCGCCAAAATACCCTGCAAGCACACCAAGCGTCGTGCCAATCAAGCCGGAAATGAGCATCGCCGAAAATCCGATTAGCAAGGATGCCCGGGCACCGAAAATCATCCGCGACAAATAATCACGGCCAAAGGAATCCGTCCCCAAAGGATGTTCCCATGTCCCCTTTGGGTACCACACCGGGTCCAGAAACCGCTTGGTCAGATTCTGGGAAAAAGGATCATGCGGTGCAATGAAAGGAGCCAGGATTGCCATCAATATCATCACGATCAAAATGCCACCGCCAATCGTGATGCTTTTGTGATTCAAGACACGACTCAACTTCTGTGACATCGGCGAGGCCGGCACAAAGTCTGTATTCGTTGTTTTTGGCGGGATCGAGACCATTCGTGCTTCTGTCACTCTTTTCAACTCGTGCGTATTCTTGGGTCGAGAAATGCATTCAGCAGGTCTGCGAGGTACGTTAGAAGAATATAAAAGCTCGCGATCGTGAGAACGACAGCTTGCATAACCTCGAAGTCGGAACGCCGGATCGTCTGCCACGCAAGATTTCCAAGCCCATTAAGCGAAAAAATACTCTCGATGATTACGGAACCACCCAGCATAAAACCGAGTTGCACAGCGGCCAGCGACACGACTGGAATCACAGCATTTCTGAGCGCGTGTTTAAAAAGAACGGTGGAACGCCTAAGGCCTTTGGCCCGTGCTGTCCGAATATAATCGGACGACAGCACTTCAATCATGCCGGCGCGCGTCAAACGCATAATGGCAGGGGTCGCATAGTACCCGAGTGCTATCGACGGCATGATGAAGTTCTTCCATGATGAATTTCCGGCAATTGGAAGCCAGTGCAGCCATACGCCGAATATCACGATCAACAGAAGGGAAAAAAAGAATGTCGGCAATGCCTGCCCAACGACAGCAATAGTCAATGCAGTCCGATCAATGTAACTGTTCGGGTACAGCGCCGCCAATACGCCCATCGGAATTGCAAGAATCAGTGCAAAACAGAGCGACAGTGCGCCCAGCAGTAATGTTGTCGGCGCCCTCTCTGCAATAACTTGCGAGACCGGTTGCCTCAAATAGATTGAATCCCCCAGGTCACCGGTCAGGGCGCGCTTTGCCCAGTCAACGTACTGAATATAAATGGGTCTGTTGAAGCCATAGTGCTGGCGAACATATTCGACATCCTGCTGGGAAGCCCCTTCACCCGCCAATGCAATTGCCGGGTCTCCCGAGGCGCGCAGCAGTACAAATCCGATAATAGAAATTGAAACGAATACCAGTAGAGCAACGCCGAGGCGTTTCAGTGCATAAATTAACATTTCTTGCCCTTGCCGAACTTTGACCCCGGAGCGTTCAGCACCGGGGTCAAAGAACTCAGTCCGTTTTCATTTCCACTTGGTGGCATAGAACTCCGCAAATCCATCTGGAGCCGGTGTAAAGTCCAGATCTTTATTGAATACGTAGTAACGAGAATAGGCAAACATAGGCAACCAGCAGGCTTCGCTGGCGATTTTGCTCAACGCCTTTTTGTAGGCAGCTTTGCGTGCAGCCGGATCGACGCTGGTATCGCCGGTTTCCAACCAGCTCTTGATTTCGTCATCTTGGCAATAGTCGTCCCGTCCGCCTTTGAAGAAGGCCGATGTACTGGCCGACACATCGTTTACAGAGTATGAGCCCCACGTCCCCTCGTGAAAGCCTGCAGTATCATTCCATACATTTTCGCGGAATGCTTTATACTGCATGTACTTCAGGTTCGTTTTAATTCCAACTTCAGCCAGATATCCCATGACGGCTTCGGTAACAGGACGATCACGATAGGCATAGATATCAGTCGTGAAGCCATTCGGATAACCTGCATCCGCCAGCATTTTTTTGGCTTTTTCCGGATTGAACTCATATTTGATAACATCTTCAGTGCAGCCGAACTGGGTCGGGAAACATGCAGAATGAATTTTTGCAGATGCGCCACCGACTAATTCCTTGGCAATGAGATCGCGATTGATTGCGTGTGCAACAGCCTGGCGAACGCGCTTGTCAAAAAATGGGTTTTCTTTCCCTTTTCCCGTTCTTCCGGCGCGATCCATATTGATGTAGTTGATACGCATCGTCGCACTGCTGACGACCTTGGCGAGGCTCGCCTGATCAATCTGTTCGGCTTTCTCACGCGAAACGTCCCAAATCAGGTCAACTGATCCGGATAACACCTCGGCAATCTGCGCTTCGGGATCCGATACTGTGCGGTAGGTGACCTTCTTGATAGTCGGACTTCCTTTAGGCGACCCCTTCCAGTAATCCGCAAACTTTTCCATGACCACGGATACACCGGGCGTGAAGCCGGTAATCTTGTAGGGTCCTGAACCGATCGGCTTAATTGTTGCGTAATCAGGTTTGCCCTGGGCTCCAACTTTAGCCGTATCCCAAATACTTGCCGGCAGAATTGGCAATACGGTTGCGACAAACTCAAGAGCGGACGGAAAGGTCTCTTTCAGATGAACGAGCACCGTGTCGTCGTTGACCTTTTCAGCATGATCAATCCAGCTCACGTTCCGTCGCGTAAGGACGCCAGAGTCCTCTGCCGCAACGTGGTTGTACGTTGCGACAACATCGTCAGGTCCGAGGTTTGTGCCATCATGAAACTTGACACCCTTGCGAATTTTGAATTCAAGCGTCTTGTTGTCGGCCCATTTGTAAGACTCCGCCAGCAATGGCTCGTATTCAAACGTCTTGGGATTCCGATACAGCAGACCGTCCCATACATTCATCCCGATAATGGTCATTTCACGAACATTTTCGTAATAAGGAATTGCAGCAGGGATCTCGCGGGTTGTTGCCCACGTCAAAGAACTGTCGGCTTTATCCGCCATTGCGATCCCCGAGTGGATCGACAAAGCGAATGACGCCGCAGAAAGGCCAATGATTAACTTTTTTAACATGACTTTAGTCTCCCGTGACTGTTTGCATTTGCTAACCCATGACTACGATTTCACATCGCCGCCTTGGGCCTGTTAATCGGAGTCCTTCCAATTTTGGATGCTGTCTGCTGCGCAGATCATATCCTTAACGGCATCTGCGTTTCCCATAAGCCTGGGCCGCGGCCGATTTTATATTTTTTGATTAGCTGTTTATCGAATACCCAGAAAACCCCTGATAATTGTTTTTTTGTTTGATTTCAAACAGTACGAGCGACCTGTTTTGGATCTCGTTTTATTTCAATTGGAATCTTGTGTCGGCCGAAAGGTCGAATCGATGCGGATGCATGTACTGATTTCAGCATTTGATCCGCAGGGGATAATTATTGTGTCGATTTCGAAAACCGATCGCGGCATACAATCTCCTAATTTCGTATGCCACCATCTCTCCACAGCCCGGCATTCGGGACAATGCGAATTTACTCAAGAAGCCTTGAGTATAAATCAAATCTTAGGGACAGAAACTTTCACTGTTTTCATTTTCTTTGACAGTACCGAGCATGCAACCCGTTCTGCATCATCCATCTCAGCCCGCAACCACTTCTCGAAAGCTTTAATGCGCGGATCGCCCTCTCTGTTTTCGGGGATAACGAGTTTCCAAGGATTAATGTCCCTGATTGAGACATCAAATGGCGCCACCAATGTTCCGGCCGCGATGTCATAACAATTGATAAACCTGTATCCGAGCATGATCCCCTGACCATCGCGCGCGCGCCGGTAAGCCTGGGCAGAGTTGTCAAAAAGCTGGAATCGTGAGGGATCTATTTCATTGACGCCCGCAGCGCGAAGCCACTCACTCCAGGCCGGCAACTGATAGCGCGAACCCAACAGGTTTTGTTTCTTTAAATCACTTGGCGTTCGCAAAGCACTTCCATTTCTCAGCAGGCTTGGACTGCAGACCGGCAGGTATTCCAGGAACATCAGATCTTTGACCGTACACCCCTCAAGCTCGCCCGGGCCGTTCCAAATTCCTGCATCCATTGTTCCATCAAGCAGTGCTGAAGGCTCCTGTCTTGAGTAAAAGTGCAAGCTCATCTCGGGGTTCTCTCGGTAAAAGCTCCCCACCCTGGGGACAAGCCATTCGATCGCAATCGTCGTGTAGGAAAGGATCGAGAGAGATGCAAAAGCGTCATCGTCCCTGATTGAACTCAAGACGTTCTCTATTTGGTTGAATGCTTCATTCAGAATTCTATATAACATGGCCCCCTTGGCCGTCGGTTGCACCCCCCTTGGCAGTCGCACAAAGAGCGGGCATCCGAATTCGTCCTCCAAAATCGTAATTTGGCGGCTCACGGCACCAGGGGTTACCGACATCTCCTGCGCGGCTCCCGTAAACGACCCGACTTTGCATGCTATTTCAAATGAACGGAGGGCGTTAAGAAGATGAAGGTGTCGACGCATCTGATTAAAGTTTCCAACTATAATGTGAGTTTGGCCCAGACTGAGGCTTATATTTCTATCACATATTTGTGCCATAGTAGCGGGTGCATTTTTTAGACTTTATCTGAGCGTACTGTCCTGCATTGTCTATTAAGAGTTTTAATCAGAAAGGCTTAACGCTCCACATCGAGAGCTGCCGTGTCATGAAGGCTATCGCTTCAAAAAGCCGGCAGTCGTTATCTAGGAGTAACAGCAGTACTTATCCCCTTCACACTAATTAATCCAAAACCCATCCTCGCAAACGGAAAATCATATTAGATTAACGGATCTGCTCGCGAAGCCATTTTGAACTGTGTGCACGAATATATTGCGGGGGTGTTTTGATATCTGCCTTGAGGACTGTCGCAGCGCGCCAAGTCCAATGGGGATCAAAGAGCATACCACGCGCAATCGCAATCATATCGGCCTCCCCATCGGCAATAATCTGCTCGGCATGTTGCGGACGATTGATCATCCCCACAGCCATCACCGGTATATCGACGGCCTCGCGTATACGCGTTGCGAACGGGACCTGATGTCCCTCCCCGATCGTGATTTTTTGCTCCGCGGAAAGTCCCCCGGAAGAAACCGTTATATAATCGCATCCCAGGGCTTTAAGTTCGCGGCATAACGCGATGGATTCCTCGATGCTCCATCCACCGTCAATCCAGTCAGTAGCGGATATACGCGCGCCAAAAGGCTTTTCAACCGGCCATGAAGCACGCACGCTCTCAAATATCTCCAACACAAAGCGACGTCGATTTTCAGGGCTGCCGCCGTAATTATCGGTGCGCGTATTGGCCAGCGGTGACAGAAACTCGTGCAACAGATATCCATGCGCAGCATGCAGTTCCAGGAGATCAACCCCGATCCGGTTGGCACGGATTGCCGCGTCCGTATGGGCACGAATGACAGTGTCGATACCGGCCTGATCAAGAGACAGCGGCGCTGGCCATTCATCATTATAGGCAATTCCGGAACAACCGACGGTTTGCCATGGCTCCTCATGCACTTCCAATGGCCGGCCTCGCCCCTCCCACGGGCGTTTTGCCGAGCCCTTTCGGCCGGAATGCGACAACTGAACACCGATTTTAGCAAATCCGTTGCCATGGCAAAAATCGACAACCCGTTTCAAGGCGGCCTCATTTTCATCAGAATACAATCCAAGGCAGCCGTGTGTTATTCGACCACGCGCCTCAACGTGTGTTGCCTCGACGATAACCAGCCCGCAGCCAGAAATTGCGAATTGCCCCAAATGCATAAGGTGCCAATCGGTCGCTGATCCGTTCTCTGCGCTGTACTGGCACATAGGAGAAACAGCTATGCGATTATCCAAAGTCATTTGCCGCAATTCAATCGGCGAAAACAGATTAGCCATATCGGTGCCCTTCCAACTTAACGGGTGCTAAATAATGATCGAATTGGCGTCTTGAGATGACGACATATTGATTGCCACCGTTGTGCGTGCCTCTGGAATCAAAGCGTCAGCCATCAAAGCCTAAAACATAAATAATATTCCGTTGTATGGAATGCATTTTGTACAATAAAATTTCATCCATACTCACGTCAACGCTAATTGCCAGACATTCTCTCATCAAATCGACTAAAATATGATCCCAAAACATAAAAATGGAATGCATTCCATTTTTATGTGGACTATTCATTTTCGGGATGGAATCATGGGTTTGTTCACAAGAACCCAGCTTGAGATCACGCGATCTCCTGTTACGGGATCATCTCACTTCCGTCATCCCGAAGTCTCGGCGATGGCGGATTGCGTTACGCATGGGCCGGAGTTACACGGATGAATGACATCCCTGAATTTGAAATTGGTGACGACTATCCTGATTTTCGCCGGGATGTCAGTGCCCTCTGCCAGAAATTTCCCGCTGCTTATTGGCGGCATCTGGAGAAGCAACCCCCTTCAGGGAGCTATCCCACCGAGTTCGTCGACGCCCTCACCAATGCAGGCTATCTGGCTGCGTTGATCCCTGAAGAATATGGCGGCTGGGGTTTGCCGGTACGCGCGGGCGCTGTCATCCTTGAGACGATCCATCGCAGCGGCTGCACAGCTGGTCCATGTCATGCGCAAATGTATACGATGGGCACACTGCTGCGGCATGGAAATGAAGAACAAAAGCGCGAGTATCTGCCCAAAATCGCAAAAGGTGAATTGCGGCTGCAGGCTTTTGGCGTCACGGAACCGACCACCGGTTCCGACACGACCCAGCTAAAGACCCGAGCGGATAAGAAAGGTGACGGATACGTCGTCAACGGTCAGAAAGTCTGGATATCCCGCGCAGCCCATTCGGATCTGATGCTACTCCTCGCCAGAACAACACCCGCTGATCAAGTCGAGCGGCGCAGTGATGGTGTTTCCGTATTCCTTGTTGATATGCGTGCCGCGAAGGAAAACGGCATGGAAATCCGGCCCATTGACGCCATGATCAACCATAACACGACAGAGATTTTCTTTGATAACGTGCCTTTACCCGCAGCGTCCTTGATCGGCAAGGAAGGTTTGGGCTTTCGCTATATCCTGGACGGCATGAACGCCGAACGTTGCCTGGTATCGGCAGAGGCTATCGGCAACGGACGGTTTTTTATCGACAAGGTAACAAAATACGTCAAATCACGAACGGCCTATAACCGTCCGCTCGGACAGCATCAAATCATTCAAAATGCCATAGCCGAAGCTTACGCAAAACTGGAAGCTGCCGACCTTATGGTCCGTCGTGCCAATGCCATGTTTGACGCCGGGTTGAAATGCGGCGCTGAGGCGAACATGGGCAAATATTGTTCGGGAGAAGCTGTCTGGGCATGCGCCGAAGCATGCCTCATGGCCTATGGGGAAGACGCACTGAGCGCCGAATTCGACATCGAACGCAAATGGCGGGACTCAAGACTGTCCCGAAATGCTCCGGTATCACCGAATATGATCCTTAACTTCATAGGTCAGCACGTCCTCGGATTACCGAGATCTTATTGATAAACTGAAACGGACAATCACTCATGGCCGGCAATTTGCCCAAGATGGCGGTTTCACAAAACCAGTACACCGATATCTGCGACACCGTCCGGAAAATTTGCGAAGATTTTCCGGGAGAATACTGGCGCAGACAAGAAGACCTTCCCCTTGGTGAAGGTTATCCTGAGGATTTCATCAAAGCACTTGAAGAGGCCGGGATTATGGCCGCCGGCATCCCGGAAGAATTTGATGGCGTCGGCTTGCCTCTGTCAGCCCTCGCCGAGATCGTCACCACTATTCACGAAAGCGGATGCAACGGCTCGGCATTTGTCGCTCAATCCTACTTGACGGCACTTCTTCTTAAGCATGCCAGCGAAGCACAAAAATCTGAACTTCTGCCCAAGCTGGCAACTGGCGAATTAAGATTCCAAAGTCTTGCGATTTCGGAACCCGGCACGGGCGATGACATTGAACAGATGTCGACTTTTGCCACAAAAACCGATCAAGGGTTTTGTATTTCCGGAAGCAAGTCCAGGGCACCTTTTGCCGTAACATCCGACTATGTTCTGGTGCTCGCTCGCAGCGATGCCTCAACCGGCTCAACCCTGTTCATGATCGATAAAAGTGCTGCCAAAGAACCTTATTTCAAGGCCGAGCCCTTTGAGGAAATGAATAACGACTTTGCCTCATCAATCACTTTCTACGATCTGACTGTTTCGTCCCAGTCGGCAATCGGCATGATCGGGAGCGGCGTCGACATTCTTGAAGGCACGGCCGACTTTCTGCGGATTCTCAATGCCGGGGCTGCAATTGGGGATGGACGATTCTTCTCACGTCGCGGTGTTGCCTATGCCAATGAGCGGGTCGTCTTCGGCAACTTGATCGGCAAGTATCAAGGCATCCAGTTCCCGCTGGCCAAGGCACAGGTTGAAATTGAGGCTGCAAGTTTATCTCTACGAAAAGCCGTGACGCTACACGATAATGGCGCTGACGCCAGCGTTGCAGCAATGGTCGCACGACACCTGTCGATCGAGGCTGCTTGGGCGATGGCTGATGCGGCCTTTACGACGCACGGCGGGTTTGCCTTTGCACGTGAATACGACATCGAGCGCAAGTGGCGTGATGTCCGCGCATCTCGTCTCTCGGCAACACCTTTTAAAACCGATCTGTTGTGGATCGGTGAAACCGCACTCGGGTTGCCGCGTTCGTACTAAGCGTTGCTGGCAACCTGCACTAGAACAACACATCGGAAGGGAAACATCTTGGCATATAATTCTATCATCGTTGAAAAAGACGGCCCTGCTTTTATCATTCGCTTCAACAGACCGGATAAAAGAAATGCCATCAGCACCATTGTCATGGACGACCTGATTGCTGCCGCGAACGAAGCCGAAAATGACCCAACCGTGCGCGGTATCATTGTCACGGGGGGTGAAAAATTCTTTTCCGCAGGCGCCGATCTGAATGATGCCCAAGCTCTGAGTGCTCCTTCAGAAACACTCAAATACTTACGCAAATGGCATCGTGTCTGTCGCGCTTTCGAAGAAAATGACAAACCGGTTATTGCCGCCATCGAGGGTTTTTGCATGACCGGCGGCTGCGAGTTCGTTCTCGCGTGTGACATCCGCATTGGCGCAGAAGGATCAAGTTACGCAATAACCAGCGCGCGGATCGGGACAGTCGCCGGCGCCGGCGGCACGCAACGTTTGCCGAGAATAGTCGGTTCAGCCAAAGCTTTGGAACTGATGTTCGATGCCGACCCCATTGATTGCGACGAAGCTTATAAAATTGGCCTCATTAACAAGCTCGTCCCTAAGGGACAATCACTGGCTGCGGCGAAAGCCATGGTCGATCACTATGCAACCCGAGCACCCCTCAGCCATGCATTTATCAAACACACTGTGTACACGGGTATGCAGATGGATCTTGTCTCTGCGCTCGATTACGAGTCTTTCATCGTCGCATCGATCTATGAAACTGAAGACCGCCGGGAAGGAATTGATGCCTTCTTCAACAAGCGTGAAGCGAAATTCAAGGGACGCTAATTCAGCACCCTGACAGAACTGACAGCTAGTCCCATCGAAATCAGGAGTTATAACACCATGTCAAAGAAACCCGCCTACGAGGATATCATTTACGACGAAACCAATGGCGTAGCGACCATTACTGTTAACAGGCCCGAGAAGATGAACGCGTGGCGGGAAAACACCTATTATGAAATAATCGATGCCCTGACTCGCGCCGGCTGGAACAAATCGATTGGCGTTGTCGTCATGGCGGGTGCCGGCGGCAAGGCATTTGGCGTCGGCGGAGACTCCAGTGACAAAAAATCTGATCGTGATGGGCAAGGCATTTTGGGTGTGCCTATCGACATGGTCCAAAGCCTGATCCGTGACATTCCCAAACCAGTCATTGCTAAAGTCGATGGCTATGCGATCGGTGGCGGCAATGTGATTGCAACCATTTGCGACATGACCATTGCATCTGACCGTTCTGTATTTGGCCAGGTCGGCCCTAAAGTTGGCTCTGTCGACCCAGGCTTCGGCACCGCCTATCTGTCACGAATTGTCGGCGAAAAGAAAGCCCGTGAAATATGGTATCTCTGTCGCAAATATTCTGCACAGGAGGCTTACGACATGGGGCTGGTAAATAAAGTCGTCCCCGCCGAAGACCTGGATGCCGAAGTCGATCTATGGTGCCAGGAAATCCTTGAGCGCAGCCCGACGGCGATTGCAATCGCCAAACGTTCCTTCAATGCCGACACCGAGAGTATTCGTGGCATTGCAAATCTCGGTTTTCAGGCCGTTGCACTATACTATGGAACTGAAGAAGCCAAGGAAGGCGGCAACGCTTTTCGCGAAAAGCGGAAACCGGAATTCCATAAAATATATCAGAAAAAATGACGCGATAGACTGTGCCGGGACCCGCTATCTTGCCTTACTTGAGGAGCGTTGTGCTTCCAAGACGGACGGATATGCGGTTCGCCGAGTCTTTCAATGTCTGAACAATCATATCCAGATTTGGCTTCACCCGGGTATCAGGGCCATATACGCCAATTGAATATTTGCATTCGTTGTTAATATCAAAGACTGCAACTGCAACACCACAGGAACCCGGTGCTCGGGAACCTGTGGTA
>Ga0066644_10000406_pt1 | contig 27231 bp, 20 predicted proteins | sample CryGeyCG2114_020_FD_62735 | JGI IMG/M metagenome (GOLD analysis project Ga0066644, IMG submission 62735) | Groundwater microbial communities from aquifer - Crystal Geyser CG15_big_fil_post_rev_8/21/14_0.20 | ecosystem: Environmental > Aquatic > Deep subsurface > Groundwater | place: USA: Utah...
CGCAGGCGCTGGTGGTGAAAACGCCGGCCACCGCTGTGCCTTCGGCGAGCTCTATGAAGGTCAGGTCGGCGCGGTCCCAGGTCTTGTAGCCCGCCCGCGCTACGCGCACCGTCACGCCGTCTATCTGCGGCAAGTCGGGAAAGGGACGGGCTAGTCGGGAGCGTTCGAGATCCATCTCCGCGCGCTAGCCCTCCCGCGCGCGGCAGACAAGCGTCAGGCCATGCGCGCTGCGCCCTTCGGCACCAGCAGGAAGGCCACGAGATAGAGCAGGCCGGTCAGGATCAGCAGATTGTTGTACCCGGTGAACAGCGCGGCGTATTCGAGGCACCCGCCGACGATCGTGCCGAGCAGGTTGATGGCGAAGGCCGATTGCGAATCGCCGCTTTCGCGGAAGCGTTTCGCGAAGGCTATATTGGCAAGGTAGATCGGCAGGAAGGCGAGCACGGTTGCCGCCACGAGACGGGGCCAGAATGCCAGCGACAGCAGCCATTCGGGTTTGACGATCCACGCGGCTGCCAGCGAGACGGCCATCGCCAGGAAGACAACCTTCAGCGGCGGCGTCTTGACGCGTCTCTCGGTCTCCACGGCAGCGAGCACGATCACCAGCACGCCGGCAAATACCAGCGCGTTGACGAACCAGGTCGTGCCGAACAACAGCGCAAAGGTGGCGATGTTCTTCGTTTCGAGCAGCAGGAAGGCCGCCCCCATGAAGAACAGGTCGGCATAGGGCCGCATCGTGCCGAGCGGCCCGCCGAGCACGCGCACGGTGACGAGCGATGCGAGCAGGATAGCGGCGATGGTAATGGCGTAGACCGGCGGGAAGCGGGTGCCGCGGAAGTAGAGGAAGGGCGCGTCATCCTTCACGGTGGTGACCTCTGACGTCGGAACCCAGCGATCGCCGCAGCTTTGCGATCCCTGCTTCATGGCCACGCTGACGACGGCCTGCGCATCGGCCCATGTGTCGACGCAGGGCTCGTGTCCGAAGACCTTTTGCGCGGTCCCCGCGAGGCGGTCGATCAGCCAGGGTTCGCGGTAGTAATTGTACATCGCAAAGGCGCCGTCGGGCTTCAGCACGCGTCGCACGGAGGCCATGGCTTCTTCGGTGAACAGGAAGGTCTCGAGCCGGATTTGCGACGCTCCGCTGACCAGTGTGAGCGAGTCGGGCAAGGCGAACAGGACCAGGTCATACTTGCGGTCGGTGTTCTGGAGGAAGGCGCGCCCATCGTTGACATGGCGCACCACGCCAGGATTGGCGTAGGGCCGGTCGACGTTGCGGTCCACGCCGATCTGCATGATCTGCGGGTCGATATCGACGGCATCGACGTGTTTCGCCCCCTTGCTCAGGGCGATCGCGACATCGGATCCGGACCCTGCACCGACGATCAGGACATCGTCGAGCTTGTGCGGGAGACGCAGATAGGGCGTTTCGTAGATCCGCTCGCCCTGTTCGAGCTTCCATTCGGCCGGGGCCATCAACTGATGCGTGACGCCATTGGCACTGATCATGACGAAACCAGCATCCGCCCGTTCCATCTCCTCGGTATGGATCTTGTAGTAGGGCGACCAGGTCACGCCGGGAGTGAAGGTTTCCATGGCCAGCCCTGCCAGGAGTATGACTGCCCACCCGGCGCTGGCCAGTCGCCTCGCCGGACGGGTTAGCACCATGATCGGCACCATGGCGACGAGGCCCCAGACCAGCGATGGGGCGTGAAGAAAACTGAGCGCGGTGAACCCGAGTATTCCCGCGAGCGACCCGATCAGGTCATAGCGGTAGGCCGAAAGCGGGCGCAGCTCGGCGAAGCAGCGCCCGACCAGTTCGGCAGGCCCGGCGAGGATGACCGCCACCAGTACGAAGATGATCGGAAGTGCCAGCCAGGCCGGCGGACCTTCGATCTCGAGCGCGGTGAAATAGATGAGGTCCGATCCCTGGCGTTCGATCGAAACGGGAAAATTGATCACGCCGATCACGAGGATCGCGAGCAGCGGCAGCGCAATCGGCCAGATCGACCATTCGCGGCGACTGATCAGGAATCCGGCGCCGATACCGAGAAACGAGCCCAGCAGGACGAAGTTCGAAAAGTAGGACAGGTGGACGATATTCGATCCGAGCCAACGGATCAGGGCGAGTTCGAGGAACAGCATCAACCCGCTTGCCCACAGCAGGCGGACGACCACCGCCCGGTCGTCGGTCTCGTCGGCCGGAAGATTGGTGGTGCTTGCCATGGTCTCCATGGTCGCTTCGACCGAATTCATTTCTTTCCCCCGAGATCCCGTTTCGGCGGGCAAGGCTAGGCATTTGTGGTTTCCATAACGCTAACGGAGAGGGAATTGCGCGGGATTGCGCAAATGCGGTTTGCAGAGATGTGCGCTGCGAGGGCTTTGGGCTGGACGATCCACTCACCGGGCACTATCTCGGCCCGCAGGATGCTCAAACGCCTGATTACCCTGCTCGCGCTCCTGACCGGCCTCGCCGCCGCGGGTGCGCCTGCGCAGGCGATGGTCTACGACGCCGGGGCGGGGGTCGAACTCGCCGCAGGCGCGGAAGGGCCGTGCAAGAGCGATGCCTGTGAATGTCCCGGCGCCGTACGCCTGTCGCTTGCAAGCCCGCCCACCGCGAAGGCCTGCAAGCCGACCCCCGTGGTCACGGTCGTCATCCCGACCGTGCAGCTGGGCGTAGACCGCGCCTACGAATAGCGCCTGCTTCCGAAAAGCACCCGTTTCTGCCCGGCACGGCCAGCGTGCGCGGGCGTTCACACCATAGAACTCATCAGGAAGGCTCGAAGGCCCCCACATGCTCAATTCCATCATGAAAGCCGTGTTCGGCTCGTCGAACGATCGCTACGTCAAGTCGCTCGGCAAGATCGTCAACCAGATCAACGCGCTCGAACCGCAGCTTCAGGCGCTCACCGACGAGGAACTCGCAGCGCAGACCGACAAGTTTCGTGCCCAGCTTGCCGACGGCAAGACGCTCGACGACATCCTCCCCGAAGCCTTCGCCACGGTCCGCGAAGCCTCGGTCCGCGTGCTCGGTATGCGCCATTTCGACGTGCAGATGGTCGGTGGCATCGTACTCCACCGCGGTGAAATCACTGAAATGCGTACTGGCGAAGGCAAGACCTTGGTCGCCACGCTGGCAACCTATCTCAACGCGATCGAGGGCAAGGGTGTCCACGTCGTCACGGTCAACGATTACCTCGCCGCGCGCGACGCTGAATGGATGGGGCGCCTGCACCGCTTCCTCGGCCTGACGATCGGCGTGATCGTGCCCAATCTGTCGGAGCACGAGCGGCGCGAGGCCTATAACGCCGACATCACCTATTCGACCAACAACGAGCTCGGCTTCGATTACCTGCGCGACAATATGAAGCACGAGCGCGGCCAGATGGTGCAGCGCCCGTTCAACTTCGCGATCGTCGACGAAGTCGACTCGATCCTGATCGACGAGGCGCGCACCCCGCTGATCATCTCGGGGCCGACCGAGGACAAGTCCGACCTCTACATCGCCATCGACGAAGTGGTGAAAACCTTCCCCGACGACTGGTACGAGAAGGACGAGAAGCAGCGCAGCATCCAGCTGACCGAGGAAGGCACCGAGGAAGTCGAGAAGCTGCTGATCGAAAAGGGGCTGCTCGAGACCGAGAACCTCTATGACGTCGAAAACACGCAGGTCGTCCACCATCTCGACCAGGCATTGCGCGCGGTGCACATGTTCAAGCGCGACATCGATTACATCGTCAAGGACGACAAGGTCGTGATCATCGACGAGTTTACCGGTCGCATGATGGATGGCCGCCGCTGGTCGAACGGCTTGCACCAGGCGGTCGAGGCGAAGGAAGGGGTAAAGATCGAGCCCGAAAACCAGACGCTCGCCTCGATCACCTTCCAGAACTACTTCCGCATGTATCCCAAGCTGTCGGGCATGACCGGCACCGCCGCCACCGAAGCGGCCGAATTCTGGGACATCTACAAGATGAACGTGGTCGAGATCCCCACCAACGTTCCCGTCGCGCGGATCGACGAGGACGACGAGTTCTACAAGAACACACAGGACAAGTTCAAAGCCATCGCCAAGGCGATCGCCGAAAAGGCGAAGGTCGGCCAGCCGGTGCTGGTCGGCACGGTATCGATCGAGAAGAGCGAGATGTTGAGCGCCTTCCTCGAACAGGAAGGGGTCAAGCACGAGGTCCTCAACGCTCGCCAGCACGAGCGCGAAGCGCATATCGTGGCGCAGGCCGGTCGCATCGGCGCGGTCACCATCGCCACCAACATGGCCGGCCGCGGCACCGACATCCAGCTCGGCGGCAATGTCGACTTCCGCATCGAGGACGAGCTCGGCGACATGGAAGAGGGCGCCAAGAAGGACCTCGAGATCGAACGCATCAAGGCCGAAGTCGCGGCCGAGCGGCAGAAGGTGCTCGAGGCGGGCGGCCTCTTCGTGTTGGGTACCGAACGGCACGAAAGCCGTCGCATCGACAACCAGCTGCGCGGACGCTCGGGCCGCCAGGGCGACCCCGGCCTGTCGCGCTTCTACCTCTGTCTCGAAGACGATCTGCTGCGCATCTTCGGACCCGACACGCTGTTCGCCAAGATGATGAACTCGAATCTCGAGGACGGCGAGGCGATCGGCTCGAAATGGCTGTCGAAGGCGATCGAGACCGCGCAGAAGAAGGTCGAAGCGCGAAATTACGAGATCCGCAAACAGGTCGTCCAGTACGACGACGTGATGAACGACCAGCGCAAGGTGATCTACGAACAGCGCGCCGAGATCATGGATTCCGAGGCGGTCGACGACGTGGTCGTCGCGATGCGCCACGATGCGATCAATTCGCTGGTCGGGGAAGCATGCCCGCCGGGGTCCTATCCCGAGCAATGGGACATTGCGGGCCTCAAGACCCGGGTTGCCGAAATGCTGGGGATCGACGCTCCGATCGAACAGTGGATCGAGGAAGACCAGGTCGAACCCGAGATCATCGAGGAACGCCTCGTCGAACAGGCCGACGCGATCATGGAAAAGAAGATCGCCGCGACCGATCCCTCGCTGTGGCGCCGGATCGAGAAGAGTATCCTGCTGCAGGAGCTCGACGGCCAGTGGAAGGATCACCTCGCCACGCTCGATGCGCTGCGCCAGGTCGTGGGGCTGCGTGCCCATGCGCAGAAGCAGCCGCTCAACGAGTACAAGCAGGAAGCCTTCAGCCTTTTCGAGACCATGCTCGACAAGCTGCGTGAGGAGGTGACCAGCAAGCTCATCCGTCTCGAACTGGTCGAACCCGCACCACTGCCGCCCGTCGACCTGCCCGAACTGCCCGATTTCCTCACCGGACACATCGATCCGTTGACCGGCCTCGAGGATTCGAACGACGAAGACGGCTCCGCAGCGCGCGCGGCGCTGTTCGGCGCGCTCGCCGGCAGCCCGCGTGCCGCGGTCGGTCCGGGCGGCTCGGTGGGCGAGAATCCCTACGCCGGAATGGATATCAGCCGCAATGCGCCGTGTCCCTGCGGCTCGGGCAACAAGTACAAGCACTGCCACGGCGCTATCGGCAGCTGAGCCGAACCGGCGGCTCCGTCGCTAACTGCGGCGGGGCTGCCGCACCATCGGTTGCAGGGGCGGGCTGTCCGGTTCCGGATGGATAGGCTCGCCCAGAGGTTCGAATCCGCATGAGCGGTAGAATCCGGTATTCGCCGGGTTGGAATTCTCGAGATAGGCGGGGAGCACTGCGCGGTCGCAGGCGTCGAGCATGGGCTGGATCAGCTTGCGGCCAAGCCCCTTTCCCTGCGCCGCCGGACGGACGCCGATGCTGAAGAGATAGGCGTGCTCGAAGGCGGGATGGCGGCGTTCCATCGCCTCGCCGGTACGGATTCCGCGACGCACTGCGCCGGGACCGCAGGTGAACAGTGTGGGGAGGGCGAAGGCGGCATAATCGCCCAGCGAGAAATTCGCGTCGCCGCCGGGCAGCATCCACATGCAGGCTCCCTCGTCGCCGACCAGATAGCAGTAGCCGCGGGGCACGTAGATGCGCCGGGCCTGCAGCCGGAACAGGTTGCGGATGCCCGCGAACCGGCCGAAGAGCCACAGGTTGAAGGGATCGTCGCGGAAGGCATCGGCGGTGATCTCGCCGAGCCGGGCGGCATCGCTTTTGCCGGCCTGCCGAAGATCGCTCCCCAGGTCGATATCCGCTGTCTGCATTGTCGTTGACCCTCTGCCCTGCCGTAACGCTAGCCGCCGCCGCGCGGCCGGTCTAGGCAGACTGCATGGCCATGCTCGCAGTCGCATTCTTCGTCGCCGCCCTGCTTTATGCCAGCGTCGGCTTCGGGGGAGGATCGACCTATACGGCGCTCTTGGCACTGGGCGAGGTCGACTATCGCCTTCTTCCGCTGGTCTCGCTCTCCTGCAATATCGTAGTCGTTGCGGGAAGCACCATCCGCTTCGCCCGCGCGCGGGTGACGCCATGGCGCGACGCGGTGCTGGTCACTGCCGCGGCGGCACCGGCGGCCTTCTTCGGCGGGCTTACCCCGATCGACGAGACGACCTTCCTCGGCATCCTCGGCGCGTGCCTCGTGCTCACCGGCTTGAGCCTTCTTCTTCCCCTGCGCGAGGAGAGCGTCGTCGCGCCGGCTCGCTGGGCGCGGGCAATGCCTCTCGTCGCAATGCCGCTCGGTTACCTCGCCGGTCTGGTCGGCATTGGCGGGGGGATCTTCCTCGCTCCGGTGCTGCACCTCGCGCGGTGGCACGGCGCACGCGCCATCGCCGCGACCGCTAGCCTGTTCATCCTCGTGAATTCGCTCTCCGGCCTTGGCGGACAGGTGCTCAAGGGCGGGGCTGGGCGACTGGGTGCGGCTGTAGATTTCGGCCTGCCGCTGCTCGTCGCGGTTGCCGTCGGCGGCCAGATCGGTAGCCTGCTGGCGCTCAAATACCTGCCGCAGCGCTGGATTCGCCTCGGCACGGCCGCGCTCACTGCCTGGGTAGGCATGCGCTTGCTCCTGGCCTTGTGACAAGAGCTCCGTGAGAGGCCGGCGCAGCGATCACGACCGAGCGGGCCGTCCCCTGCCGTGGATTGAAGCAGGCGCTGCACGGGCGATGCGGCACGACCAAGAAGCGTGACGATGCCGCATCTTCGACCACCGCACTTGACGTCGAAGACGACGAACATGCCTGGATCTGGGTCGGTGTCCGCGCGAGGTGGGCTATGCGGCTTCGAGCGCCAGTAACGCAGCGGCTGTACCAAACATGCCCGGTCAACACGAAGGATTCGGGGTGATTCTGAACCAAATCTGCCAGTGATTAGCCGACAACCGCAGGACCTTGATCCGAACCGGGTCGCTCAAGATCCTCGGTAACGAACTGCTGATTCGTCTCAAACAGATTGGCAAAGGACAAGGAGAAGCCGTGAGAACGCAGCCAAGGAAACGCCGCCCATGCGAGCGGGGGCGTCCGGAGCGCTAACGAAGGCTGATTTGGGTCACTTCGTCGAAGTGAATGGCTCCCCGAGTTGGATTCGAACCAACGACCAAGTGATTAACAGTCACCTACTCTACCGCTGAGCTATCGGGGAGCAGCCCGCTGGGCAGGGGTGCGCCTATATGGGCGCGATTCTGGTTTGGCAAGCGGGCAAATCGCAAAAATTGTGCGACATCTCGCACAGCGAGGGTTCAGACCACGAATTGCTCGGCGACGATGCGTTCATCGAGCGCGTGGCCGGGGTCGAACAGCAAGGTCAGTTCGCTGTCGCGCGCGATTTCGAGGTCGACCTGCGCGACGTCGCGCAACTCGCGCTGGTCGGCCACGACCGAGACCGGGCGCTTGTCCTCTTCGAGCACGCGCAGCGAGATACGGCTTCGATCGGGCAGGATTGCACCATGCCAGCGACGCGGGCGGAAAGGACTGATCGGGGTCAGCGCAAGAAGGTTCGAATCGAGCGGCAGGATCGGGCCGTCGGCCGAGAGGTTGTAGGCCGTCGAGCCCGCCGGCGTCGCCAGCAGCACGCCGTCGCAGACCAACTCGGGAATGCGCACCTTGTCGTCGACCGTGACTTCGAGCTTGGCAGTCTGGCGGGTTTCACGCAGCAGGCTGACCTCGTTGATCGCACAAAAGGTGTGTTCCTGGCCGTCCTGGGTCACCGCGTGCATGCGCAATGGCGCGATATGGTGCGGCTTGGCCTTGCCGATCCGCTTGACCAGCGTTTCGGGATTGCGGTTGCGGTTCATGAGGAAGCCGACCGTCCCGAGATTGAGCCCGTAGGCGGGAATGATCCGTCCGCTGTCGAGCATGGCGTGGAGCGTCTGGAGCATGAAGCCGTCCCCGCCCAGCACGACGACAGCGTCAGCGCGATCGAGCGGAACCCAGTCGGCAATGTCGGCGAAATCGCGGGCGGCGGCTTCCTGTGCACGCGGGGCATCGGATACCAGCAGGGCCAGGCGGCTGAATTCGGTCATGAACTCTCTGCATCCCTCCGTCCCGGCCGGGCGCCGGGCAACGCGCTACCTATGGATGCGCGTCCCATTTGGCAACATGATGGAAAAACTGGTAACCCTTTGCATCCAGCGCGATAAGGACCGTCCTATGGCGAGCATGCCCGACGAACCATTCGACGAAACGCGCGATGCGCTGACCGGCCTGGCCGACCAGGCACTGGCGCGAGAGACGATCGCACGCTGGCAGCAGGACTGGCCGGCCGATACGATTGCGTGTCCGATTCAGGCGATGCTTATCACGCTGGGCCGGATTGATACGGTCAACGTCGCCTTCGGGGAATCGGCCGGCGATGTCGCGCTGGTCGAAGTGGCCCAGCGGATCAAGCATTTCGCGGGCGACGAGCTGGAAAGCAGCAATGCCTGGCTGGCCGCCCGCCTCAATGGTGGCAATTTCCTCCTCGTCGCTCGGCAGCAATGCAGCCGCGAACGCTGGCAATGGCTGGCCGAGGCGCTGGCCGATGCCATCGCCGTGCCGATCGCCAATCCCGAGGGCGGGGCAAGCCTGCGCCTGTGGCCGCGCATTGCGTTGCTGCGGATGACGCCGGCCGACGATCCCGACAGCGTGCTGGACCGGCTTTCCGATCTCGCCACCCGCATGCGCGAAAGCAACCGGCGGAGGATCGACTGGTCGACCGGCGAACAGGCACGTTCCGGCCGTTCGAACCAGCAGCTCGAGGCCGACCTGCTTGCAGCCATGGATCGCAACGAGATCGAGATCCTGTTCCAGCCGCAATATGCGCTCGACGACGATCGCCTCATCGGTGCCGAAGCGCTGGCGCGATGGCATCATCCGGTGATCGGGCGGATCGGCGGGGGCACGTTGTTCCAGATTGCCGAACGTGCCGATCAGGTGGCGCACCTGTCGCGCCACATCGTCACGCGCGCGATCGAACAGGCGGTTCACTGGCCGGGCGCATTGCGCCTGTCGGTCAATATCACCCCGGCGGATCTTGCAGCGGAGAATTTCGCAACCGAATTCGCCCAGATGGCCAAGGCGGCAGGCTTTCCCCTCAATCGGATCACGCTGGAGATCATCGAACAGGTGCTCCTCGCCGATCTCGATCGTGTCAGCCGCGTGCTCGACCAGCTCAAGCTGTTCGGCATCCGCATCGCGCTTGACGATTTCGGCGCCGGATTCTGCAATTTCCGCTATCTCAAGGTCCTCCCGATCGATTGCATCAAGCTCGACCGCTCGATGCTCGAGGGGGTGATCGAGGATGATCGCGACCTCGCGGTCATCCGCGCGATCGTCGCCATGGCCGAAGCGCTCGGACTCAAGGTGGTAGCCGAGGGTGTGGAAACGGAGGCGCAACGCGAACTGCTCCGCAGCGAGGGCTGCGAGTATTACCAAGGCTTTCTGCGCGCGCAGCCCATGACGCCGGAGGATTTCCTCGAGCTCGTGAAGCGTTAGGCTGCTGCCTTCGCGCCCTTGCGCGCCTTGCGGACGATCCCCGACAACCCCTTGGTCAGCTGGAACAGGCCGTTGAGGCGGCTCTCGGGCGAATTCCACGCGCGCGAAATCACCAGTTTCATGTCGGGGCGGAGCTTGGCGGTGCCCTGCAGCCGGTCGACATAGGCGAGCAGGCCCGGCCCATCGGGGAAGTCGTCCTGATGGAACGTGACCAGCGTACCTTGCGCGCCGACGTCGATCTTGGCGATGTTCGCCTCGATCGCCTGGTGCTTGATTTCGATCAGGCGGACGAGGTTGGCGGTAGCGGGGGGCAGTTCACCGAAGCGGTCGATCATTTCGGCGGCCAGTGCCTCGATCTCGGCCTTGTCGGCGGCATCGTTGAGGCGGCGATAGAGCGCCATGCGCACGGCAAGGTCGGGGACGTAATCCTCGGGGATCATGATCGGCGCATCGACGGTAATCTGCGGACTGACCGTCTCGCGCTTCGGCTCGAGCCCCAGCTCGCCGGCCTTTGCGGCGAGGATCGCGTCCTCGAGCATCGACTGGTAGAGTTCGAAGCCGACCTCGCGGATATGGCCCGACTGCTCGTCGCCCAGCAGGTTGCCCGCGCCGCGAATGTCGAGATCGTGGCTGGCGAGCTGGAAGCCGGCACCGAGGCTGTCGAGATCGCCGAGCACCTTGAGGCGCTTCTCCGCGACTTCGGAAAGCTGCGTGTCGGCGGCGTAGGTCAGATAGGCATAGGCACGCAGTTTCGAGCGGCCCACCCGTCCGCGCAGCTGGTAGAGCTGGGCGAGGCCGAAGATGTCGGCGCGGTGGATGATGATCGTGTTCGCGCTCGGCAGGTCGAGCCCGCTCTCGACAATCGTCGTGGCGAGCAGCACCTCGTACTTGCCTTCGTAGAATGCGCTCATCCGCTCCTCGATTTCGCCCGCGCTCATCTGGCCATGTGCGGCGACGAATTTCACCTCGGGCACGTTTTCGTGAAGCCAGTCCGAAATCTGTTCCATGTCGGAGATGCGCGGCACGACGATGAAGCTCTGCCCGCCGCGATGGTGTTCGCGCAGCAGCGCCTCGCGCATCACCATGTCGTCCCATTCCATGACGTAGGTGCGCACCGCGAGCCGGTCGACCGGCGGAGTCTGGATGGTCGAGAGTTCGCGCAGCCCTGTCATCGCCATTTGCAGCGTCCGCGGGATCGGCGTCGCGGTAAGGGTCAGCATGTGTACGTCGGCGCGCAACTGCTTGAGCTTTTCCTTATGCGTGACGCCGAAGCGCTGTTCCTCGTCGACGATGACGAGGCCGAGATTCTTGAACTTGGTCTGCTTCGAAAGGATCGCATGCGTGCCGACCACGATATCGACCTGCCCGTTTTCCAGCCCTTCGCGCGTCTCCTTCAGTTCGCGCGCCGGAACGAGACGCGAGAGCCTGCCAACTTTGAGCGGAAAGCCTTTGAAACGATTTGCGAAGTTTTCGAAGTGTTGTCGGGCGAGCAGAGTCGTGGGCGCGACCACAGCCACCTGCTGGCCATTCATCGCCGCGACGAATGCGGCGCGCAGCGCGACCTCGGTCTTGCCGAAGCCGACATCGCCGCAGACCAGCCGGTCCATCGGCTTGCCGCTCTCCAGATCGCGCAGTACGTCCTCGATCGCGCGTTCCTGGTCGTCGGTTTCCTCGTACTGGAAGCGGTCGAGGAACTGATTGTAGGCCCCGTCCTCGACCTCTAGCACCGGCGCCTTGCGGAGCGCGCGCTGCGCGGCGACCTTGAGCAGCTCTCCGGCGATCTCGCGGATACGTTCCTTGAGCCGTGCCCGACGCTTCTGCCAGGCTTCGCCCCCGAGCTTGTCGAGCTGTACGGCTTCCTCGCTGCTGCCATAGCGACTGAGAACGTCGATGTTCTCGACCGGGATGAACAGCTTGTCACCGCCACGATATTCGAGCTGGACGCAGTCGTGCTTCGACTTGCCCACCGGGATCGCCTCGAGACCGAGATAGCGGCCGATTCCGTGCTCGGTGTGGACGATCAGGTCGCCGACCGAGAGCGCCTGCAATTCGGCGAGGAATGCGTCGGCATCGCGGCGCTTCTTCTTTCGCCGCACAAGGCGGTCGCCGAGCACATCCTGCTCGGTGAGCAGCTCCATCTCGTCATTGGCGAAGCTAGCCTCGATCGGCAGCACCATCGCCACCGGCTTGCCCTTGGCGGAGAGACCCAGCGCTTCTTGCCAGGTCTCGGCCAGCTGCACGGGCGTGCCTGCTTCCCCGAGTATCGAGGCGATGCGCGAGCGACTGCCGGCCGAGTAGGCGGCAAGCAGCGGGCGTTTTCCGGCCTTGCCAAGCGCCTTCAGGTGTGCTGCCAGCACCGGATAGACGTTGTCCCCGCGCGCACGCTCGGGAGCGAAATCGCGGCCCGAGCGGAAGCCGAAATCGACCACGCTTTCGCTCTCCGGCTCGTCGAAAGGCGTGGCGCGATGTGCGGGTGCGGCGGCAAGCTCAGCCTTGAATTCCTCGCCCGTCAGATAGAGCGCGTCGGGCTTCAGCGGGCGGTAATTGCCCTTCGCCTGCCCGGTGATCGCGGTGCGCTGCTCGTAATAGTCGGTGACGTCTTTCACGCGCTCGTCGGCGGCGGCGAGCGCGGCCTGGTCGACCACCACCAGATCGTCCGTGCCGAAATGGTCGAACAGGGTGGTGAGCTTGTCCTCGAACAGCGGCAGCCAGTGTTCCATCCCCGCCAGACGTCGACCTTCGCTGACGGCCTCGTAGAGCGGGTCCTGCGTCGCATGCGCGCCGAACATTTCGCGGTACCGGCTGCGGAAGCGCTTGATGCTGCCTTCGTCGAGCAGCGCTTCGCTCGCGGGAAGCAGCAGGTGCGAGTCGAGCCGCCCGGTGCTCATCTGCGTATTCGGGTCGAAGCTGCGCAGGCTCTCCAACTCGTCGCCGAAGAAATCCAGCCGTAGCGCCTCGTCCATTCCGCTGGGGAAGATGTCGACGATCGAGCCGCGCACGGCATATTCGCCCTTGTCGATCACCGTATCGGTGCGGCTGTAGCCCTGCTTCTGCAGCAGCAGCGACAGGCTCTCGCGGCCGATCTCGATCCCGGGCTTGAACTCGCGCACGCTCTCGCGGATGCGGAAGGGTGTGAGCACGCGCTGGAGCACGGCATTGGCGGTAGTGACGACCAGCTGTGCCCTCGCCTTACCCGCCTGCAACCGGTGGAGCGCGGCAAGCCGTCGCGCGCTGATAGACAGCGCAGGGCTGGCGCGGTCGTAGGGCAGCGAGTCCCAAGCGGGAAACTCGATCACCTCGAGTTCGGGCGCGAAGAAGGCGGCGGCATCGACCACTCCGCGCATCGCAGCATCGTCGGGCGCAATGAACACCGCACGCCCGCTGCTGGCCCGCGCGAGGTCGGCCATGATCAGCGGCTGCGCACCGCGCGCAACCTGCGCCAGCGTGAGCGGATCCTTGGCTTTCAGGATACGGGAGAGGTCGGGCATGGTGTTCCTAGCGTTCGAGGGTGCGCCGCGTTCCGCACACACGGCATTGCCCCCTGCCCGAATGGGAAGGGGGTGCGATCTGCTGTGTGATCGAAATAGGCGTTAGCGCCCGAGCGTCAACGCGGAATAACGACGTAGTCGAGTTGCTGCATGGCGTCGAGCAGATGGCCCTGGAAGCGGCGCGGGGCGGCCTGCGTCTTGAGCGCCCAGGCCATGACGTCGACGTCGTCCTCCTCGAGCAGCGCCTCGAACCAGGCGAGTTCCGTCTCGTCCCAATCGGCGTGATAGCGATCGAAGAAGCCGCCGATCATGTAATCGGCCTCGCGCGTGCCGCGGTGCCAGGCGCGGAACTTGGCGCGCTGCTTACGGCCTTCGATGGTGAGCAGATCGGGCATGGGGCGCGGGTAGTGCAGGCGCGCGCACCTTTCAACAGTCATTGCGAGGAGCCGCAGGCTCCGCGGCAATCCACAGCTCGGCTATCTGGATGGCTTCGCTGCGCTCGCAATGGCTCTTGAGATTGGGCATAGCCTCGCCATGCGCCCCGAGATCCTCAACCCGTTGTTTGCCGAGACCGAGACGCTCGACGGAGTCGGGCCCAAGCTGAGGAAGCCGCTCGACCGGCTCGGGCTGACGCGGCTGCGCGATCTGGTCTACCACCTGCCCGAACGCTTCGTCACGCGCCGCGCGGTGGAAAATGTCGATGAAGCGGGCGAGGGCGAGCAGATCGTTGTCAAGCTCACCGTGACCGAGCACCGCTCGGGCCGTAGCCCACGCGCGCCTTACCGCGTGCTGGCGCAAGATGCGGTGGGCAACGTGATTGCGCTGACCTATTTTGGGCGCGCCTCCTACTCCGCGAAGAAACAGCTTCCGCAAGGCGAGACGCGCTGGGTGGCGGGCAAGCTCGAGCGGTTCGGCGACATGCTCCAGATCGTTCATCCCGACCACGTGGTCGAGGAAGGCGGTGAGACGCTGCAACGCCTTTGCGAGCCGGTCTATCGCCTGTCCGAAGGACTGACCCAACCCAAAGTGGCGGGGCTGGTCGATCAGGCGCTTTCGCGGTCTCCCGTATTGCCTGAATGGATCGAGCCGGGCCAGCACGACAAGACGGGCTGGCCCAGCTGGCGCGACGCGCTGGTGCTGTCGCACAAGGGTGAGAATTCCCAGGCGCGCGACAGGCTGGCCTATGACGAGCTCCTCGCCAACAGCCTCGCGCTGATGCTGGTGCGGGCCGACAACCGAAAGCGCAAGGGCCAGCCGCTCAAAGGCGATGGCAGCTATCGCGGCAAGCTCGAGCTGCCGTTCCCGCTGACCGGCGCGCAGACCCGCTCGATTGCCGAGATCGAGGGCGACATGGCGCAGGAAGCGCCCATGCTGCGCCTGCTGCAGGGCGATGTCGGCGCGGGCAAGACGGTAGTTGCGCTGGAAGCCATGCTGATCGCGGTGGAGGCGGGGGCGCAGGCTGCGTTGCTCGCCCCGACCGAACTGCTCGCGCGACAGCATTACGAAACGCTGCGCCGCATGGCTGCGCCTACCGGGGCGGAGGTCGTGCTGTTTACCGGCCGCGACAAGGGCAAGGCGCGCGAGAGCATCCTGATGGGCCTGCTCGACGGGAGCATCGACATCGTCGTCGGCACGCATGCGATCTTCCAGGACAAGGTCGCCTATCGCAATCTCGCCATGGTGGTGATCGACGAGCAGCATCGCTTCGGCGTCGGCCAGCGGCTGATGCTGGCGAGCAAGGGCAGGCGCGCGCCGCATGTGCTTGCCATGACCGCCACCCCGATCCCGCGCACGCTGACGCTGGCGCAATATGGCGAGCTCGACGTAAGCAAGCTCGACGAACTGCCCCCGGGCCGGCAGGCGATCGACACGGTGGTGATGGGGCAGGGCAAGCTCGGTGCGCTGGTCGACCGGCTCGCCGCGCAGATCGCCGAGGGGCGCCAGGCATATTGGGTGTGCCCCATGGTTCGCGAGATGGACGGGCCGGAGGAGATCGCGGCAGCCGAAGCGCGCTTTGCGGCCTTGAAGGAGCGGTTCGGCGAGGATGTCGTGATGGTTCATGGACAACTCGCGCCCGAAGCGAAGGACGCTGCGATGGAGCGGTTCGCGCGCAGTGAAGCCAAGCTTCTCGTCGCAACCACGGTGATCGAGGTCGGGGTCGACGTACCCAATGCAACGCTGATGGTGATCGAACAGGCCGAACGGTTCGGTCTCGCGCAATTGCACCAGTTGCGTGGCCGCGTGGGACGGGGCAGTGACAAGAGCTTCTGCGTCCTCCTTCACGGCGAGACGCTTTCCGAAACCGCACAGAAGCGGCTCGCCTTGATGCGTGAATCGCAGGATGGTTTTTTCCTCGCCGAAGAGGATCTGCGGCTGCGCGGCGGGGGCGAACTGCTCGGCACGCGGCAGTCGGGCGATACGCCGTTCAGCGTCGCGAGCCTCGACCAGATAACCGAGCTGCTGCCCATGGCGTATGACGATGCCCGCCTGCTGATGGAGCGTGACGGCGGGCTGGAGGGCACGCGCGGCGAGGCGGCGCGGGTCTTGCTCTATCTCTTCGAGCGCGATTTCGGCGTGAAGACGCTGCGGGGAGGCTAGCGCAGGAGCTTTACCAGTGCCGCGGCCCCGGCGCTCACGTCTTCCCAGGTGTCGCGGAAACCGTCCTCGTCCCCGTACCAGGGGTCGGCTAGGTCGGCGCCTTCGCGGCCCGGCACGAGGTCGAGCAGCATCTCCACGCGGGCCTTGCCGTTGCCCGGATCAAGGCGGGCGATGTTGGCCATGTTCGACGTGTCCATGCCGAGAATCCAGTCGAAACGATGGAAGTCATCGACCACCAATTGTCGGCCACGGTAGTGGCCGATCTCGATCCCGTGTCTTGCCGCTTCGGCGATCGAGCGCGGGTCGGGCGGTTCGCCGACGTGATAATCGGCAGTACCCGCGCTGTCGGCCTCGATATCGAGCCCGGCTTCGGTGGCGGCATGACGAAAGGCGGCTTCGGCGAGCGGCGAGCGGCAGATGTTGCCGAGGCAGACGAAAAGGATGCGATGCGTGGCCATGCCGTTCGCTAGCCTCACGTCGGCGTGGTGCACAAGCCTCAGGCGGCGCGGCGCACCTGGTTGCGTCCGCCGGTCTTGGCTTCGTACAGGGCGGCATCGGCGCGTGCCATTAGGTGGTCGAGGTCGTCACCGGGCTGGAAGTCGGCGACGCCGACGCTGACGGTGAAGGGTATGATCGCATCGCCATGGACGACCGGGCTATGGGCGATGCCCAGGCGCAGTCGCTCGCAAACCATCGCCGCCGTTTCGAGATCGGCCTGCGGAAAGATGACCGCGAATTCCTCGCCTCCGATTCTTCCTACGAGATCGCGCTTGCGCAGGCTTTCGCTTGCCCGCCGGGCAACCTCCCGGATAACTTCGTCGCCTGCCGGATGTCCGAAGCGGTCGTTGATCTGCTTGAAATGATCGATGTCGAAGATGGCGAGGCTGAGCGGACGAGCGGGGTCCGAGGCGGCGCGATCTAGCGAGCGCCCGAGAGCGTCGATGAAGCTCCTGCGATTGGGCAGTCCGGTAAGCGCATCGGTCGAGGCGCTGCGCTGCAGTTCGCGCCGCGCATCGGCTTCGGCATCGAGCGCCTGGCGGACATAGATCGTCGCCAGTATCGTCAGCACCAAAAGCAGGAAGCCGATCGCCGTCAGGGCATATTGATAACGCTCGTTCGCAACCGCAAGGCGCTTCGCCTTCAACGATCGTTCGGCCAGTAACCCCCGCTCGCTGTGCTCGATCGCGTCGAGCGTGAGGAGTATCCGGTCGAGCGAGGTCTTGCCGTCGCCTTTCCTGGTCCGAGCGATCGCCTCATCCTTTCGGCCGCCACGCTGGAGGGCGATCATCTCCTCCATCGTCGCGTCGAACTCCGCGAGGTCGCGCTTGAGTGTGGCGATGCGCTGCTGCTGCTGCTGGGAATTTTGGCTGGTCAGCGCGCTCAGCCTTGCAAGGCTCTCGGCGCCTTGCTCCATCCCCTGGTAGTAGGGTTCGAGAAAACGCCGGTCGTCGGTAATGAGGAAACCGCGTTCGCCGCGCAGTTTGGCAAGCGACGCAGAACGCAGGCGATCGGTCTCGATGAGGACTTCGAGCGTGCGGATCTGCCAGCGTTCGGCGAGGTCGCGTTCCTTGGCGGAGCGCATCGCGCTGACACTGGCCCCGGCGAGGAGTACGGCCAGCAATGCGACACAGGCGATAAGGAAATAGCTTCGCCAGTCCGAACGCCGCGAGCGCCGTGCAACCTGCTTTGCGAGCCACATCAGAGGAGATTCCCGGGCATTCGATCATCCTGCGCCCGGCGTGGTTAAAGTCCCGCTAACGACGTGGTCGGAGGATCGGAATGGCGCGCGCTCAGCGGTTCAGCCGACCCTCGATCAGGGCCTCGACGACACCGGGATCGGCCAGCGTCGAGGTGTCGCCCAGCGAGCCGAATTCGTTCTCGGCGATCTTGCGCAGGATACGGCGCATGATCTTGCCGCTACGGGTCTTGGGCAGCGCCGGGGTGAAGTGGAGGTGATCGGGGGTCGCAATCGGGCCGATTTCGCTGCGTACATGCGCGCGCAATTCGGCGGTGAGGTCGTCGTTGTCCTCCTCCCCGGCGTTGAGCGTCACGTAGCAGTAGATGCCCTGGCCCTTGATATCGTGCGGAAAGCCCACCACCGCAGCTTCGCTGACCTTGGGGTGCAGCACCAGCGCGCTTTCGACTTCGGCGGTGCCCATGCGGTGACCCGAGACATTGATCACGTCATCGACGCGGCCCGTGATCCAGTAATATCCGTCCACGTCGCGGCGGCAGCCGTCGCCGGTGAAATACTTGCCCTTGTAGGTGCTGAAATAGGTCTGCACGAAGCGATCGTGATCGCCATAGACGGTGCGCGCCTGGCCGGGCCAGCTACGGGTGATGCACAGGTTCCCCTCGGTCGCGCCGTCGAGGACCTCGCCATCGTTGTCGACCAGTTGCGGGCAGACACCGAAGAAGGGGCGGCCTGCGCTGCCCGGCTTCATGTCGTGCGCGCCGGGCAGGGTGGTGATCATGACCCCGCCGGTCTCGGTCTGCCACCAGGTGTCGATCACCGGCAGCCGACCCTTGCCGACGGTCTCGTGATACCAGCGCCAGGCCTCGGGGTTGATCGGCTCGCCCACGCTGCCGAGCAGGCGCAGGGTGGATAGATCGTGCTTCGTCACATGGCTGTCGCCCTCGCGCATCAGTGCACGGATGGCGGTGGGGGCAGTGTAGAAGATGTTGACCTTGTGCTTCTCGCACACCGCCCAGAAGCGGTCATGGTCGGGATAGTTGGGTACGCCTTCGAACATCAGCGCGGTGGCACCATTCTGCAGCGGGCCGTAGACGATATAGCTGTGCCCGGTGACCCAGCCGATATCGGCAGTGCACCAGAAGACCTCGCCCTCGCGATAGTCGAAGACGTAGCGGAAGGTGGTTTCGGTCCACACGGCATAGCCGCCGGTGGTGTGGAGTACGCCCTTGGGCTTGCCGGTCGATCCGGAAGTGTAGAGGATGAACAGCGGATCCTCTGCGTTCATCGGTTCGCAAGGACATTCGCCGGAAACACCGGTCGAGAGCTCGTGATACCAGTGGTCGCGGCCCTGGGTCATCGACACCTCGCCGCCGGTGTGGCGCAGGACGAGCACGGCTTTGGCGGAGACTTTCTCCAGCGCTGCATCGACATTGGCCTTCAAGGGTATCCGCTTGCCGCCACGCAGGCCTTCGTCGGCAGTGACGATCCAGTCGCTCGCGCAGTCCTCGACCCGGCCGGCGATGGCCTCGGGGCTGAAGCCTCCGAAGATCACCGAATGGATCGCGCCGATCCGCGCGCAGGCTAGCATGGCGAAGGCACCCTCGGGCACCATCGGCATGTAGATGGTGACGCGGTCGCCCTTGGCGACGCCCATTGCCTTCAGCGTATTGGCCATGCGGATCACTTCGGACTGCAGTTCGGCGTAGCTGATCCGGCGGACCTCGCCTTGCGGATCGTCGGGCTCGAAGATCAGCGCGAGGCGGTCGCCATGGCCCGCAGCGACGTGCCGGTCGACGGCATTGTGGCAGATGTTGAGGACGCCATCCTCGAACCACTTGATCGAAACGGGGTCATAGGACCAGTCGGCAATGGTCGTCGGCGGGGTGAACCAGTCGAGCCGCTCGGCCTGCCCGGCCCAGAAAGCGTCGCTGTCCTCGATGCTGCGGGCGTAAAGCGCCTGATAGTCCTCGAGCGTGCAATGGGTGCCCTCGATCGCCGCCTGGGGACGCCGTTCCCACTCCGAACGATCCGTTGCCTCGGTCATGCCGTGTTTCTCCTCTTCCGGAGACCATCTCTAGGCATTCGGCGCCGCGGTGCAAACGCCTAGCTTTGCCTCGCAATCTGCAAATCGACCCGTTAGGCATGCGCCATGTCCGATTTCCGAACGATTGCCCCGACCGCCATATTCCTTTTGGCGATGAGCCAGCCCGCGCTTGCACAGAATGACGATCCGGTGATCGTGGTGACGGGGGAGGGGCTGGACGAAACCCCGGCGCTTCCCGCCTACGACAGCCAGACCATCGACCGCGAACAATTGCTCAGCGTCCCTTCGGGCCGGATCGAGGACGTGCTGTCGTCGGTCGCGGGTTTCCAGCAATTCCGCCGTTCCGACAGCCGCAGCGCCAATGCCTCGGCGCAAGGGGCGACCCTGCGCGCGCTGGGCGGGAATGCCACCAGCCGGGCCTTGGTCCTGCTCGACGGCGTGCCGATGAGCGATCCCTTCTTTGGCTATGTGCCATTCAGCGCGCTGGCACCCGAACGCCTCTCGCAAATCCGTGTGACGCGCGGTGGAGGCTCGGGGCCTTTCGGAGCGGGCGCGCTGGCCGGGACGATCGAAATGGAGAGTGCCGGTATCGCCGCGCTTTCGGGTTTCAACGGCCTGCTTTTGGCCAATGACCGCGGCGAGACCGAGGCTTCGAGCAGTTATGGCGCACGCCTCGGCAGCGGTTTCGTCGTCGCCTCGGGCCGCTGGGATCGTGGCAAGGGTTTCTTCACCACGCCCGAAGCCGACCGCGTAGCGTCGAGCGCGCGGGCTGCCTTCGATGGATGGTCGGCACAGGTGCGCGGTGTCGCTCCTCTGGCGCAGGACATCGAGCTGCAGGTGAGGGGGCTTGCCTATCGCGACGAGCGGACGCTGCGATTCAAGGGGGCTGACAGCAGCATCGAGGGGCAGGATGCCAGCCTGCGCCTCCTCGGGCGCGGGGCCTGGGCGTTCGATGCGCTGGCCTATGTCCAGGCCCGCAATTTCACCAATGTCGTGATATCGTCGTCTCGCTTCGTGCCCGTGCTCGACCAGCGCAACACCCCCGCGACGGGCCTTGGCGGCAAGTTCGAACTGCGCCCTCCCGTCGGCGAGGACCACGTGCTGCGACTGGGGATCGATTACCGGCGTGCGGGCGGCGAGATGTTCGAGACGGCGATCAGTGCCTTCTCGGGCCAGGTTACGGCGCGCCGCCATGCGGGCGGGACCAATACCGATCTCGGATTCTTCGTCGAGGACGACTGGAGCCTCGGCGCGGTCACGCTGACCGCCGGGGCCCGACTCGACCGCTGGACGGTTCGCGACGGCTTCTACGCCGAGCGCGATGCCGGCGGTTTTCCGGTCGCGACGGAGATATACCCTGACAGGGCCGGGTGGGAGGCCTCTTTCCGCGGTGGGCTGCTCTATCGCGCCAGCGATGTGCTTGCCTTGCGTGCCGCCGCCTATACGGGGCTGCGCCTGCCCACGCTCAACGAGCTGTACCGCCCCTTCGTCGTCTTTCCCGTGGTGACGCAGGCCAATGCGTCGTTGCGGAATGAACGGCTCGAGGGGGTCGAGGCGGGGATCGAGCTGACGCCCACCGGGCAGGTCACGTTCTCGCTCACCGGTTTCGACAACCGCGTGAAGGGTGCGATTGCCAATGTCACCATCGCCACCAATTTGCGCCAACGGCAGAATATCGATGCGATCCATGCCCGCGGGGTCGAGGCAGGGCTGCAGGCCGAATTCGGCAGACTCGGGCTGAACGCCTCGGTCGCCTGGACCGATGCCGAGGCGCGGGGATCGCGACTCGCCGCGGCGCTTGACGGAAATCGTCCCGCGCAAACGCCCCGCTTCACGGGCGGGGCGACGCTATCCTATCGCCCGGCCGAAAACTGGCTGGTCTCGGCGACCTTGCGGCATGTCGGGGCGCAGTTCGAGGACGATCTCGAAACCGATGTCCTGCCCGCGGCGACCACCTTCGATGCCTATGCGCAAGTTCCCCTGGGGAGGAAGCTCGCGCTGGTGTTGCGCGGCGAAAACCTGACCGACGAGCTTGTCGTCACGCGTAACCAGGGCGGTTCGATCGACCTTGGCGTTCCGCGCACGCTGTGGGCCGGATTGAAAGTCGGGCTCTAGTTGCCGATGGCTGCGCTCCCCGGCGATCGGGCCGGGGAGCGCATCGGGCCCCCACAGCCCGATCAGAAGCGGTAGGAGACGCCGGCGCTGAGCACCCAGGGATCGAGCTTGTGCTTGGTTTCGATGGCCAGCGTATCGCCGGCATACCAGCGCGCGGTCGTATCGACGAAATAGCGCTTCGCATCCACCGTGAAGCCCAGGCCACTGTCGCCGATGGCGATATCTGCGCCGCACTGGAGCACCAGTCCGAACTCGTCGGAAAGCGTCGTCCGCGTCACGCCGAGCGGGATGGTGGCAGCCCCCGGTTCGACGTCGATCCACCAGAAATAGGTCGCACCTGCGCCGAGATAGGGTTTCACACCGCCCAGATCGAAGTGGTATTTCGCAGTGAAGGTGGCCGGAATGACCTTGGCATCCGAGACCAGCTCGGCGCCAGCCGGCAGCCCCGCCACGGCATCGACATCATGCTGCGTCACACAGCAAATCGTCTCGATCGAGAAATCGGGGCTGACGAAATACTCGATGGCCAGTGTCGGCACGAAGTTGTCGTTGGCTTCGGTCTGCGTTCCCGCGGGAAGCCCGACGATATCGGTTTTCAGATCGGTGATCTTGCCGTCGGGTACGACATAGGTTCCGAGCAGCTTGACCTGCACACTGCCGTCATTGTCCTGCGCCATCGCCTGAGCGGGGAGGGCGAGCATTGCGCCTCCGGCCAATGCAGCCGCGAGCACCTTGTTCATTTCCTTCTTCCTTCGCGCCGCAGTGGTCGCCCGATGCGACCCAGGGTTCTTGCAGCGTCGAAAGACCGGCTAGTGCCGTCGATTTCGCGCCGCATTGATCTGGATCAAGGAGTCCGCCGGAGCAAAGGCCGAAAGGAGAGCGCATGGACATGTTCTCCCACGCCTTCGATCCCTTTGCCGAGCGAGTGCTGCCGCCGCATCTGGGCCGGGAAGTGCGGTGCGGTTTCAAGGCACTGGCGCGGTTCTGCCCGCTCGGCAAGGAGGACTCGCTCGAATTCGCGGGCGGCGGCGAGCACATCGTCTTCGTCGCTCGCGGCGCAACGAAGCTGGTGGCGCATGCCTCCCAAGCACGCGACCAGGTCGTGGCGTTCCACTTCGCCGGTGAACTCTACACCGTGCCCGAGCCCGACAATTATTCCTATTCGGTCTGTGCCCTGCGCGATTGTGAACTCCTCGCTTTCGCCTCGTCCGAGTTTCTCCGGCTTGCGGCAGGGGAGACTGAAATCGTGCGGCAATTGCTCGACAGCACGCGGCTCTCGCTCCAGCGCTGCCGCGAAAAGGCCATTGCGCTAGGGCGCAAGACCGCCGGAGAGCGCATCGCGGTCTTCCTTCTCGGCATGGCCGACCGGATCGGTGTCGAGCAGGACGGAAGGATTTCGCTCGAGCTTCCCATGTCGCGCCGGGACATATCGGAAAGCCTCGGCCTGACGATCGAGACTGTCAGTCGGCAATTGAGCAGGCTCAAGGACGATGGCGTGATCGAGACGGTCGGGCGCGCAGGCATCGTGCTGCGCGATCGCACCGATCTGCAGCGACGGGCGGGGTTTCTGAGGGGCGCTGCCTGACTCTTTTCCAAGAATTGATCTGGATCAATGCGAGCCCTGGCGGGCCCGCCTAACCCGCGGGAAACGGACGGAGATTTTTCATGCAAGCGGAAGCTGCTCTGGGCCGCATCGGCCTGTGGTTCCTGATCATGCTGGCTGCCATTGCTGCGGCGGTCGCGGCCGCCGACGGCGGATTTGCGGCGCATGCCACGATCGTCGCCCTCATTGCATTCGCGATGATCTGGATTAGCGCCTCGCGGTTCGATCCGCTGGGTAAGGCGCAGGGCTTCTTCAGGATGCCCGAAGGCCCCTCGCGCTACGACGACGACGTCATTCGCTGGGGCGTAATCGCAACCATGTTCTGGGGCCTTGCGGGCCTGCTTGCAGGGGTCTTCATCGCGGCGCAGCTCGCTTTCCCGCAGCTCAATTTCGAACCCTATCTGAATTTCGGCCGGTTGCGCCCGCTGCACACCAGTGCGGTGATCTTCGCCTTCGGCGGCAATGCCCTGCTCGCGACCAGTTTCTACGTCGTCCAGCGTACCTGCCGCACGCAGCTGGCCTTCCCCGGCCTCGCGCGCTTCGTGTTCTGGGGATACCAGCTGTTCATCGTGCTGGCGGCAACCGGCTACCTCCTCGGCGTCACCCAGTCGAAGGAATATGCCGAACCCGAATGGTATGTCGATCTGTGGCTGACGATCTGCTGGGTCGCCTATTTCATCGTCTTCGTCGGCACGCTGGCCAGGCGCAACGAACCGCACATCTACGTCGCCAACTGGTTTTACCTCGCCTTCATCGTGACCATCGCGATGCTGCACATCGTCAACAACCTGGCGATGCCGGTGAGCCTGCTCGGCGCGAAGAGCTATTCGGCCTTCGCCGGCGTGCAGGATGCGCTGACGCAGTGGTGGTATGGCCACAATGCGGTCGGCTTCTTCCTGACCGCAGGCTTCCTGGCGATGATGTATTACTTCGTCCCCAAGCAGGCCGAGCGGCCGGTCTATTCCTACCGCCTGTCGATCATCCACTTCTGGTCGCTGATCTTCCTCTATATCTGGGCGGGTCCGCACCACCTGCATTACACGGCGTTGCCCGATTGGGCGCAGACGCTGGGCATGGTGTTCTCGATCATGCTGTGGATGCCCAGCTGGGGCGGCATGATCAACGGGCTGATGACCCTGAACGGTGCCTGGGACAAGGTCCGCACCGATCCGATCATCCGTATGATGGTGATGGCGCTGGCCTTCTACGGCATGAGCACCTTCGAGGGGCCGATGCTGTCGATCAAGAGCGTCAACAGCCTGTCGCACTATACCGACTGGACCATCGGCCACGTCCATTCCGGCGCGCTGGGATGGAACGGGCTGATCACCTTCGCCTGCGTCTATTTCCTCGTGCCCCGCCTGTGGAAGCGCGAGCGGATGTATTCGCTGCGGATGATCAACTGGCACTTCTGGCTCGCAACGCTGGGCATCGTCTTCTACGCCGCCAGCATGTGGGTCGCGGGCATCCAGCAGGGGCTGATGTGGCGCGAATACGGGCCCGACGGGTACCTTGTCTGGTCCTTCGCAGACAGCGTCGCCGCGATGTTCCCGATGTACGTCATGCGCGCGGTCGGCGGGCTGATGTACCTCTCCGGCGCGATCGTCATGTCCTACAACATCTGGATGACGCTGGCCGGCAAGCTGCGTGAGGAAGCTCCGCTGCGCGATGCCGCCTACGATCCGCAGGCCGACCGCCCGATCGTCGCCACCCAGCCCAGCGCCGTTCCGGCCGAATGAGAGGCAAGCCATGAGCGATACCACCAAGGAACCCCTGTCCGGCCACAAGAAACTGGAACGGAACATCACGCTGCTGGCGGTGGCGACCTTCGTCACCGTGGCGATCGGCGGGCTGGTCCAGATCACCCCGCTGTTCTACCTCGAAAACACCATCGAGAAGGTCGAAGGGGTGCGTCCCTATACGCCGCTCGAACAGGCGGGGCGCGACATCTATATCCGTGAAGGCTGCTATGTCTGCCACAGCCAGATGATCCGGCCCTTCCGCGACGAGGTCGAACGCTACGGCCATTACAGCCTCGCGGCGGAGAGCATGTACGACCACCCCTTCCAGTGGGGTTCGAAGCGCACCGGGCCCGATCTGGCGCGCGTGGGTGGGCGCTATTCGGACGAATGGCACGTCCAGCACCTGACCGATCCGCAGAGCGTGGTGCCCGAAAGCGTGATGCCGCAATACGGCTTCCTCAAGGATACCGAGCTGCATATCGGCGACCCCAAGGCGACGCTCACCGCGCTGCGGCGGGTCGGCGTGCCCTACAGCGACGAGGATCTCGACAAGGCCTATGCCGACATGCTCGCGCAGGCCGATCCCGACGCCGAAGCGGGCGATCTCGCAGCCCGCTACCCCAATGCTCAGATCCGCGATTTCGACGGCGATCCCGAGCGGTTGACCGAAATGGATGCGCTGATCGCCTATCTCCAGATGCTCGGCACGCTGGTCGATTTCGACAGCGCCGCACCGATGGAGGAACTCGCACAGGAGAAGGGCCGATGAGCCTCTACGACACGCTCCGCCACTTCGCCGACAGCCATGCCCTGGTGTTCATGTTGCTGCTGTTCGTCGGACTGTGCGCCTGGCCCTTCCGGCCCGGCGCGGGAAAACGCAATCACGAGGCGGCAACAGTCATTTTCGAAGGGCAAGATGATGGCGAATGAGCACCCGGGGAAACGGATAGACCAGCCGACCGGTACCGAAACCGTCGGCCATGAATGGGACGGTATCGAGGAGCTCAACACCCCGCTGCCGCGCTGGTGGCTCTATACCTTCTATCTGACCATCGTCTTCGCGGTGGGCTATGTGATCGCCTATCCCGCCTGGCCGATGTTCGACCGCGCGACCGCGGGCATGCTCGGCTGGACCAGCCGCGGGCAGCTGGCGAAGGAAATGAAGGGGGCCGAAGAGGCGCACGCCGGTGTGCGCGAGCAATTGGCGCGCATCCCGATCGAGCGACTGGGCGAGGACAGTGCGCTGATGCAGCAGGCCGTTGCCGGTGGCGCGGCCGCCTTCCGCGTCAATTGCGTTCAGTGTCATGGCTCGGGCGCGGCTGGCAGCCAGGAGCTCGGCTATCCCAACCTCAACGACGACGACTGGTTGTGGGGCGGCGATCTCAAGGCGATCCACTATACGCTGACCCATGGCATCCGCCAGGCGGGCGACGACGCCACGCGCACCAGCGTGATGCCCGCTTTCCAAGGCGCCTTCGATGCCGCGCAGCTAGATGGGCTGGTCGATCATGTCCTGTCGCTCAGCGGCAAGGCGGCCGGCAATGCCACAGGTGCGCAGCTGTTCGCCGACAATTGCGCCGCCTGCCATGGTGCGCAGGGCGGGGGCAATCGCCAGTTGGGGGCGCCGGCACTCGACGATGCCATCTGGCTGCGCGGCAGCAGTCGCGATGCGATCAAGCACCAGATCCTCGACCCGCGCATGGGGATGATGCCCAAATGGGAGGGACGCCTCGATCCGGTGACGATCAAGATGCTGGCAGCCTATGTCCATTCGCTCGGGGGAGGCGAAGACTTCGTGGAGATCGCGGAGAACCCCGAGGTCGAGGTCGATGAGCAACCCTGAAACCCGTGACTGGTCGGCGGTCGTCGAAGACGGCGTGACCAAGACCAACGAACCCGTGTCGAGCGCGGTCTCCGATCCAGAGGCGGCGACCCGCCGACACGAACCGCACGAGCCCCCGCGCGAGCATCTGCCCGAGCGGCTCTACGAGAAGCGCGAATTCGTACACAACAAGCGTATCGACGGGCCTTTCCGGCGCTTCAAGTGGTTCGTCATGATCGTCAC
>Ga0066644_10000409_pt1 | contig 27218 bp, 26 predicted proteins | sample CryGeyCG2114_020_FD_62735 | JGI IMG/M metagenome (GOLD analysis project Ga0066644, IMG submission 62735) | Groundwater microbial communities from aquifer - Crystal Geyser CG15_big_fil_post_rev_8/21/14_0.20 | ecosystem: Environmental > Aquatic > Deep subsurface > Groundwater | place: USA: Utah...
ATTTGCCCTTCTCCACCGTATTTTGCCCGGAATCCAAATTATTTACTTTAATAATTTTTCCGAACTTACTAAGGACCGCTGGCGCGATTATTTGAAGAATTTAGGCGATTTTGTTGTGCTCGATCCTCTTTTTTGGTTTGAAAACCGGAATGTTGGCGGTGGTTGTCCCCCGATTGAAACAAAAGATGGATGGCTTATTATCTATCATGCGGTGAAGGATACGCCTTTGGGAAAAATCTATCATGCCGCCGCTGCCCTGCTTGATCTCAAAAATCCCCTGAGAGTTTTAGGACGATTAACTGAACCTCTGTTTTCCCCAAAGGCTCCCTGGGAAAAAAGTGGCATTACGAATAATATCGTCTTTCCTACCGGAGCAGTAGTAAGAGGTAAAAGACTTTATATTTATTATGGAGCTGCTGACACGGTAATTGCTGCGAAATCCGTTGATCTCGCAGAGCTGTTGACTGAACTCAAGAAAACCCCCTAAAACTATGAGCACTTAATTGCAAGATAAAGTAAGTTTGTACAAAATGGAAGATTGGTGGTATATTATAGAGCTCAAGTATGACAAAAAACTTAGAAAAACTTTTAACACCAAAGTCTAAAGGAGTTAGGGTTATTTACCTTTCTTCATACATACCTCGTAAGTGTGGTATTGCCACTTATACAAAAGATTTAACCAACGCGATCAACTTACTCAATCCTCATGATTTGGCGGAAATTATGGCCGCCACAAGGCCAAAAGAGTGTATAAATTACCCGTGGGAAGTAAAATACAAAATTAAACAAGAGGAGCTACATACTTATCTTGAAGCAGCTAATTACATTAACCAATCGGGTACCGATATTGTTTCCCTTCAGCACGAATACGGTTTGTTTGGTGGTGAGTGTGGGGAATATATTATTCCTTTTGTAGAATCGCTAAAAAAACCGCTAGTAACTACCCTCCACACAGTACCTGATGATTCGAGCAGTCGGGAAGGAACGATTCTTAAAAGGGTGATTAAAAAATCGGATGCCGTAGTTGTTATGATGGAAAAAATCAAGGATAAATTGGTCAATGGATATAGCGCTTCTAGAGAAAAAATTATAGTCATTCCGCATGGAACACCCGATCTTCCATTTGCTCCGACAGATACACATAAGAAGAAGAAGAAACTTAGCGGAAGGATAATCCTTGGTAATATTAATCTATTAACTCCAACTAGAGGAATTGAGTATGCTTTAGGTGCCGTGGCTATTATCGCTAAAAAATATCCAAATGTTTTATATCTAGTAATCGGACAAACACACCCGGTATTATTACAAACTAACGGCGAAGAATACCGCAATTTTCTTAAAAAGGAAATAAAAAGACTAAAAATAGAAAAGAATGTCAGATTTGTTAATAAATATCTTTCGCTTGACGAATTAATCGGTTGGTTAAAAACCATTGATTTTTATGTCACCCCCTATCTTGATCCCCAACAAGCTGCCTCCGGAGCGCTTGCTTATGCCATAGGCGCAGGAAAATGTTGTATTTCCACACCATATTTATATGCAAAGGAGGTTTTAGACAATAACAGAGGTACTCTTGTTCCTTTTCGGGACGCTGATTCGATTGCTTCTGCGGTAATAGAATTGTGGGAAAATCAGGATAAAAAAGAAAAAATTAGCCAAAAAGCTTACGATTACGGAAGACTAATGACTTGGTCAAATATAGGACTTCAATACCTCAATCTTTTTAGAACGATTGCTTTTTCAAAAAAATAAATTTAATGAAAATCGCTATTCTTTCACCGATTCATTGGAGAACCCCTCCGACTGAATACGGTCCATGGGAACTAATTGCCAGCAATATCACAGAAGGGATGGTCAAGCTCGGCCATTCAGTAACTCTTTACGCAACAGGAGATTCAGAAACGACTGCCCGGTTAAAATGGGTCTGTCCTAAACCGATAATGGAAGACTCTGATTTAGAACCAAAAGTTTATCAATACCTTCACACAGCTTCTGTTTTTGAAGACGCGGATCAATATGACATTATCCATAATCACTACGATGCTTACCCTCTTGTTTTCTCAAAACTGGTTAAAACTCCAGTTGTTACTACCATCCACGGTTTTTCCTCTCCGCAGGTTAACCAAATTTATGAAAAATATTCAAATACCCGTTATGTTTCAATAAGCTATGCCGATCGAAAACACGCACCAAATCTAAATTATATAGCCAACATTTACCACGGTATTCCGGTAAACGATTACCCGTATAATAACAAACCAGATAACTATTTTTGTTTTATCGGTCGAATATCTTCGGACAAAGGTGTCCATAATGCAATCAAGTTGGCAAAGAAATTAAACGTTAACCTAAAAATTGCCGGCCTTATCGCTCCAGAAAATAAAGAATACTTTGAAAAAGAAATCAAACCTCATCTAAATTCTAAAATCCAATATTTAGGATTAGTCGAGGAGGAAGAAAAGAAAACTCTGTTGAAAAACGCTTATGGCTTTCTTCATTTAAACACTTACCCTGAAGGTTTTGGTTTAACTCTAATTGAGGCGATGGCTTGCGGGACGCCTGTTATTGGAATGGAATTGGGGTCTATTTCTGAAGTAATTGACGATCGAAAAACGGGCTTTGTGGTTAAAAACCTCAAAGAAGCGGAAAGCGCCATGAAAAATATTGACTCAATTTCCAGGAAAAATTGCAGGGAAAGAGTAGAAAAAAACTTCACAGTGGAACGGATGGTGGATAATTATGAAAAAGTATATCAAAAAATTTTGAAGGCAAAGGAAAAACATGAATAAACCAAAGCTTGATCACCTTTATCGGATGACCGACATGGTCGGGATAGCAGAGCATTGTTTGATAGCTACACCAGATTTGCGGGAGGGGTACTGCGTGGATGATAATGCTCGAGCTTTACAGGTGGCACTTAGATTGAAAGAGAAAAAATTGGCTGATATTTACTTGAAATTTTTAGTCTCGGCTGCAGGAGAATATGGTTTTAAGAATGATATGAATCAGAATTTGGTTTGGGAAAATGAGTCCATTGGAGAAAATTTTGGGAGGGCAATGGGAACATTGGCCGAGGTGGGAGTAAAAGGTATGAGAGAAGATCAAAGACTAACGGCTCTTTTCTTGTTTGATCAATATACTTACTCTATTGATAAGGCTGAGTCGTATCGAGCCAAAGCTTGGCTGATATATGGTTTATATATGAGATTAAAGGTTGATAAAAATTTAAACGAAAAAGTAAAAAAATATTATCAGGTTAAATTGGCTCAAGGAAAAACTAGGGAGAACACAGAATATGATTCCAGAAAGCTGATCAAAAAAATGGCCGATGATATGGTAAAAGCTTATAAAAAGCATAACAATAACAACTGGAGTTGGTTTGAAAATGTGATAACCTATGACAATGGACGACTACCGTGGGGATTGTTGTGGGCCTATAAAGTTTTAGGTGATGAGATATATCTAAGGGTAGCGGTAGAGTCATTGGACTTTTTAATGAAAAATGTTTTTGATCAAGAGCGAGATTGTTTTTCTTTTGCTGGATATAGAGGTTGGATTACACAAGAGGGCGTAAGGGTATTGTATGGACAGCAGCCAATTGAGGCTGGATCGACGGTAGAAGTGTGCTGTCTGGCTCACAAGATAACAAAAGAAAAAAAATATTTAGATTGGGCGAAAAAAGCTCTCGATTGGTATTATGGGAGAAATATTTTGGGGGCTAAAATGGTTGATCAGAATACGGGTGGAGTATATGACGGATTAGAGGAAAAAGGAGTCAACCTAAACCAAGGAGCTGAATCATTATTATCTTACCTTTTAGCCCGCCTTTCTTTCAAAGACTAGATCCAGCGCTTCCTGCTTTTGCGAGAAATGAGTACTTGACACATACTGATTCGTCTGCTGAATTATAGTTTTAACATTGTTTATAATAAATTAAATTTTATGGATTACCTAGCAACTCATCAATGGATTTTATTCGCCGTCATTCTCTGGGCTCTTCCCTGGAAAGGTGTTGCGCTTTGGAGGGCGGCGCGAAGAAGGGATATCGGCTGGTTCATCGCCATTCTGATTCTCAATACTCTGGCAATTCTTGAAATAATTTATATTTTCTTTGTTTCCCGAAAGCCGCAAGCCGATATAGAATCACTCGGTGAAAACCAGCCCGTAAAAAAGAAAGTTATCTGACCTATTGACATTTGCCAAAGAAATTATTAGTATTTATATTTAGAAACAACAATTCGGCTAATAAATAAATTTTCCATTTATGTCTAAGCCAAAAATCCAGCCCTTGGGCGAAAACGTGCTTGTTGAGCCGGCAAAATCAGACGCCAAAACCGCTTCGGGAATTGTTCTTCCCGATACCAGCGAAGAAAAACCGCAGGAGGGAACTATAATCGCCATTGGAGATGACAAAAAAATCAGAGCAAAGCCCGGACAAAAAGTGATTTACTCAAAGTATTCCGGAAATGAGATTAAGGTAGAAGAAAAGGAATACCTGCTCGTGAAAAACGAAGATATTCTGGCAATTGTGAGATAGCCCTCTCTGCCGGCTAACAACTCCTATCTGCCGCTTTCTATTTTTCCTCCCGCACTTTTCCATTCTTCAATTCCGCCTTCCATTTGATATACACTGAAAAGATTCAAATCAAAAAGAATTGACGCCGCCTGATAACCTTCAGCCTCGTTTCCGCCATAAATGATTATCTTCTTCGCGACCGGAATTTCTTTTTTTCGCGTCTCGATTTCCGCGAGAGGAATGTTAACGGCTCGGATTATGTGCTCGCGGGAAAAATCGCTTTTGCTCCTAACGTCAAGAAACTGAATGGCATCCGGGTTCATTTCGGATTCTTTTTCAATGCCGGCAATCGAAATTCTTTTCACCTTCGAGCTGTTTCCGCCCGAGGCTCCCGACGAAATCAGCGGATAGCCTAGATCTCTCCAGCCGGAAATCCCTCCTTGGAGATATTTGCAGTTCACAAATCCCAAATCCAGCAGACGATTGACAAGGGAAGCCACGCTTTCCAAATCATCGCCGCTTCCAACAACAATAATGTCCGACGTTTTTTGAATCTCCGGCAAACCGGAAATTTCCGCACCGGCCTTGCCCGCCTCAACATTAATTGAAGCTTCTATGTGGCCGTGGCTGAAATCGGAAACGCTGTTTGCGTCAAGAATGAATAATTTTGATCCATTTTTTATTTTTTTGAATAAATCTTGAGCGGAAATAGAGGGAGCTTTTATAATTTCCTCGCTGATTTTTTGCTCTTCGCGCTGGTTTCTTTTCTCGGCCGACTCGAAAACGAACGGCTTCAGCAAAAACCAGGCAATGACAAAAATTATAAGAACGAATCCAACAATGAATATTCTCTGCTGTTCTTTTTCGCATCTCATGGGTTCAGCCTCCTAAATTAATTCCTATAAAATTCTGGTTTCCCCGGATGAAGTCATTAATACTCATTGGCTTTTTGCCTTCCAGCTGAATTTTTTTTAGCAAAATCAAACCCTTTCCTGTTTGTACGCCAACGTCCTGACCATATTTTACAACCTCGCCCGGTTTTTTTCCAGCGCTGGCTTTCTGTTCGGCAGAAATACTGATTAATTTCAGTCTGAACAGGCGTCCGTTTTTGTCATAAGAAGTAAAAATTCCCGGCCAGGGCTGATAGGCCCGGTGCTTGCGGTATATTTCTTCGGCTGGCTCACTCCAGTTGATTCTCCCGTCCTTGCGCCCGATAGGCTTGCAATATGTTGCTTTCGTCTCGTCCGGCGGCTGCGGTTTGATCTCTCCCGAAATCCAATCGGGAACAAATCCAACAAGCATCTTCGCTCCCAGCCTGCCCAATTTCCCCAGAAGATTTTTTGCTGTTTCGCTTTCGCCGACCTGAATTTTTTCCTGCATCAAAACATCGCCCTTGTCCATTTTTTCATTCATGAGCATCAGGGTAACTCCCGTTTCTTTTTCGCCGCCAAGAATTGCGCCCTGCACCGGCGACGCGCCGCGATATTTCGGAAGAAGAGACGCATGCACGTTGACAGAGCCGTAACGCGGAATTTTGAGAATTTCTTTCGGCAAAATTTTTCCATAAGCGGCAACAATAATCAAATCCACCCCAATTTCTCTAATTTTTCCAATCAAACTTTCGTTCCGCAAATTTTCCGGCTGAAAAATTTTGATCTTTTTTCCAAACGCCAGCTTTTTCACCGGCGAAAAAATCGTTTCCTGTTTTCGGCCGATTTTTTTGTCCGGTTGCGTAAAAACAGCAACGACATTAAACCCGTTTTTTATCAGAGCTTTTAGGATAACCGCCGCAAAATCAGACGTTCCGAAAAAAATAATTTTTTTATTTCTTTTCTTCATATTTTACCGCTCGATCAATCACCAAAATCCCGTCTAAATGATCAATTTCATGCTGTAAAACCCGCGCCAAAAGCCCTTCGGCTTTGATTTTGATTTTTTTGCCGCTTAGGTCTCTGGCTTTTATTTTCACCTTCACCGGCCGCTCGACCGGAAAAAATTTTCCCGGAAAACTCAAACATCCCTCTTCAAAAATTTCTTTTTTTCGCGATTTGGATTTTATTTTCGGATTAATTAAAATATGGGGAACATTGTCCACCTTGGCGACGCAAATCCGGAGATCCGAACTGACCTGCGGCGCGGCCAATCCGATTCCTTTTTCGGCTTCCATTACTTTCATCATACCGGAAACCAGCCGAGTCAGTTTCGAGTCTTTGAAATCATTGACTTCCCGCGTTTTTTTGCGAAGAAAATCGTTGGGGTATTTGAGAATTTTTAGCATATATTTATATCGTGCTTATTGGATCAACGTCAACCGTCCAGCCTTTTCTCAAGCCGCCTATTATCGGATATAGCGGCAGTTTTTCAAGCTTTTTACCGCACGGAATTTTTATCAAAATGTTTTTATAGAAATAACCTCTTTTTTTCGAGGCGGGCGGTTCATACGGCTCGGAAACTTCTATTTCATTATTGCCAGCCGCCGCAAGCAAGTCAAATACCTCTTTTGTTTCTTTTTCAGTCTTCTTCTTTGAATTGTCCCGATAAAATAATTTCACGATCCCCGAGAAAGGAGGATAAAAAAGTTTTTTTCGCAACTTGATTTCATTTTTATAAAAATCCCGATAGCTTTTCGAATTCAGATAGTCAAGAACTTCCTCTTTCGGTGAAAAGGTTTGTACAAGGAATCGGCCGGTCTCTTTCACTAAATTTTTGGCTTGTCTGAAATTGGAAAGCGCCTGCTCCATTGAATTGAAATCGGCGAGATGAAGATGCTCCTGCGCCGAAACAACACCGACCAGATCAAAATCAAAAAATCCGCCTAGCTTCAAAGCTATTTGAGTGCCAATAATTATATCAATTTCCCCGTTTTTTAATTTTTCCCTGAATTCCTCGTATTTTTTGACGGATTTTACATTATCAATGTCAAGGCGGATTACTCTGGCCGAAGGAAAAAGCCTTTTGATTTTCCGCTCAACGAGCTGGGTCCCGATTCCAAGATGGGAAAACTGAAAACCGCCGCAATTCGGACAAAAACTGAAAAGGTCCGACCGAAACGGACAATGAAGGCAACGATAGCTGTGAGAATCTTCGAAATAGACAACGGGCCGGTCGCATTGGGGACATTTCAAAATGCTTTGGCAGTTTTGACAAACGGAAAACGTTGAATAACCGCGGCGTTTGGCAAGCAGCAATATCTTTTTTTTCCCGTCCAGCGCCCGGGAAATGCTTTCGTAAAGTTTTTTTGAAACAGGGAAGTCCGGATTGTTTCTTTCCCGATACAAGTCTGCGATTTCTGTCTTTTTTTCTTCTCCGGCGCTTTTTTCCATATTCAGTATCCGCCATTTTTCTTTTTCAGCTTTCCAAAAAGTTTCGATCGACGGGCTGAAGCTTTCCAAAACTATTTTTGCGTCCCATAAACCAGCCAGGATTTCAGCCGCCCTCACCGCGCTATAGCGGGGATTCATATTCCATTGTTTGTGGGAAATATCCTGTTCCTCTTCGAGAATCACCAGTCCCAGTTTTGAAAAAGAAAGAAGCACTCCCAGTTTAGTCGCTACAACAATTTTTATTTTCCCTTCCCTGATTTTTTTCCACAAGTAAAAAAATTGTCCTTTGGAAATTCTCCCGTGAACAAGCGCGATCTCTTCATCCGGAAAATACTCCTGGAATTTTCTTCGCATTTCATAGGAATAGTATATTTCCGGAACAAGAATAAGGCATTGTTTTCCCGTTTTCGCAACCCTGGAAACTAGCGACAAATTTAGATTTAATCTTTTTCCGGCAGAGCCGATAACTAAAAATTTTTTGTTTTTACTATTTAATACAATTTTAGCCTCTTTTATATAAGAAAACTTATTTTTACTAAAAATCTTCCTGATTTTTTCTTTTTTCTTTTTTATATTTAATATTTTTTCCGGCGTCATCAACTTCAAAAAAATCCCAAGCGGCGATAGATAATGATTTGATAATTTCTTCGCCAATTCAATCTGCCACTCGGAAAGCATTTTTTCTTCGACAACTGAATTAATTTTTTTCAATTTTATTCCGCCCGTTCGGGGAAAATCTTTTTTCGAGGAGACGACAATGCCCTGAATAATTCTCCGATGGAAGGGAATATTTGCCAAAGTTCCGATTGGAAGGGTTTTGTCGCATAAATACGAAAAAACCTGCGTTTTCAGAATCGGCAGGCGGACGAGGGGAGCGACTTGAATGATAAAATTCTTTTTCATTGTGAATACTTTTCAACGGAAAACTTATAGATTTCTATGCTTTTTTCTGTTTCTGGACTTATTCCGCCTTTTTGGCAGGCAATTGCGAGCTGCTGTTCGACTGTGTCAATTCCTTCAAGATTGGGGAGCAACAATCCGCACCGGCCATCGGGACATTTCACAATAACACCGTATTTTTTCGGGTCAAGTTCACTCATATCAGAAATCTTTTCAGATTCACTCAACAAACTAATTTCGACCGACAAGTCAGCTAATTCATCAACCGAAATTGGAACAAACCGGTGATCCCTGGAACAGGCGGAGACCGCATTCATAATAATTTCTTCCGCCAAATTTTTATGGGCTGGCAAATATGTCCCGATACATCCCCGCAGTTCTTTGTTTTTATGCAAACTCACGAAAACTCCGTGATTTTTTTCATAAAATTCCGGCGGCAAATTTTCAGAAATATCAATAATTTTTCCGGTTTTTATGTATTCCTCAATCGTGTATTTGGCTAGCTGAACATGGAAGCTCATGAAAAAGATGTTCAATTTTAATTTCTAGTTTTGAATTTCGATTGAAACTTGAATGACTTAGTACTTTAATTAAAAATTAAATCATTAAGAATTGATTCAAAATTCGAAATTCTAAATTCATAATTCACTTTATATTCAAACTCGCCACCATATATCCTACCCCAAACGGTGCTTCGTAGCTCAAAGATTTTACCTCCCAGCGAAGACCAGAAAGCGCTCCGAGAAGAATCACTATGGAGCGCAAACCGCATTCACCAGCCTCTTCGATAAGCTCCTGATCCAAATTAAGAATCCCTTTTATATTTTTCTGCTGAATCAATTCTGTCAATTTTTTGTCAAAAACCCTTCCTCGCGGAGAATAGCCGGCCGGCGCCTCCGGCGTCACCCGATGCGAAAGGTCCCCGCTGGCGATGAAAGAGATTATTTTCGGCGAACTTTGCAAAACCTTTCCCAATACTTCGCCAAATCTAAAATGATAATCAAGCGGCAGCATTGAAAAGGACATATGAATTAATCCGGGATTATAGCTCAAATCTTTTTCGCTGATCAAATAATACAACGGGACAAGCGCTCCGTGATCAAGCTCCAATTCTCTGGCGAGGCCAACCGGCAAACGGGCCGCTCGGCCGCTTGCCGCAATCTCATCAATCAGCTCCCGGTCATTCTCAAAAACAAATTTTCGCTGATCCCCAAACTGGCCCAAATCCCCGCGAAGGGTGGGGGAATAATTGATAACAAACTTATCATACTGAACCGGCCCATGGGGTGAGACAAGAACAATCGTATCCGCTTTCACCGCCCGAAACTTTTCACCAGCTGCTTTCATCGCGTTTACGGTTTTCCGGCACAAATTCAAGTTGCTCCGGCCAATAGTCGAGATTATGATAGGCGGATGGGGAGTGATAGCGGCGAATCTAATCATATATTTCCCATATGAACGTATTTCAGTCCGGCTGATTTTCCGATTTCGTAAGCTTTTTTTATTTTTCCAATTGGTGTTTCGGGAAGATGCTGAAGTTTCCACGAAATCGCGCCCGAAAAAGCGCTTACATGCCACGGGACAAAATCGCCCAACTTATTTTTGACGAAGCGGGCAATTTTTTCAAGCATTTTTTCGTCATCAGATAGAGTCGGGATTATGAGCGTTGTTGTCTCAAGCCATATTTTGCTTTTCACAACTGCTTTGCAGTTTTCAAGAACCGGCCCAAGCCGCGCCCCGCAATTTTCGCGATAGAACTTGTCGTCGAAGGATTTTATGTCAATATTTATCGCATCAAGATAGGGTATGATCAACTTGAGAGTTTCTCCGCTCATAAAGCCGTTGGAGACCCAAATATTCTTAAGCCCCGCCTTTTTAGCCAGCTTCATCGTGTCGAGCGCGTATTCCAAAAAAATAGTCGGCTCGGTATAAGTATAGGAAATACTGGGACAATTATTTTCTTTGGCAAGCCGGACAACTTTTTTCGGCGGCAAGTCTTCTCCGCTATTTTCAATCATCTCCCGGGCCACGTCGGGCGTTTTGCCAAATTGAGATATCGTCCAATTTTGACAATTGCCGCAGCGAAAGTTGCAACCGACGGTACTAATTGAGAAGGTATAAGTCCCCGGCATAAAATGAAAAAGCGGCTTTTTTTCAATCGGGTCAATATTGGCCGCAATGGCCCGGCCGTAAACCAATAGGTATAATTTTCCGCCGATATTCTCCCGCACACCGCACGTCCCGCGTTTCCCGGGAGCAATCACACAGCGATGCGAGCAAGTCTGACATTTGACAACCTTATTTTTCACTTCTTTATATAGAATTGATTCTTTCATTGCTTTATACTTTTCTCTTTGATACAATCTTAACATAAAGAAAGTCTAATTAAAAGACAATAAATATGCCAAAGATTGAAAAGGAGGACAAAAAAACATCCAATGTCATAAATTTAAAAGACCGAAGAGGTGAGACAAGAGTTGATGTATTTCAGCGTCTGCATGAGGAAATGGTTAATAATCCCGATTTCCAAAAAGAGATGAGGCAAAAAGATTTGGATCTGCTGAAAAAAATAGAAAACGAAAACCCTCCGCCAAACCTGCGAGTTATTAAAAGATGCAAAAAATAATTTTTAGTTTTTACATATGAGAGACCGCGATCGATTTTATAAACATGTCAGGGAGGAGGATAAGAAAATTTTCAGTGCAATCTCCGGCGAACTTGACCGCCAGCAGTGGGGACTCGAGATGATCCCGTCGGAATCATATGCCTCCCGGGCAGTGCTCGAAGCGATGGGGTCGGTGCTGAACAATAAATATTCCGAAGGATATCCCAAAAAACGCTACTATGGAGGCCAGAAATACGCGGATATCACCGAGCAGATTGCCATCAGGCGCGCAAAATCGCTCTTCAAGGTCACTCACGCCAATGTCCAGCCGTATTCAGGGTCACCGGCCAATTTCGCGGCCCTAAACGCTGTATGTACGCCAGGCGATACGATAATGGGCATGGATCTGCGGTTCGGAGGCCACTTGACACATGGCTGGAAGGTCAGTGTAACCGGAAAATACTTTAATTCCATTCAATACACCACGGACAAAAACGGCTTTTTGAATTTTGACGAAATTGAGAAATTAGCCAAAAAACACAAACCGAAAGTCATCATTTGCGGATATACGGCTTATCCTCGCGTGATAGACTTTCCAAGATTCGCAAAAATCTCCCGGCGTGTCGGGGCTTACCTTCTGGCTGACATTGCCCACATCGCCGGGCTTGTCGCTGCCGGCGTTCATCCCAGCCCGGTTGGCCACGCAGAAATTATTACGACCACCACTCACAAAACTTTGCGCGGTCCGCGAGCAGGAATGATTATGTGCAATGGCAACCCGTCTGACCCACTGAAACCCGTCAAAAATCCAACCAAAAAAGATTTGCCGACTCTCATTGACCGCTCAATTTTCCCGGGTCTTCAGGGCGGACCGCATATGCACACCATCGCCGGTATCGCCGTCGCTTTGAAAGAAGCCTCGACAAAAGAATTTCGGGATTGGGCGAAACAAGTTGTGAAAAACGCGCAAAAACTCGCCGAAATTTTCAACACCCGCGGATTGCGGCTTTCAACCGGCGGGACAGATAATCATCTGATTTTGATGGATGTCACACCTTTCAAAATAACCGGAAAAGAGGCTGAAGAAAGGCTGGACAGAATCGGCGTGACGCTCAACAAAAACATGATCCCCTATGATCCGCGCCCGCCCTTTGACCCGAGCGGCATCCGCCTCGGAACACCCTGCGTCACCATCCGCGGAATGAAAGAAAAAGAAATGGAAATTCTCGGAAACGCCATCGCCAATACGCTGGAAAGCAGGAAGAATATAAAAAAATCAGCCAAAATTGTGAAAGAATTATGCCGGGAGTTTCCGCTCTACAAAAATTTATGAAATTATTAAACGGTAAAAAACTAGCCGACAAAATAAAGCTTCGGTTGAAGAAAAAAATTGCCAAAATGAAAAAAAAACCGTCTTTAGCTATGGTCCTTGTTGGAAGCGACCAAGCGTCAAAAATTTATATCCGTAACAAGAAAAAGGCTTGCAAGGAAGTAGGAATAGAAAATAAAGAAATAACTCTTCCGGTAAATATTTCACAAAAAAAATTGATTGCCGAAATCAAAAAATTGAATCGAAATAAAAAAATTACAGGCATTATTCTCCAGCTTCCAATTCCCGCGTATCTTGACAAGTATAAAGTTCTTGAAGCGATTGATCCGCGAAAAGACGCCGACTGTCTCCACCACTTGAATTTCGGAAAATTTTTACAGGTCGGTGAAAAAAAATCGGTTGTCATTCCGGCCACGGCCATTGGAATTATTAAGTTATTGGAGGAATATAAAATTCCAGTTGAAGGAAAAAGCGCGGTCGTAATGGGTTATTCAGACATTGTTGGAAAACCGACAACGGAACTTTTGATAGACCGGAAGGCAACCGTCACCGTCTGCCATAGCAAGACCCAAAATCTAAAAAATATCACGCGAGAAGCGGATATAATCATTGTCAGCACCGGCGTGAAAAATATTCTCACCGGCGATATGGTAAAAGGGGGAGTAGTTGTGGTTGATGTCGGAATCCACTATGTCCCAAATAAAAAAATTTACCCTCACACCAGATTCGGTGTGGGGGTCCACGGGGATGTAGATTTTGCTTCGGTTTCCAAAAAGGCTTCTTTCATCACCCCCGTCCCTGGCGGCGTCGGTCCGATGACGGTTGCCATGCTGATGTGGAATACGGTAAGACTAGTAAAAGCTAAATAACCTCCTCTTCCAGCTCCTCTCGGGGAGCTTTTTTTCTTTTTACGAGTTGTCTCACAATTTCAAGTTCCAGCGAGCCGAATTCTTTGAGAACGAAAAGAAAAAAGATATATATTGCAAACAGTATCGCGGACCAGAGAATGAAAGCATAATGTCCTTTTGGAAAAAAAGTTGAAATAAAATACATTACAAAAGAAGCCAGAATAATCTTTAGAAAACTTGAAAATCTGAACAAGTATCCAAAATATCTGTAAGAATACGCGAGCACCAAGACCATCGCCACAAAAGAAGTTATTGAAGTGGCAACCGCTGCTCCAACAAGTCCGTATTTTTTGATGAGGAAATAACTCAAGATGATATTCACCGCAAGACCCGCAAAAGAAATGATCATCGGCGCTTTCACTTTTCCCGCGCCATTTAAAGCAAAGGCCATTACATAAAAAATTGTGAGGAAAGTCACTCCCGACATCAAAATCGACATCGGAAGAGCGGCATCAAGAAATTTTTTTCCGTAGAAAACTTGCAAAATCGGCGCAGAATAGACGGACATCAGAATCGCAATCGGGAGCAGAAACATCACCATCAGCCGTAATGACTGGCTGATGATTTTTTTTGTGTCAGAATGATTTTTGCTCGAAGTTGATTTGGAAACTGCCGGCAAAATAATAATCGTGAGCGCGTAGAACAAAAAATAGGGGATACGGCCGACGGTAATCGCGCCGTTATAAATTCCCGTCAAATAATCGTCGCGCAAAATTCCTTTCACAAGATAAAGATCAATCGTGATCAGAAATTCATAGGCGACAAGAAAAAGCGTCATTGGCCAGGCGTAGCGCAAAAGCTTTCGCCAGTCAAAAAATCCTTCGGGTCTTATTTTTTTAAACTTGTCCAAGAGATTCGCTTCAAAGAATATCGAAAGGGGAGCGAGAATATAGCCAATAATTACTCCCTCGAGTGCGTAACCTTTTGACTTTAAGAGCCAGGCCAGGCCGAGAATAAAAACCAGTCGAGCAACAGAGCGGCTGGTTTTGAGCCAAGCCTGAATCTTGAATTCGTGAAGTCCTGTGTAGTAGTAGAAATAAAAAGAGGCAAGAGCGAAAGCGGGAATGACGAGCGATGATAGTCTGAAAAGATTTGTGAGTGACGAATCGCGAAGAATGAGTGAGATAACAGGGGACAAAAGAAAAAACATCACTGTCACTCCGCCAATCAAAATAAATTGGATTTTCGCGGTTTGTCTTTTAATAATCGGAATGAGGCCCAGCCGCGTGTCATAAATTTCCCCGAGATATTTCGCCATCGCCGTTGGCACGCCCTGCCCGATGAGAACCACGACCATCGTCGTGAGCGTCACCACCAGCCCATATCGTCCATATTCCGCCGGACTCAAAATCCGCCCCATGCCGGAATGGATAACATAAGCCGAGAGATTATAAATAATCTCGCTTATAGTCACCCAGAAGAAAGATTTTACGAGAAACTTAGACATGAATCCGAGATTTTATTTCATTAAATATTTCTTCTTTGTTTTTCTCCCCGTCAATCGTAACCATATCCCAATCCTTTATTTTTACAGAAAATATCTTTTCTTTCTTAATTAAATATTCCAACCCCTGATCCGGCTTTCGCTCGCGCTGCATTATTTTTTCTGGAGAAATTTTTAAATAAAAAGCGAAATCTGGTTTGGGAATGAATTTCTCTGCAAACAATCTTTTATCCTTCCCTGATAAATAATTTATATTTACCGCACTGTCATAAAAATAACGATCGGATATAATATAGTCGACTTTTAATTTCTTTGTCATCCACCTGAACCTAAAAATATCAATCAACAGCGCTAATTTCCGTAGTTGTATTTGCAGCCAATTAGCTTTCGTCACGCTTTTTTCACTTGGAGGGATCCGACCCCTCCGATTTTTTAGGGGTCGGATCCCTAAATTCCCAATCGAAAACTCCACCGCGTGGAAATAATAAAAAGATTTTTCCTCTGATTTTAGGTAATTTTTGAGTAATTCTATTTGAGTTGATTTTCCCGAACCATCGAGGCCGGAGATTGATATTAATTTTGACAATGTTATTTTTTTATGATTTAAATAGAGTTAAGGAGGATAAGGATATGCCCGTAGTAAATTTGGCCGGAGATATATCTCCCATTGGAGGATCCGGCGACAGTGATCCAGCAGGAAGAAGTGGTGATTACCGTAGACAATGCCCCGACTGCGAGGGAAAAGGTAATCACATTAACCCCGGATCCTGTGGATTTGGAACAATCGTGGAAGAGTGCGAAACCTGCAATGGAACGGGGGAAATTTAATGTATAACCGGGCTGCTCTCACCGCCATATCGCGTGCGTAATTCCGCCGGCATGGTATTTTTTTTAAAAAAATACCAGATACTAGATAATAATTGATAAATACAAACACTACGCCATCAGCACCGCCACGGGCTGCATCTTTGCCACAACTTTGATGATCTTATTTTCGGTCATTCCGGCAATAACTTCTTCCACATCCTTATAATGCGAACTGTCTTGATCGATAATCTGACGTGATTTGGCGTTGAAAAGCTTTACTTTATTTTTCTTCATTTTTTCCATCAGTTCTTCGCGATTTTGAGGAACATTTCCTTGCTTTTCTTTTGCTTTTCCGGTTCCGTGGCTTGCGGAAAAGAACGTTGATTCATTTTCATCCGTCCCGACACCGAAATAAAAGGGCGTAGCCATCGAAGAGGGGATAAAAATCGGTTCGCCGGTTTCAGCAAAAACTTCACTGCTCCTAGAGTTGAGCTCTAGGAGGTTTTTCATTCTTTCCGGCCCATTCGCCCGCGAAGCGCCGTTGCGATGCACAAAAACTTCTTCGCCAAAATGTTCTTCTTCCTGCACGTGAACGTGCGGCATATCGTAAACAAGCGGCAATTCCTCCTCGCGGCCGAAAACTTTTTTGACCGCTTTTCGAATATTGTTCGTGAGAACCGCGCGATTGGCAAAGCCGTAATTGGCGCTCACGCGATGGGCGGTGAGATACATTCGCCCCAATTCAGACTCGGAATCAATCGGGTAATATTCTTTTTTGTTTTTCCATGCCGGAATATCGCGGCGCAATTGTTCGTGAGCCGGATTGTTGCGTTTCAAGAATTGGCGCCGCCCAAGTTCCAGAATAATTTTCTGGCTTCGATGTTCTTTTTCCTTGGGCGTGTAAAAATAGGAAGCGTACTGCCCGAGCATTCCGGAGCCGGTATGCATCAAAAATAAATATTGGTCTTTTTTGATGCCAAATTTTTGGGCAATTTCTTCATTGATAATATTTGAAACTTTCATAAGATCGAGAAAATGATTTCCGGCCGCGCCCAAAATTCCGAGCCGCAGCTGGGCAATTCGCAAAAATGTCTTTGGAATAGAATTCAAAATTTCTTTCTCCGAGGGAATATTTCCGCCCAAGGCGGATCCCTGCCCGTCCAGCAGGCGGGCGCCTCTGGCGGAGAAAAAATTGCCGCCGTTGAAGGTATATTTGTCTTCGTCGGAATCAATCTTGAGCTTTTCTAAAATTGCCCTTGACCCGCGCCGGCAAACATCCATCACAGTGTCAAAATTCACACGCGTTCCGACATAAGTCGTCGTTGGAATAACTTTCACCAGCTCTTCAAATAATTTATCAATCTGTGTTTCATTTAAATCCGATGTACTAAATGGCGTTTTTATTAAGCGCATCCCGCAATTGGGAGCCGTATCCATTGTTTGAGGAAGAATATATTTTTTTGTCGCAATTGCTGTCCCAGTCGGATTTTTGCGCCCTTTTTTGGAATGGACATCGGAAAGCGCCGTGACGTGATGGAAAACATGCGGGTCACTGGCGATATCAACAAGCTCCTGAATCGTCGCTTCACCAGGCATGAGATTGTCAGAAACATGAAAAACAACAGGGACTTTCATTGATCCTGAGGGATTAATGATTTTTTTATGCTGACTAATTGATTGAATCTCTCGCATAAAATACTTACATATTTTTATAAACTGCTTCGTATTCTTCTACAATTTTCATTATATCAAACTTTTCCCTCGCAAATTTCATTCCTTTTTCGCCCAAAGCTCCGCGAGCTTCGGGATTGTCGTACAAATATAGAATTTTTTCCTTAAGTGCTTCACGGTCGCCGGGATTGATCAAAATGCTATTATTGTCGTTCAAAAAATATCGTAACCTCTCAATATTACTTGCGATCATCGGCTTTCCGCAAGCCATTGCTTCGATAACCGCAAGGGGAATATCGAATTTTCCCGTCATCGTCCGGACTGGGAAAATGGAAATATCGCACAAATTGAAAACATCTTCCATGACATAGCTCCCGTCGTCAATAAAAGCTACTCTGTCCAATATTCCAGCTTCTTCGAATTTCTTTTTTACTTCTTCTTTTTTACTAGCGTCTTTCCGGTTTTTTACCCGAACAGCCAGATGCAATTTGAAATTTTTGTTTTCTTTCGCGAGATCGGAAAAAACGGAAACAATATCGTCCATGTCCCCGAGACGCACATATTCTCCCGTGTAGTTTATCACAAAATCATCTTCGGTTGTTTCAAATTTTTTCATCAGCTCCAGTTTTTTAGGTGCGGGGGAGAATAAATTAATATCAATGCCGGGATAAATTCGCTTTACATTTTTAAATCCTAATTTTTCCAGCTTTTCTTTGGCGTAGTCGGAATAGGTAATAATAAAATCAGCGTGAATAATCTTTTTTAATTTCTCCGCATCATATAAATCATCTCGCAGAGTCGCAAGGGTTTGGATTGTTTTTATCTTCTTGTTTCGCAAGCATAATTCCAGCGCAAAAACATTTAACTTCGTGGGAGTAAAGAAAGAATGGATAATATCGTAATCTTTTCCACCCTTCAGTAAAAACTCTTTAATTAAAAAAACATACGCCCGGATTTTTTGCATCCAATTCCACTTTGATGATGAATAAATAAGGTGCTGGACAACATTTCCAGTGAGATCGGCAATTCTTCCGTGCGTTAATAGATGAACTTCAAAATCCCGCGCATACTTCGCCAGCGTATACGCAAAATCCTTTGAACCTTCATCCCAAGGAGGGCAAATTGGACGAGTCAAAAGCAAAACTCGCTTCATCGAATGTTTTTATAAATCTTATACTCCACATCTTTATAATCAACTACTATTATAATTTTATTTTCTTTCGATTTCTCGTCCTCAATCACCGGCGAGATTTTTTGTTTGGCGCCGGCTTCGATTTTTATTTTGTCATCAATCACTTTGTCGTCACCGACAAAAATTTCATAATCGTACTCCGCCTTCCCCCCTTGATGATTCTCGATCGTGAAATCAAGCGAGTCGTCGCGGGGATTGTCAAAATATACCACACTCCACGATTTTTTATAGTCGTAATTGTGGTTTTTGGCTTCAATGACAAACAAAACAGAAAAACTGATGAGGAGCAAAATTATTGTTGTGATGATGATTATTTTGCTGGACATAAAAACTTCAAAGTCTAAAAACCGAAATGTAATTCGACCCGTAGACTTTTGAAAACTCCGGATATTTTTCAAAACTGTTTCCCTCAAATTGGGCATTTAAGACCACATAATTAACGCCTGTCTCCGAAAAACACATTTTTCCTTTATCGCTTTGAGGATCGCTAATCATATCCCGCGTGCAGGTTTCGCGCGGCTTGGTCGGGTCAACGTAGCGCGACAAGTTCCCGCGGCTCAAGGGATATTTGTAATCTTTCATAAAAAACAGTTTGTACCACGAATCGCCGTAGATGTTCACGTGATCTTTTAAAATAACATCCTGCGATGTATCAAGCGTCTTGGCAAGATAATCGGCCGAGTGAAAAGTTTGCATCGCTTCCTGAAACTGCGGGCGCGTTTTGAAAGCTTCGGCGCTGTCAGCCATTCCGTCCGTAATCACAAAAAACATCAGCGTAAACAATAAAACCGTAGCAAAAAATCGCGATGCCGCTGACTGAAAAAATTCAAAATACCTGACAAGCGCGTAAGCGGAAAGGAGTGTGAGCGGCAAAAACAAGTAGTTCCCAATTCTGTCGCTGGGGATGTTGATGAAAAGCCATCCGGGTTTATAGGCCATAACAAACAAAATCGCGAACCAGCCCAAAGCAAAAGAATATCTGATTTTTTTTGGCTTTATATTCAAAAAAATCAGCAAAAATCCCAAAGCTCCCAGAAGTAGCCGCGCGCTCCCCACGCTCATTTCAATTTGGTCAAAGTTGAGACCGATTCGCGTCACTTTTAAGGGAGAGCCGGTGGCCTGACCAATTGCGGCCGAATTGAAATAGGAGGGAGTAAAGATAAACAGAAGATATAAAAGAGAAGAAATAAGAAAGAAAATTGGAGCAGGTTTTAGGAATATCTTCAGCCAGTCGCCAATAATTCTGAAAACTCGCTTGAAATTTAGAACCAGATATACAAACAGAATTGCCGCAACAGAAAATATTAAAATGAGAGAGCTCAAGTGATGCGTATAGAGAAGTCCGAGAAAAGAAAAAAGGGAAAGGCCGGCAAAAATCTGGTTTTTTTCTTTGAGAGCGCGGTAGAGAAAATAAAGCGCGATGGGAATAAGCATATTTCCAATTACGTTCCCAACTACCCCTCCGCTCACATACTTCGCCTGCGGCGCGTTGACGGCGTAAAGCACGCCCGCGACGAAAAAAGAAAAAGCAATAATATTTTTATCCTTGAAAAGCCGCGCCAAAAGAATCGCCATCGCGAAAATCCCGGCCACATTGAAGAGAAGCAGGACAAGAGCGGGCATTGCCGACATTAGGCTGACTCCGCTTATGAGATTCACTGCCGCGAAAATCATATGCTCCCCGATTATGAAATCCGGCATTCCATAGTCGGGAAGCTCTCCCGAATCAATAATTTTCTGGACCCAGTACATATGATGTCCGAGATCAGTTGAGGAGGGGAGAATTGTGTCAGAAAGATAAGCCGTTCGAATGAAGATGGCCAGCGCGATGGAAAGCAAAATGAAAACTGTCTGCCAGAAGGAGAAATCAAAAAAAGATTCTGACCCGTTTCTTTTCTCTCTGCTCTCCGATTTTTGGTTCTTTTTGCGAAATCTAAACTGAAATACAATGAAGCAAAGCAAGCAGAAAATCAGAATTGAACCAACAAGATTCAGACCCTTAAGGGGAACATTTATCCTTGCCAACAGCAAAACAATCAGATCGACCGAAATCAAACTCAACGGAACGGCCAGAGCTGATTTCTCAAAAAAAGAAATCTTTTCATTTTTCCAGCCGAAAAACGCCAGCAACAAGAAAAATCCCGGAAGAATCAAGATGAAAGGAAGGACAAGAATGAGTTTTGGGAGAGAAATGAACATAAATTACTTCTCAACAACTTTTTGAATTTCTTCCAGATATCGTTTCGCTATTCTTTCCCAACTATAATTTTCAATCGCATACCGCCGCGCTTTTTCGCCGAATCGATGCTGAAAATCGTCGTCAGCCAGCAACTCATTGATTTTTTTCGCCCACGCTTCCGCATTTCCGCTTTCCACTAAAAAACCGTTTTCTCTGTCTTTGATCGCGTCCTTGAGGCCCTCAAGATCAGAGACGATGACAGGCAATTTACAGGTCGTTGCTTCAATAACCGAGATTCCAAATCCCTCCATGTCGCCGGGAATTTTTATATTTGGCTGGACAAAAACATCAGCCGTATTGAAGCAAATATCCCTCACTTCATCCGGTCGATAACCTAAGATTTTTACCCGATCATACAATTTTTTTTCCTGAACAGCGCTGGTGATATTATTTTTATCCGGACCGCTTCCAAGAACAACATAAACTATATTTTCAGCCAATCTAGGTATAACGTTGCGAACGAACCAAGCTACTCCTTTTCTCTTTGCCAGTCTTCCCGAAGTAAGAATAATTTTTTTTCCTTCCAGTTTTTCACCAATTATCTGCTCAAGATCCGATCTTGAATAATTTCCAATATGCTGATTCGGACTGATGCCATTGGGAATAAAAACGAATTTTTCCTCCGGAATGCCTCTTTTTACGCCTTGTCTTATTGTTTCGTTTCCAACCGCAATCAGCTTATCAAGCGCCGGGATAAATTTTTCCACCCAGAGCCGGCGATAAAGCCAGAAGGGATAAGTGAGATCAAGGCCATGGCAAACACAAACCACTTTTTTTCGCGAGCCATAAAATAATTTTACCAGAAAACCCACGATTCCCAAAACTCCATCACCTAAAAGGAGGATGTCAAATTTGCGGATTAAAAAAAGAGACCTTATCGAGACATAAGGCAGAAAAATTGGCAGAAATTTTTTTCCGCGCCGGTTGGCGATTATTTTCATATCGGCAATTTCCGACAAATGGCGCACCAGTTCATAATTTTGATTTTCCATTCCACCAATAATCGGGGGATAGGCACGGGAGATAAAAAGAATTTTCATTTCTTATACTTCTCTTTCTTCAAAAAATACGTCTGATCTTCGGTGAGCTTGCGGTTCGTCTTGATCATATCGGCAATGAGCGCAAAAACGAAAAGCTGGATTCCGACCAGCAGCAAAACTCCGGCAAGCGCCAGCCAGGTCCGAAAAGGAGAAACTTTAAAATGGGAAAAATAATAAATCGAAAAAGCAATTCCTATGGAAAAAGCCATGGCAACAAGAACGACTCCGGGAACTCCAAAAAAAACAAGCGGCCGGGCGTCGCGGACCGTGCGCAGGATTATCATAAAAGACTGAAATATGAATTTACTGACTGACTTTACGACTTTCGACTCGCGATCTTCAAAATAGGTCACCTCGACCGGAATCCACTTCACGATTAAGTTCTTTGAGATGGCATCAATGATTGTTTCCTGCGTGTAGGTGAAGCGATAGGCAAGGTTGAGCCGCAGCATCGTCTCGCGCGAGAGAGCCCGGAAACCGCAGGTGAGATCGTCAATCTTGTAGCGCAAAAATTTTCCGATGATGCCGGCCGCAAGGCGATTGAGCCAGTTTTTTATCCAAGGCATATTTTTTGCCGATTTAATGCCGAAGCGGGAAGCCACGACCATATCCGCTTTTCCGGCGAGAATCAATTCTGTGAACTTCGGGATGTCGCTCGCCGGAAATTGGCCGTCGGCGTCAATATTCACGAAAGCATCCGCTTTGTGCTCGAGGGCCGATTCCACGGCCGTCCGGAAAGTCACTCCAACTCCCTGGTTGCGAACGTGGCTTACGACAATGTCGGCTCCCGCTTCTTTTGAAACTTCGACTGTTTTGTCGCGCGAACCATCATCAACAACCTGAATTTTGACTTCGCTGAATCCATTGATATGCCGCGGGACTTTTTTTATCACTTCGCTAATGGTTTCTTCCTCGTTGTAAGCGGGAATATTGACAATTAGACGCATAATATAAAAATTCAAAATTTAAAAATCAAAATGCAAAATGACAATGCAAAATTCAAAATACCCCTATTTCTCATTGAATTTAATATAGCATATTAACCCAAAAAAATCCAGTTTATGGAATTGCTTTTTTGCTTTTTTTATTGTAAATTATAATTATATGAAAATCGGCATAAACGCTTCATTTTTGCGAAAACTCGACACCGGAATTGGGCAGGTTTCACACGGATTTGTCAAAGAAATAATCAGATCTCATTCAGACGAAAATGAGTATTTTTTATATCTTGAGAAAGATATCGAACTCAAACTGCCGAAAAATTTTCACAAAAGAATATTTTTGCCGACTTGGAAGCGCGACGATCTGATCCGGAAAATTTGGTGGGAGAAACTTTTGCTACCAAAAAAAGTGCGCGGAGACAAGTGCGATGTTTTTATTTCCCTCTATCAATGTCCGACAAATTTTGCAAAAAATATCAAACATAAAATGCTGGTTCACGACCTGATTCCGAAAATCTTTCCGGAATATCTCGACAACTGGCGCAAGAAATTATATTTCTACCTTTCCAACCGGGCCATTCGCCGCACCGACGAGATATTTACTATCTCCGAATGGTCAAAAAAGGATATTCACAAGTACCTGGAAATCCCGACTGAAAAAATAAAAGTGGCTCATCCAAGCGTCGGAGAGGAATTTTTTGAAAAAGCGGACGATGAAAAAGACAACCGAGTCCTGGAAAAATATGGAGTTTACGGACGCTACATTTTTTATGTCGGCGGATTTGATTTTCGAAAAAATATTCCCGGACTGCTCAAGGCCTACGCGAAATTGCTGGAACGTTATGAGATTAACGACGTAAATTTGGTGCTCGGCGGAGAAGATAAATCGCGCTTCAGCCCGCTCTTTACAGATGTTAGAAAAGAAATTAAAGACCTTGAGCTCGAAGAAAACGTGAAGTTAATCGGCTTTGTCGAACAAAAAGATATGCCGGCTCTTTATCGCCAGTGCGAGCTTTTTGTTCTGTCGTCTTTTTATGAAGGCTTTGGCCTAATGGCGCTTGAAGCGATGGCTTGCGGCGCGCCGACCGCCGTCTCAAAATCATCCTCTCTTCCCGAAGTCGGCGGTGACGCGGTTTTATATTTCAATCCCCACGATACCGAAGAAATGGCACGAGTGATGGGAAAAATTTTGCGCAACAACAAATTGCGACTGCGGCTCGCCGAAAAAGGCAGAGAGCGAGCCAAAAAATTCAGCTGGAAAAGTTTTGTGAAAGTTTTTTTGAGAAATAAATTGGGAAATAATATGCCTGCGCCAGAAATAAGCATAGAAAAGGCGAAAAAAGACAAACTTTTTTATTTTGTCGCGAATGTGGTTGTCTGGCGCGAATCCGACAGACGATGTTTGATTTTGAAAAGAAGCGAACGGGAGAAAGTTCATCCGGGAAAATACGCCATGCCCGGCGGAAAATTGGAGTGGAAAGATATGGATCTCGCGCATCCAACCCGAATGAATGGCGATGTGATCGATTTCGAAAACGCCGTGGAAGATTTGGTGGCTCGGGAAACGCGAGAAGAAGCGGGAATTGAGATTGAAAAGAAACTATACTATATAAACAGCGTGGCCTTCGTCCGCCCCGACGGAATCCCTGTAATATTGGTGAAATTCGCCGCCAAATACAAAAGCGGAAATGTCTCGCCAAACCCGCACGACTTTTCCGATTTCGCATGGGTGAACGAGAACGAAATTGTAAATTATGACTATATCAAGGGCATTGACGAGGAGATAAAGGAAACTATAAAAATTTTCGGGAAATAAAATTATAAATATTTATTCATGATTGAAAATCCAGAAAATAATTTTAATGTTTTGGAGTTTTTATCTCACGTGGACGTTAGCGATGAAGAAATTGATAATTTCAGGAAAGATCGAGTTTTATCAGAAAGAATAGACTTATTTAATGTTATAAAAAAGGAAAAACAAATGATAATGATCGCTATTGATCAATTACCGATCGGACAGCTCAATCGACTAATTGAGCTCGCAAAAACGAAAGACAAAGAAAGAATGTTTGTTATACATGATATAAAATCAGCTCTACTTGACTTAAACAATTGTACAGAAGATGAAAAAATGACTATTAAAGAAATATTTAGATATACAAAAACCATCCTCAAAAAACAAATTTCCATTCTTTGGATTTTCAGCGTGGCATTGGGATTTGCTCTGATTGTCTTCGCCGACAAAAACAAATTGCCACTGGGAACGGGGGATTTTGTTTTTTTCGCGATTTTGGCGCTTTTCGTCGCGCTATACCGCCCGCGGTGGATATTTTTTCTCTTCGTGAGTTTCGTACCGCTTGAAAACATTATTCTTGTTGGCGGATTTTTGCCCCTGCAGCTTCGGCCGTACCAGTTTTTAGGCGGCATTCTGATTGTCGCAGTCGCAATTTTATATATCTTCAAAAAATTGAAATTTGAACTGCTGAAACCAAATTGGATTGACTGGCTGATATTTTCGCTTTTCTCGTTGAGTCTTTTGGCTGTTTTCAATGCGCCGAATAAATCCGCGACTCTCAAGCAAAATCTGGTTTTAATCTCGTTTGTCGCATTGTACTATCTCGTTCGTAATTTCATTCGAACCAAAGATGACTTAATCAAAACCACTTTCTTTTTTGTCGGTTCGTTTTTAGTTGTTGTAATATACGGATTTTATCAGGTATTTGCCGACAAATTCGGCTGGCAGTCTTTCGAGATAATGTTCGGCCGGCCGAATTCAACTTTCGCTGAACCGGACTGGCTGGGAATATTTTTATGCTTCGCGCTGGCAGTGTTGTTATCAGCGTTTCATTACTGTCATCCCGAGCGAAGCCGAGGGATCTTCGTTAATAATACAATGACTAGCCACAACTTAAGCATAAAGATTTCTCCACTCCTTCAGCTGAAGCCGAAGTCGGTCGAAATGACAAGAATAGTCACGTTATTTCTCATTTTCTTCAACCTAACCCTTCTCATTTTAACCCTTTCCCGCTCGGCTTGGATCGGCACTGCCGTAATTATAGTATTCTATTTAATTCTAAACCTCTACAAAAAGACGGAAGGGGGGATAAAACTAACCATCCAAAACTTTACAAATAAACTCGCGGTGGTCGCACTTATTATTCTTTTTTCCCTCGCGGCAATTCGTGTCGGCGGACTTTCCAAATTTGATATTTTCGACCGGGCCCGTTCGACAACCACCAGCGAACAAAAAATCACCATTGCCTGCAAAAGCAACATAAACGTTCCCGCTTCAATCAGGGACGTTGGCGAACTTTCAAAATACAATTGCCGCCACATTAATCTTGAGGAAATTAATTATTATAAGTCGCAGGGAAAAATCGTGACCGAAATTTATCGCAAAGATCCCAATGTTCTCACTCGTGGTCAAATTTATCAGAAAAGCTGGCAAATAATAAAGAGGCATCCAGTTCTAGGAGTTGGTTTTGGAACCATTACTCAAAAACTTGGCATAGATGCGCGAGGAGCCGGGCTCAACGAAAGTAATATTTTTCTCCAGATCTGGGTGGGAAGCGGAATTTTGGGATTGATTGCATTTTTGGTTGCAATCGGTTATTTATTTATGCACTCATTTAGAAAACTTTCGCCCGTCTGCCCGCTGGAAAAATGGTTCAGTTGCCCGGCTGTCAAAAACGAATTTGAAAGAAGCCTGGCTATTTTTACGGTCTTGGGAATTTTAGCCTTAATAATCCCGAATCTATTCAACGCCGGACTTTTTATGGGAATATTTTGGCTGGGATTGACGACAATCGTTTCCTCAAAAGAGATAAGATAACTAAATGATAATTGGCATCGACATTCGAGTCATCGGCAAAAAATGCACCGGCGATGAGGTGTACTTTTTCAACTTGGTGAAAAATTTGGCGGCGATAGACAAAGCAAACAAATATTTTCTTTTCACCGACCGCGATCAGGAAAAAGATTCTGATTTAGCTCGAGAAATTGAAAAGCTGGAACTGGGGTCTAATTTCAAAATTATTTTTCTGAATTCACCGAATCGCTTCTGGTGGAATTTGTGGGCTCTGCCGAATTATCTCCGCCAGAATCCGGTGGATATTTTCCATACTCAATACATCGCTCCTTTTTGGCTTCCAAAAAATATAAAATTAGTTCTCACTATCCACGATATTTCTTTCAACTTTTTTCCGAAATACATCAAAAAATCCGATTTGTTTTTCTTAAAAACTCTTCTTCCGAGAAGCATCCGGCGGGCTGACAAAATAATCACCGTTTCCCAAAGCGAGC
>Ga0066644_10000410_pt1 | contig 27207 bp, 28 predicted proteins | sample CryGeyCG2114_020_FD_62735 | JGI IMG/M metagenome (GOLD analysis project Ga0066644, IMG submission 62735) | Groundwater microbial communities from aquifer - Crystal Geyser CG15_big_fil_post_rev_8/21/14_0.20 | ecosystem: Environmental > Aquatic > Deep subsurface > Groundwater | place: USA: Utah...
TTGCGCTTCGACGCGGCCATGTTCTCGGCGATGCGGCGGCGCATGCCGATGACCTTGACCTCCTCGTCGGCGCGCGGGGCCGAGGCGGGCGCGTATCCGCCGCTGTAGGACAGGAAGGCATCGAGATCGCCGTGACGGATACGGCCATCCTCGGCCGACTTCACCTGCGCAAGGTCGATGCCGAGGTCCCGGGCCCGCTTGCGCACTGCGGGAGTGGCGAGCACCTTGGCATGCGCCGCGGGCTCGGGTTCCGAGGTCGGCGCGTGCAGCGGTTCGGGTTCGGGATCGGCTGCCAGCGCGTCGTCGGCATCGCCGGCATCTGAGGTCTCGACCTCGATCCGCTCCTCGACGTCCGCATCCTTGGGCGCAGGCGCGGGCGCGGCCGCCGCCTCGTTCTCCTCGACCACCTCGTCGGGCACTTCGCCCTCGACCTCGATCACCACGAGCATCGAACCGATCGAGACCATCTCGCCCTCGCCGCCGGCGATCTCGAGGATCTTCCCGGTGACCGGGCTTTCCATCGGCACCGTCGCCTTGTCGGTCATCATATCGACGAATTCTTCGTCCTCGTTGACCGTGTCGCCGACAGCCTTGTGCCACTGCACGATCTCGGCCTCGGCGATGCCTTCGCCGATATCGGGCATGTTGAAGGTGAATTTCGCCATGTGCGTTACTCGCTCAGAATCTTGTCGATGGCCCCGCCGATGCGGATCGGACCGGGGAAATAGGCCCATTCGAGGCTGTGGGGATAGGGCGTGTCGAAGCCGGTCACGCGTTCGACCGGCGCTTCGAGATGGTAGAAGCAGCGCTCGGTGACGAGCGCCGAAAGCTCCGCGCCGAAACCGCTGGTACGGGTTGCCTCGTGGACGATCAGGCAGCGCCCGGTGCGTTCGACCGAAGCCTCGATCGCCTCGATGTCGAGCGGGACCAGCGTGCGCAGGTCGAGGATGTCGGCCTCGACACCCTTCTCCTTGCACACCGCCTCGACCACATGGACCATGGTCCCATAGGCAAGGATGGTAAGCTGTTCGCCTTCGGTGACGTGCCGCGCCTTGCCCAGCGGGATGGTGTAATGGCCTTCGGGCACCACGCTCGCGTCGAACTTCTTCCACGGCTGCACGGGTTTGTCGTAATAACCAGAGAACGGACCGTTGTAGATCCGCTTGGGCTCGAAGAAGATGACCGGGTCGTTGTCCTCGATGCACGAGATCAGCAGGCCCTTAGCGTCGTAGGGCGTCGCCGGAATCACCGTCTTGAGGCCCGAGACGTGGGTGAAGATCGCCTCGGGGCTCTGGCTGTGCGTCTGCCCGCCGAAGATGCCGCCACCGAAGGGCGAGCGAACCGTCATCGGCGCGATGTACTCGCCCGCCGAGCGATAGCGCAGCCGCGCCGCCTCGCTGATCAGCTGGTCGAGCCCGGGGTAGATGTAATCGGCGAACTGGATTTCCGGGACCGGGCGCAGGCCATAGGCCCCCATCCCCACCGCCACCGCGATGATGCCGCATTCGGAGATCGGCGTGTCGAACACGCGGGTCTTGCCGTATTTTTCCTGCAGGCCGGCGGTGCAGCGGAACACACCGCCGAAATAGCCGACATCCTCGCCCATCACCACGACGTCGGGATCGCGCGCCATGGTTACGTCGAGCGCATCATTGATCGCCTCGATCATGTTGAGGCGGCGTTCGGTGCCCTGCGGCGCCGCTTCGGTTTCCTTGACCTCGGTGCTCACAGGTCGAGCCCTCCCGGGAACTTGGTCTCGCGCTCGTGGATCGCCTGCTCGCTCTGTTCCTTCAGATGCCAGGGCAGTTTCTCGAACACGTCTTCGAACATGGTACGGAACGGATGATGCAGGCCGTGGCCGAGAATGCCGTTGGCTTCGGCCTCCTTGGTGACCTTCTTGACGTGCTCGGCCGCCTCGAGGTCCATCTTTTCCTGCCGCTCCTCGTCCCATTCGCCGATGGCGATGAGGTGGTTCTTGAGCCGCATGACCGGATCGCCCAGCGGCCATTCGCTGCGTTCCTGCGCGCTGCGATAGCCGCTCGGATCGTCCGAGGTGGAATGGCCTTCCGCGCGGTAGGTGAAGAATTCGATCAGAGTCGGCCCGGCATTGGCACGCGCGCGGTTGGCGGCCCATTGCTCGGCGGCGTAACAGGCGAGCGGATCGTTGCCGTCGACCCGCAATCCGGCGAGGCCATAGCCCAGCGCGCGCGCGGCGAAGGTGGTCCGCTCCGCCCCGGCGAATCCGCTAAAGCTCGAGATCGCCCACTGGTTGTTGACCACGTTGAGGATCACCGGAGCGTTGTAGACGGTGGCGAAGGTACAGGCGGAATGGAAGTCGCCTTCCGCGGTGCTGCCTTCGCCCACCCAGGTCGCGGTGATGCGGCTGTCGCCCTTCATGGCACTCGCCATCGCCCAGCCGACTGCCTGAGGGGTCTGCGTGGCAAGGTTGCCGCTGATGGTGAAAAAGCTGTGCTCGCGGCTCGAATACATGATCGGCAGCTGGCGGCCCTTCAGCTTGTCGCCCTTGTTCGAATAGATCTGGTTGATCATCTCGATCAAGGGATAGCCGCGCTGGATCAGAATGCCCTGCTGGCGATAGCTCGGAAAGACCATGTCGTCGGCGGCGAGCGCCATGCTGGCCGAGACGCTGGTCGCCTCCTCGCCGGTGCACTTCATGTAGAAGCTGGTCTTGCCCTGCCGCTGCCCCCGGAACATGCGCTCGTCGAAGGCGCGGGTCATCGCCATATGACCGAGCATGGCGCGCAGCGTATCGGGATCGAGCTTGGGGTCCCAGGCCCCGTGCGCCTTGTCGTCCTCGCCCAGCACGCGCACCAAGCCATAGGCCATGTCGCGCATCTCGGCAGGGTCGCAGGTCTCGTCGGGACGCGCCATGCTGCCCGCTTCGGGCACATCGATATGCGAGAAATCGACCGTGTCGCCCGGTCGGAACTTGGGTTCGGGAACATGCAGCGAAAGCGTGGGACGGTTGTCGCCCTTTGCTGCACTACCCTCGGGCCTGTCGGCCATAGAATCGTCTCCCAGACGCAATCTTACGCTTACGCGTTATTTTATTTCACTAGCGGGAAACGGTCAAGTCAGGGCCGCATCACACCGCGAAGGGCGCGCTGATCGGCCCGTGCGGCGTGTAGTCGCGAACCTCGAAATCCTCAATTGCATAGTCGAAGATCGTCGGTGGGCGCCGCATGATCTCAAGCCGTGGGTGGCCGCGAGGTTCCCGCGAAAGCTGTTCTTCGACAAGGTGCCGGTGGTTGAGATAGAGATGCGTGTCGCCGCCGGTCCATACCAGCTCGCCCGGCTCGAGATCGGCCTGCTGTGCGATCATCCGCGTCAGCAGCGCTGCCGACCACAGGTTGAAGGGCAGGCCGAGCGCAACATCGCAGCTGCGCTGGTAGAGCAGGCAGTTGAGCCGCGCCCTCCCCGTTTCGCCGCCTGCCACATGGAACTGGTATGTCTTGTGGCACGGCGGCAAGGCCATCGCGTCGAGTTCGGCGACGTTCCACCCCTCGATGATATGCCGCCGGCTGCCCGGATTGCTGCGGAGCGATTCGACGACCTGCGCCACTTGGTTGACCCCGCGCCCCTTGCGGTACAGCCCGCCGGCTACCGGCTGGTAGGTCGGCCAGTCGACCCATTGCTTGCCATAGACCGGGCCGAGATCTCCCCATCGTTCGGCGAAGGCTTCGTCCGTTGCGATCCGCTCGACGAACTCCTCGAGCGCGATTCCCTCGCCGGTCTCCTCGACATAGCGGGCATGCGGCCACTCGTTCCAGATCTTCACCCCCTGGAGCACCAGCGGGCGGATGTTGGTGTTGCCGGTGAGGAACCACAGCAGTTCGCGCGTGGCGGTTTTCCAATAGACCCGCTTGGTGGTGATCAATGGCACCGCGCCATCGGCCAGATCAAATCGCAGCATGGCGCCGAAGACCGAACGCGTCCCCACCCCGGTGCGGTCCGCGCGCCGATCGCCCTCGCGCCAGATGCGCTCCATGAGGTCGAGATATTGCTGTTCGTAATGCGGCTGGGACACGGCTTCGGGGCTCACTTGGTCGATGCCGGACATCTAACCCGAAATTGTGGCAAATGCCCGCTTGCGTGCCTCGCAATCCACACCTATAGGGCGCGCCTGCTTCGCACCCGCAGCGCCAGAAGCGCGGCGGGCCGATCCGGTCGGGGAGTAGCTCAGCCTGGTAGAGCACTGTCTTCGGGAGGCAGGGGCCGGAGGTTCGAATCCTCTCTCCCCGACCATTTTCCGTCGTTTCCGACAATAAGCCGCAGGATTCCGCCGTTTTCCTCACCCAGAGGAAAGCGGTCGGGAATCTCGAGCGCCGATTGTGCCACAAATTGTGCCACAGCTCGTGCCCCGCCCGGCTCCTCGCAGCCAGGAATTCAATGGCATGGCACTCTATCGTCGCGGCCCCGTGTTCTGGTGGAAATCCCGCCTGCGTCTCTCATCCGTTCCGTCTCATCATACAATGGTGAGGATATCGCTGCGCACGGCGAGCCCCCAGCAGGCCCGTTCGCGTGCAGCCGAACTCGATCTGGCTAAGGACGCAATGATGGAACAGATGCCGATACTGCAGCGCAACGTGAAGGCGGAGGACATGCCCGGCCTCTACAAGCGCGCGTTCGAGCGCGAGCTCGACCGGGTGATCATGGCGCAGTTTCATGAACCGGGTCGGGTCGAGGACCATCTCGCATTCAACTGCCACTATGCGCGTTACTTCACCCTCCTCGCGACCGAGCCGCGGTTGTTGGACGGCAGCCTCGAGAGCTACGAGGAGCTTCGCCTGCGTGGTCTGAGCGAGGGCGATGCAGACGCCCTTACCGCCCTCGCCTGTCGCCACAAGCGCCAGCTTCCCATATCGCGCGGAAGCGACATCACCGGGTGATCGACCCGCTCCTCCTGCCGGGGAGCGATGTCCTGGCCCTGGCTTTTCCAGGGAATGAGATCGCGAATAGCCATCTCGACATTCCTCCTATTTTCCGACTGGTTCAGGCAAAGCTCCGTCAAGCGGGGCAGGTGCGGAGGCACCCACCCCGCCGAGGATTTGCCCGCTGATTGAGGCTTAGGCCGCCTTGTCTTCGGTCAGCTGCGGCGTGTCGTCATTGACATGCTCACGGCTTCCGATGGCGATCTTGCGCGGCTTGAGCGATTCAGGGACGATCCGCTGGAGCGAGATCGTCAACATGCCGTGCTCGTAGTTCGCATCGCGCACTTCGACATAGTCGGCCAGCTGGAACCGGCGCTCGAACGCACGGGCCGCGATGCCGCGGTGAACGAATTCGACAGCGTCTTCGTCTTTCTCGGCCTTCTCACCGGAGATGACGAGTTGGTTCTGCTGCGCGGTGATGTCGATTTCGTCCGGACGGAAGCCGGCGACCGCTAGAGTGATCCGGTAGCTTTCCTCGCCGGTGCGAACGATGTCGAAGGGTGGATAGCTGTCCTGCGTCTCGGCGCGGAAGCTGTTCTCGAGCGCATCGAAAAGCCGATCGAAACCGACCGTCGAGCGACGATAGGGGGTCAAATCAAAAGCAGTTCTCATTTCCAAATCCTCCTAGTTGAGCAATCTGGGCATGAGAGGCGCCGGGAACCAAGAGCCGACGCTCTCTGTCCAACCGAACCCGTTATGGCGTCCGGTACCGATACAATTGGGAAACGCGCAATTAGTTTCAAGACCCGATGAAAATTTTTTCAGTTTGTTATCAGTGCTTTCCAAGAGAAAGCCAGGCACAGCGATAGAGGTGCGCCTGGCCTTCTTGCAGGAGAGAATATGATTGGATCCAGTCCGTTTACGCGGTCAACCGATCGCTGCTCGCGGGATCGGAAGCCCAGCCTTGCATCTGGTCCTTGAGCGCCAGTTTGAGCTTCTTCAGGCGTGCAATCAGAACTTCGTCAGGCCGGGGTCGTTTTCTTTCAAGCCGGATCTCGTCCTCCAGCCGCGCATGTTCGCGTGAAAGATAGTCCAGATACCTGTCGGTCATTATCTCCTCCTCTTTCCATCCGACCTGTCCTCCGATGCTGCCATGTTTGGAGCCTGCCTTGCTCAGCAGGCGCCGAAGCAGCACTGCCGCCAGCCGTGCGTGGAGGATGGGAGAGCGCAGCTTGATGCCGCGCTCTCCTCACCCTGTTAGAAGTCCATCGCCGGCATCGGTGCGGGCGTGTCTTCCTTGGGCAGTTCGGCCACCAGCGCTTCGGTGGTGATCAGCAGCGAGGCGACCGAAGCCGCGTCCTGCAGCGCCGTGCGCACCACCTTCGCCGGATCGATAACACCCGACTTCACCAGGTCTTCATATTCACCGGTGGCAGCGTTGAAGCCGTGGTTGTAGTCGTCGCCTTCGAGCAGCTTGCCGACGATATAGGCACCGTCTTCGCCCGCGTTCTCGGCGATCTGGCGAGCCGGGGCACGCAGCGCGCGGCGCACGATGTCGATACCGGACTGCTGGTCGTCATTGGCGGCCTTGAGGCCCTCCAACGACTTGAGCGCGCGCAGCAGGGCGATACCGCCACCCGGCAGGATGCCTTCTTCGACCGCAGCACGGGTCGCGTGCAGCGCGTCGTCGACACGGTCCTTGCGCTCCTTAACCTCGACTTCGGTCGCACCGCCGACGCGGATGACGGCAACGCCGCCTGCCAGCTTGGCCACGCGTTCCTGCAGCTTTTCGCGGTCATACTCGCTGGTCGTGGTCTCGATCTGGGCGCGGATCTGGCTGACCCGGGCGTCGATGTCGGCCTTGTTGCCGGCACCATCGACGATCGTGGTGTTGTCCTTGTCGATGATGACCTTCTTGGCTCGGCCGAGCATGCCGATCGTGACATTTTCCAGCTTGGTGCCGAGTTCCTCGCTCACCACATTGCCGGCGGTGAGGATGGCGATATCCTCCAGCATGGCCTTGCGGCGATCGCCGAAGCCGGGTGCCTTGACCGCCGCTACCTTGAGGCCGCCGCGCAGCTTGTTCACTACCAGGGTTGCCAAGGCTTCGCCCTCGACATCCTCGGCGACGATGAGCAACGGCTTGCCCGACTGCACGACCTGTTCGAGCAGCGGGATCAGCGCCTGCAGGTTCGAAAGCTTCTTCTCGTGGATGAGGATGTAGGGATCCTCGAGTTCCACCTTCAGCTTTTCAGCATTTGTCACGAAATAGGGCGAGAGATAGCCGCGGTCGAACTGCATGCCCTCGACCGTTTCAAGCTCGGTCTCGAGGCTTTTGGCCTCTTCGACCGTGATCACGCCTTCATTGCCGACCTTGTCCATCGCTTCAGCAAGGATGCGACCGACGGTTTCGTCGCCGTTGGCCGATATCGTGGCAACCTGCGCGATCTCGCTGTTGGCAGATACCTTCTTGGCGTGGCTTTCGAGATCTTTGACCACGGTGCCAACAGCAAGATCGATACCGCGCTTAAGATCCATCGGGTTCATGCCGGCGGCAACGGCCTTGGCCCCTTCTCGAACGATCGACTGCGCGAGAACCGTTGCAGTTGTGGTGCCATCGCCAGCTTTGTCGTTCTGCTTGTTGGCGACTTCGCGCAGCATCTGTGCGCCCATGTTCTCGAACTTGTCCTTGAGTTCGATTTCCTTGGCGACAGTGACGCCATCCTTAGTAATGCGGGGAGCGCCGAAGCTCTTGTCGATCACCACGTTGCGGCCCTTGGGGCCGAGAGTTACCTTGACCGCATTCGCAAGCGTATCCACGCCACGGAGCATGCGATCACGCGCATCCGACGCAAACTTTACTTCCTTCGCAGCCATTTTAGCCTGCTCCTTTCTCTTCCTTCGATTGAACTGAAGATCGAGTTGATTGCTTACGCCGCCTTCTTGAGTTCGGCGGTGTTTTCGACGATGCCGAGGATGTCGCTCTCCTTCATGATGAGCAGGTCCTCGCCCTCGATCCGAACTTCAGTGCCGGACCACTTGCCGAACAGGATGCGGTCGCCCGTCTTGACGGCGAGTTCCACCAGCTTCCCGGTATCGTCACGAGCACCCGGACCAACAGCGACGACTTCGCCTTCCATTGGCTTTTCCTTAGCGGTGTCGGGGATGATGATGCCGCCGGCCGTCTTTTCTTCGGCCTCGATGCGGCGAACCAGCACACGATCGTGCAAAGGTCGGAAATGCATGCATAACCTCCATTACAAAGCGAAATGTCTAAAGGTGTCTCCCCCTCATTCGGCAGGAGACTTCGGCGATCTAGTTTTGCCCAAAATCGGCATCAAGTGGTCCGCTGAAAATTTTTGACGCTCGCTTGACGGATCACGCCAGGTCGGGGTTTTAATGCTCCTTATCAGGGACTTGACGGACCAGATCCGACGCCCAAAATGTTTCTGGCGAACCTGCCGCAGTGAGTGAGGAGCGGCGAGCCGGAAAGGAGGATGACCCTATGTCGCAACCATTCTCACGTTACCTGCACCCTTTTGATGAAGCTCACCACCCTACGCCAGAACCGGAGGTTAGGCGCGCGATGCTCGCGTCATGGGCCCGAGAATCCAACGCTCTTGAGATCGGGCTTGGGGCCCGTCGCTGGCCCGAACCTGAGCGATCGGAAACTGCTCGAGAGCTCTTCCCGGCGAAAGGTTCGATCTGCGGGACCCTCAGGCGGAGCCCTTCGCGATGACCGACCGGGCGTTCTTGGTTCAGCTGGAGGGATACGGTTTGACTACGGCTGAGATTTGTTACGCCATGCCGGATTATCCAGCGCTTCTCCAGATTTTCGCCTGGCAGGAGTACGACGCGGCACCTGATTTCCCCGTACTCTTCGATTTTCTTGATCATTGGCGGCGCGAAATCGACGCCGAGATCAAGGCAGTCCGCATCGCCCACGAAGGGATGATCCGGCCCGCGACTTGGCGGTCTGCAGATGGCGTTATCTCATGGGAATAGGCGGCGGTTGGGAAACTCATTAACGAATGCGCCGCCTTCCAGGCGCCCATCGAACCTAGATGCACATCGCGGACGATAAGATGCTGCGAGGAATTCACGTGTGCGTAGCTTGGATCCTGCCCGCCAGATGACCCGCTGCATAGGCGAGCGGCTCGCGGACATAGATACCCCCTATCCGCGCCGCAGGACTACAGTACGCCAAGGCTCATCGGTTGTGGCTTGAGTACTTCCGTTGCGGTATAGCCCCCCACGAAACTTAGGTTTTCCATCAGCCGGAGATAGCAGGGCTGGTAGTGGTTTTCGTTAGTTTTGCGGTCGATAGACACGTTGCGATCCTCGATGTGGAGCATTAGGTCGGTGCGGCGCTCGCGACTGACCGTCGACCTCCCGGTACGCCATACCTGATCCGCGCACCGAACCGGCATCATCTACGGGATAAATGATCGCCGAGTCGCGCAGATCGCAGAAATTGCGGAGGGAGCGCCCCCCCTCCCCGACCTCGCGCTTGCGATCGGGATAGAAATCGATCCGGCCAACATCACCGATAAATGGCGCGCCGTCGGTGCAAACGCCGATAGCCTTGTCAGGATACTCCCCATCGATGATTGCCTCGGCGGTGAGGGCGAAGGTTTGACCGGAATTTCGAGGATGCGGAACTCGAGCTCTCCGGTCGCGTGGAAGTCGCCGTATCTCGTGGTTTTTTATCTATTCCGCCTCTCTGTCCACGTCGCGCCCGTCGTAAACTTCTGCCCCGGTCAACTCTGCCAGTATGGGAGTGTCAGAATCGCCATTTTTGCTTCCGGCAGTCGATGTCGCGAAAGGCGGCTGAATTCCGGTGACACTCATCCATGACGGAACCACAAGTTCGGAACAGTTCGCGCTCTCAGTCGCTGCCAAAACCAGCAGGGGAGATGAATGTGAAGGTTTTCTCTAAGGCCCTATCGGCAGCAGCTGCCATCTTATTCCTGGCGGTGGTGCTATCGCTACTGCCCAGCGATAAATGGTTCATCCGAACGGTCGACCTGGTGCGCGAACCGCTTACCTATCTAGCCGGCCTACTGCTGATTGCAGCCCTGTTCGCACGATTCGCGGCTCGATGGTGGACGGTGGCAGCGCTAGTCAGCGTAATCGTGATCAATCTTTGGCGCATGTGGCCGTATAATCCGGTGGCGCAGACCCAAGTTGCGTTGACCGACGAGAGCCCGGCAGCGGAACGCTGCTTCACTGCGCTGTCGGTAAATGTGAAGGTGAAAAACGAGGGATATGGCCGCATAGTGGAGCAAATCCGCCGCTACGATCCAGACGTGCTGTTCCTAATGGAGACCGATCAGCGATGGATCAACGAGTTGGAACCTGTCCTCGCGGCTTACCCGCATAGTGATCGCCATCCGCAGCCCAAGGCTTTCGGCCTCGCCTTCGCTTCCCGCCTCGAAGTCGTGAAATCGAGTATCGTCGAGAACACGCACCGTGACACTCCCACTCTATATGCCACGCTTCGTATGCGAGGCGGATCGGCTGTCGAGTTCATTGGGCTTCACCCCAAGCCTCCGCTGCCGGGGTGGAACACTGAACTGCGCGACGAGAACATCGTGAACGCGGGCATTGAGACGCCAGACCGCCTTGCCGACGCTTTTGTCATGGGCGACTTCAATGATGTCCCTTGGTCACGCACGACAACCAAGTTTCGCGAACAGGGAGGTTGGCGCGACCCGCGTATAGGCCGAGGCGCCTTCCCGACATTCCCGTCCGACTGGCTGTTCGTGGGATGGCCCCTGGACCAACTCATGTTGAAGGGCCGGCTGGAACTCGTTGCGTTTGAAATTCTGCCCGACAACGGGTCCGACCACCGGCCGGTGTGGGCAAAGCTCTGCACTGAACCGGGTCAATTAGCCTCGCGGAAAAAAATTTGAACGTTCAACGGTCCCATTCATTGAGGAGGTGTTAGCCAAGTCAAATGACAGGGGAGTTTTGAGTGAAATATCCATTCCTGATTACCGTTGCCGCAGCATGCGTCTCGGTTGCCGGTTGCGGCTCCGAGGACGTTGAGAACACTCCGATAGACGATGTGGATGAATTGGTCGTCAAAGACGACGAAGGTTACCCAGTCGCGGACGAGTTGACGACCGAACAGCAAACCAATTTCGACTCGTTGGACCGTGACGCGGCGGTGAAAGAATATGACGCAAATCAGGCAGCACTTGCGATGACAGATTCGTCGGCTGCCGATGCAGTTGGCGACGCCCCTGACGCCGCCGGCGGCGATACCTCCTCCGGGGAGGTGCCTGAGAATAGCGGCACTGCCGTAGCGAGCTCCAATGTCGCCCGGCTGAGGGCGCGCAGTGCGATGGACTTCGCATTCCTCGACCGCAACGGGGACGGCCAATTGTCCGTGGCGGAATATGCCATCTGGGCGGTGCGCTCCAATCCGCGCAAGCCGAAGGAGAACGATGAGACCCGCCCGTTCACATCCCCAGACCAGATCAACGAAGCAGGAAAGACTTTTTTCTACTTCGATAAGGATGGGGACACTTATCTTTCGCCAGATGAGTTCGGCGAGGCACGCGCCAGCGCTCGCACACCTTCATAAGCGGGCGGTATACTTTCTACCTTAATCAACAGGAGGATTAAAATGAAGAAACTTGCACTGATTACTGCTATCCCGGCTTTTGCTCTCGTCGCTGCCTGCGGAGATGACAGCGCGGTTGAAGAAACCGGTGACGCGCTTGAACAGCGTGCCGATGCTGTTGAAGATATGGGCGACGAACGTGCTGAACAGCTCGAAGAAATGGCTGACGATGCGTCGACTGACGCACGCGAAGACGCTTTGAACGCACGCGCCGAGGCAATCGACGATGTTGGCGATGAAAAAGCCGACGCGCTCAATGAGGCCGCCGATAAAATGGAGTAAATCTGCAATAATCATGCGACCCTTTCATTCCCCTTGGTGTCGCAAAGAGGCCCTCGCCTTCCCGGCGGGGGCCTCGATTTTAAAAACGTGAGAAAGTGTTTATGGACGGTTCGAGCCGGCCCTCACAGCGCCCCAGCAATACAAAAGTTTCGGTTCGCCGCGGGAGTGCTGAGCATACAAGCTCCCACCAGATGAGATCACGTTACAAGATGCTCCGGAGTAGTGATTACATCAGCCGGTAACGCGCTCAAATGCGCCGATTGCATGAGGCCCCTGCTCGATGAGCTTATCGACAAGGTTTTTGAAAGACGCTGCAGACCTCGGGCCCTCAGCTGCTCGCTCGCACGCTCTTACTCGTTTGAACATGGAACGGATGCGGCCTGCCGAGGAGAAAACCTTGACCTACTTCGCAGCCGAGTTCCTTTAAAAGTGTCTCAAGTCAAGCATCCTCAGCTACCTCGCGCTCGCTAGCGCTGACCTGCCAGACTCTGTTGCGATCTTTGATCAAGTTGGCGAGTAATTCGCCGCCGGTCCAAAGTTCGACGTTGCGCGCGTCCCTCTCGCTTTCAAGGAGCGACAGCGCATGGGCAGCTGTCTGCCCTTCGAATTCCATTGTCTTGGGTTGTCCGAGGCCATCGTCTTCGAATACGAGTTTATAGGTTGGCATAATCTAGCCCTCGCTTGGATCCGGGCTCATGGGACCGATGAGAAATTAGACGACGGGGAGCGGCCCTGCGACGGCGAGTCGTCTAGATACCGGTAACTTAGCATAGATGGGTGGACCGCCTCAAACCGCCGGGTGCTGGCGTTGGGGCCACTGGAGCGCTCGCCTGCGGGAACTTCCTCGGCCCACAATGTGGTTCATCGCATCTCTACCACGCTTCGCACCGACCATGAAACATCGCGCTCGTGCGGTCATTGTTGAGATGGATCGACACCGATCCCGACTGAATCGAAACGATGGGTACACCGATGACCGAAGCTGAAGCCTTCCAACCAGAAATCCACGAACAGCCGCGCATGCCCGGCTCGGAAGACGAGATGTCGGATAAGCCGAACTGGCGCCCCCGCTATCCCGGGTCGGGCCGATTAAAGGACAAGGTTGCTCTCGTTACCGGCGGAGACAGCGGCATCGGGCGAGCAGTTGCGGCGCTCTTTGCTCGCGAGGGTGCCGACATTGCAATTGTCTATCTTGCGGAGGAAGAGCGCAAGGACGCCGAGCACACTATGTCGATTATCGAGGGCGAGGGCCGCAAGGGGCTGTGCCTGCAGGGCGACTTGGGATGCCGAAGCTTTGCCGACGAGGCGGTAGCACGGACCGTCAAGGAGTTCGGCAGGCTCGACATTCTGGCGAATATCGCGGGGGAGCAGCATCCCGATGAGCACGTGACCGATATCACCGAAGAGCAGCTGCGGCGAACCTTTCAGACGAATATCTACTCGATGTTTTTCCTCGTGCAGGCTGCGAGGCCGCATCTTAGCCGCGGCAGTGCCATCATAAATTGCTCTAGCGTGACCATGTATAAGGGCGCCGACAACCTGCTCGACTATTCGGCCACCAAGGGCGCCATCACAGCGTTCACCCGCTCGCTCTCCGAAAATCTCGTGGGAGAAGGCATTAGGGTAAATGGAGTGGCTCCCGGTCCGATATGGACGCCGTTAAATCCCTATGGCGGCCAGTCTCCCGAAGAGATGGACGATTTCGGCAGGAGCACCCCTATGGGACGTCCAGGAGAGCCGAACGAAGTCGCTCCCGCCTTCCTCTTTCTCGCTTGCGATGATTCCAGTTACATGTCGGGCCAGGTTCTGCATCCTAACGGCGGGAGCATTATCGGTAGCTAAATTTTCAGGAGAGAAGACCATGCCAGCACAATCGCAAGCGCAGCAAAAGGCAGCCGGGGCAGCCCTGAGTGCCAAGCGCGGAGAGACGGACAAAAGCGAACTACGCGGCGCATCCAAAGAGATGTATGAGTCGATGAGCGAAAGCGAACTCGAGGAGTTCGCCAGTACGAAGCGTAAGGGTAAACCCGAGCACAAGGGCGATTGATAGCCAAGGGGCCTCTCGCCGAGGCAGGCGATCTTCCGACCGTTGCCGTCGAAGTCGGCCGATCGGCCACGTTCTCCGGTTGCGAAACGGCGAGCCAACGATGCCACCCTTTTGCAACCGGAATACATCGAAGGCGAGATCGCGCATGCCCGACCACGACACCCGTACCGAAAACGACACCCGTACCGAAACCGACTCCATCGGACCGATCGGCGTCCCGGCGAATGCCTATTGGGGCGCGCAAACGCAGCGCAGCCTTCAGAACTTCCCCTTCCCGCCCCACCACCGCATGCCGCTCCAGATCGTGCACGCGCAAGCCGCGGTGAAGCAGGCGGCCGCGAGAGTGAATCGCAAGCACGGGCTCGACCCGAAACTGGCAGAAGCGATCGAGGCCGCGGCCAAGGCGGTGCAAGCTGGCGATCATGACGATCAATTCCCGCTCACCATCTTTCAGACCGGCAGCGGCACGCAGACCAATATGAACGTCAACGAAGTGATCGCCGGGATCGCCAACGAGCAGCTCGCCGGTACGCGGGGTGGCAAGCGGCCGGTCCACCCCAATGATCACGTCAATAAATCGCAAAGCTCCAACGACAGTTTCCCGACAGCACTGCATGTGGCGGCGGTGCTCGCATCGCATCAACAGCTCCTGCCGGCCCTGGATACGTTATATTCGGCTCTCGACGGCAAGGCCCAAGCCTTCAGCAGGATCGTGAAGATTGGACGCACCCACGCGCAGGACGCAACGCCACTCACGCTGGGTCAGGAGTTTTCCGGGTACGCCGCGCAGATAGCCAATTGCCGAGAGCGTATCCAAGCTTCGCTTGAGCGTGATCTCCGTGTCCTAGCAATCGGCGGGACGGCTGTCGGGACGGGACTAAATGCGCCGGAGGGGTGGCGCAGCGAAATGGTGGCGGCGATTTCCGGCATCACTGGCGAGCAGTTCCGCGAGGCCGACAACTCCTTTGAGCAGCTCGCGGCCAAGGACGGTCTCGTTTCCTTTTCGGGTGCGCTAAACACCCTCGCCGTGGCATTGAACAAGATCGCTAACGACCTCCGCCTGCTCGCCTCCGGCCCGCGCTCGGGCCTGGGGGAATTGTCGTTACCGGCGAACGAACCCGGAAGTTCGATCATGCCGGGAAAGGTCAATCCGACACAGGTCGAAATGCTGACCATGGTGGCCGCCCAGGTGATCGGCAATCACCAAGCAGCAACGCTAGGCGGGATGCAGGGCCAGTTCGAGTTGAACACCTTCATGCCGCTCATCGGTGCCAATGTCTTGCGCTCGATCGAACTGCTCGCTGTCGGTATGGATAGCTTCGCTAGTCGCTGTGTCGAGGGGATCGAGCCAAACGAGGAGCGGATCGCCGAGTTGGTCGGACGCTCGCTGATGCTTGTCACCGCCTTGGTCCCCGAAATCGGATACGATAACGCTGCGGCCATCGCCAAGCACGCGCTGGAGACCGGCCAAACCCTCAAACAGGCAGGTTTAGAACTCGGCATTGTTGATGCCGAAACGTTCGACCGGCTCGTACGGCCGGGGAAGATGGTCTAGAAGATAGATCGATGACGCGCCGCGTGATGCGAAAATAGCCGAGTGAGGTTTCGCGCGCTTGCCTAGCCAGATGCGATAGGACCGGGCGTATTGCCCATCGTTTCTCCGAGACGCACCGACCGTCCAGGCTCCCAATTTTCGTTGAAGACGATACTGTTCTGCCGGAACAAGAGGATCACCGTGGAGCCAAGTAGAAACCGGCCCATTTCCTGTCCCTTTTGAAGAACGATCGACTGGGAGGCGTAGTCCCAAGTGGAGACCTCGCCGTTCCGCTTCGGGTTGACGATACCGTGCCATACGGTTCTCATGCTCCCGACGATTGTCGCTCCGACGAGCACCATCACGAAGGATCCGTGCTCCTCCGAGTGAAACACGCATATGACGCGCTCGTTACGGGCGAACAGATTTCGAACGCTGCGTGCCGTTGCGGGGTTCACCGAAAACAATGAGCCAGGGACGTAGATCATCCGGGTCAGTCGGCCGGTGCAGGGCATGTGCACTCGATGATAATCCTTCGGTGACAAGTAGAGGTTTGCAAAACTGCCGTGGCGGAATTGGGCTGCCAAGGCGGCGTCTCCGCCTAACAGGTCAGTAGTCGTGAACCGATGTCCCTTGGTCTGCATGATATGGTGGTCATCGATTGCCCCCAATTGACTGATCGCCCCGTCCACCGGGCTGACAAAATCCGCCTCTGCCATTGACCGGGCACCGGATACCAAGGACCTGCCAAAAAAATCGTTGAAAGTCTTGTATCTCTTTATGTCGGCGATTTCGGCTTCGCCCATGTCGACGCCATATCTCCGAATGAACAAGTGGATAAGAGTGGTTGTTATCCGGCCCCATTGTGAACGGGCTACGAGACCGGCGAACTTGGTTAGACGTTGTTTCGGCAGCAGGTGCTGAAATAAGACAGTAAGGCGATCAGACATTGCAATCTTCCTTCTAGCATGGCCGAAAATATGGATCGAAGCCTCCTGGTCGGCATGCAACTAGGGTCAAAAAATGCTTGGCAAGACCGGAGCTATCTCGCGGTTCATGTGTTCCGAAGCAGTGGCCAATAGTCGGACCCGCACGGCGGATGGCGCTTTCTGCTAGAAAAATTTGGAAAGAGGCCGATCCGCGCGCGTTCGACAGGGAGCATACCGGAAATATAGGAGATCGATATGAGCCGAGCTACGCAAAAGCCGCTTGATGAAGGGGGCGCAAAGGAAAGACATCCAAGTATCAAGGACAGTGATGAAAACCCGGCCCTGCAAAAGGAAAACCGTCAAGCGGTCAAGAACCAGGGGTCGGTAAGGCCAGAAGACTATCCGGACCGAGACGAAAATCCAGCCTGACCATGCGCAACAAGTCGATATGTGGCTTAGTTACTGAGCTTGGGGGTATATTCGTACCTCGTAAAATGAAGATCGCAGTCGCGGAGAGCTGTACCGGGGGTATGCTGGCATCGGCAATCGTCGGCGATGTAAACGCCAGCCCCATCATCGACCGTGCCTTCGTGGTCTACTCAATCGACGCGAAATGCGAAATGCTGGGTCTCGCAAGGACAAGAGTGGAAGAATGTGGCGGTGTGGCGGAAGACGTGGCACGCGCCATGGCAGAGTCCGCTCTAGATAGGAGCCATGCAGACCTTGCGGTTGCAATCACGGGGTTTGCAGGTCCGCGAGAGAGTGATGAGGAAGTTGGCCTGATCCACGTTGCGTCGGCAGCCAAAGACGGCATCCGGCATAGAGTCTTGCATCTTGGTGACATAGGCAGGACCGCTGCCTGCGAGGCAGCGGTCAGGGTTGCTCTCGAAATGGCTGTCGATCACGCCAAGGAAATAACCGTCGCTCCCAATTAAGCGTAGGTTACTCTTTGGTTTGCGTCTAAGCGCACCCCTCTCGTGGAGTGCATTTCCAAGGTCCGCGTGCGGGCTATCCGACATCCTCGCCAAAAAGGTTTTCGGATCAAGGCAGCGGCAACCCATTCCCTATCCTGCGACCCAGCCGGTTTACATCTCTCACCTAGCAGGATGCGGGGGCTGCCCACTAATTGCGGTTGCGACTTGCCGCCGCAGTCGAAGGCTCCGAGCCCCGCGACAAATCATTGCCCTTCGGCGTGTGACCACTACGTTGGATTTGCCCCTCATCATTGTCTTTTCGCGAATCACGCGTTTCGCTCTCTCGAGGACCAGTGCGTTCGGGTTCGCCCGGCGTGCCAGACTGCCTTTGAGTGACGTTGCGGAGGTCCTCTGGTTCATACTCGCCCATGGCTGTTCCTTTCAATCATCAGGTCTTAAATGGACGCTTGAGGAAAGAGAAAGGTCCGTCGTCCGCGAGATTACATGCTGAAGGGGCGAAAAAAGCTGCAAACTCCGCCAGTTTCGGTACGACCCAGCACTCGCGTTGCTGCCATGCGATTGCTGGAAGGTCGGGATGAGCCGGCTGTGTGCGATGCTTCGGATCACCTGTCGGGGTTTTCGCACTTCGACGGCAGCCTGCCATTATGGCGTCGAAACGGCGCCACTTAGAGCTCTCTTCTGCAGCGTGGCGGCGATGCACAGTCCGAAATACCCTGTCATCGTCAGCGGTCGCACGGCAAGTAGGAACACCTGGTGGGAGAGGCCGTTAGGCACGCATGGTGCAACTATCACGACCTTCGTTGAAGACGACTGCTCCGTGGGATATTGTCACACAGCCCGGGCCGGTGCTGGTTGCGGCGATCCACGCGGGCCATACAATTCGCAGGTCTCTTAGGCCTTGGCTCGAGATTGGAGAGTCTGATCGCCTGCGGGAAGAAGATCCCCTCACCGACTTTTTCCTTGCTGCTGGTGACACGATAATTCGGGCCAACCGATCTCGGTTCGAGTTCGATCTCAACCGGCCGCCCGAGACTGCTGTGACCACGGATCCCGGTGAAACTTGGGGCCTGCGCATCTGGAACCCCGACATGCCGGAAAGGGAAAAGGAACTTTCTCTTACGCTTTACCAGCAATTCTACGATCGGATTGCCGAGCAGGTCGAAGAGATGATCAACGCGCATGGGCGCATACTGGTGCTCGACGTGCACAGCTATAATCACCGGCGGAAAGGCCGCGACGCGGAGCCCGACGATCCGCAGCGTAGCCCCGACATTGACCTTGGCGCTACCACGTTGAACAAGGATATCTACGGGGAGCTTCTCGGCAAATTCGGTGACACCTTGCGCTCGCACCCAATGGGCAACCGCTCGCTCGAGGTAGGAACCAATATTCGTTGGGAGAATGGCGGGCATTTCCCCGAGTGGCTTCATGCCAAATACGGCGACGCCGCCTGTGTGATAACGCTCGAATACAAAAAAGTTTTCATGGATGAATGGGGCCATTCGGCCGACATCCTCGCGCTGCAGGATTTACGCGAGGGCTTCCTAGCCGCGGTAAGCGAGGCGCGCGACTGGCTCTCCGCACATCCGGCGCCCGGCCCGGCCTCAAGCGAAGTCGGAGCGTCCGCGTGACCTATGCCGCTGCGGTAGGGAAGTGCCAGAACTTGAACGGCGAGCCGCTCTGCGAAGCGGCAATAAGCGTTGATCGCGCGCTCGAGGAAATGGACCGGAGAATCAATTGGTTGGAACGGCTGACCCCGGTGAACATCGACGAAATCTGGGAGGGTTTCCAAGCGTCTTCCTACAGTTTCATGCCCGATAGCCGGTATGGTGAGGGGCTCGATCAGGATGCGCCGGTACTTCGTAGCGAGCTCTTCCAACTGCCCGTTCAGGAGATTGAGAACCCGATCATTGAGGCGCTCTTGCTCGAGAAGCAGCGCGAGCTCGACCGGCAGATTGAACTCGTGCGAATGCGCGACAAGGACGGCTTCATTTTGGCCAGCATTGACTTGTTTGGGCACGTCAGCGAACGGCTTCTTCAAACCGCACTCGACCTGTTGGATACAGTCCCGATCCTCAAGCCAGAGCAGGAAGATGTCGGAGCTGCGGAAGTAAGCGAGGCGGCAGAGGCTGCCATTGCCGGCTATCGCAAACGGGCGCCGGACTTTCGATGCAAAGTTGTGGTCGATCCTACCTCGGGGACATCTATGTATGTTTCCGCAGGCGATTTCCATGTCGCGCACGACTACCTTACCTCGCGCCACAGAGTGAAGCCCTTGATCGCCCACGAGATCGGCACTCATGTAGTGACGCGCCATAACGGCCAGCGGCAGCCTTTGCACACACTGGCAGGCGGATTGTGCGACTACGATGTCTTGCAGGAAGGCCTTGCGGTACTCGGAGAGTACCTAACCGGCTATCTTCCCGCCGGTCGTTTGCGCGTGCTCGCGGCCAGGGTCGTTGCCGCGCACATGGCCGCAGAGGAAGAGACGGGTGCTGAAATCTACGCTTGTCTGACCGAGCAATATGGAATCCCGTCGAAAGACGCGTTTGATACAGCGGTACGTGCCAAACGAGGGGGCGGGCTGACCAAGGACGCGCTTTATCTGAAGGGGCTGGAAGAACTCCTCGCCTATCTCAGCCACGGGGACGAGTTCGAGATACTCTTCCTCGGGAAGTTTGCGCTGAAGCAATTGCCGAGCCTGCAAAAGCTGATCGAGCAGGGAATTCTACACCCGCCCGAACTACTGCCCGCCTATTGTGACGATGCGGCAGCACGCCAGCGGCTCGCGGAGATACGCAAACTACCGCTCTCGTCGCTTTATCAGGAAACCCCCAGTGACAGCTGAAAAGATCAAGCTTGCCTTTGTGGTCAACGATGTGGCCACCGAGCAGGACAATTATTCGACCATTCGCCTTGCCCGTCGGGCAGTGGCGCGAGGACACGAAGTCGCGCTCATCGGACTTGGCGACTTCATCTACGATTGGGAGGAGGGCATTTGTGCCATGGCCACTCTCAGCAAGAACAGCAAATTCGAAGACGATACCGTCTATCTGGCGCACTTGCAGGATACCGGGCGGGAACGGGCGAGAATAGCGCTCAGCGACTGGGACGTCCTTATGCTTCGAAGCGACCCGGCTGAAGAGCTGGTCTCTCGCAGCTGGGCTCCGTCATCGAGCCTGCTATTCGCGCAACTGGCCTCGCTTCAACGCACCATTGTGCTCAACGACCCCCGTCATCTAACCGATGCGGTGAATAAAACATACTTCCAGGGTTTCCCTGCCAGTGTGCGTCCGGAAACCACGATAACCCGCGAACCGGAGGAGGTTCGGCGTTTCCTCGATGCCCATGGTGGCAAGGGTGTGATCAAGCCCTTGCAAGGCTCCGGCGGCCAGGGTGTGTTCCTCCTCGACAAGAAAAATCGCCAGAATCTCAACCAAATAACCGAAGCGGTTATCCGCGATGGCTATGCCATCGTCCAAGAATACCTTCCCGCAGCTAAGAACGGCGACTTGCGCATGATCACGCTGAACGGGAGACCGCTCAAGGTTGCCGACACTTATGCTTGCTTGCGTCGGTTTAGCGAGACCGAGGATCACCGATCGAACATCTCGGCAGGCGGCGGGTGCGAGATGATGGCTCCCGACGAAAACGCGCTGGCGATCGCCGAAATCGTTGGCCCCAAGCTAATCGACGACGGAATGTATTTAACCGGACTGGACATCGTGGGTGACAAGATGATCGAACTTAACGTCGATACTCCCGGTGGGATCAGTTTCATGGAAGATCTCAGCGGGGTAGATTTCAGCGGCGCGATCATCGACGATCTGGAACGCAAGGTACGTCTGCAGCGTCAATATGGCGGCACGCTGACCAATCGCGAGCTCGCCGTCATATAGAGAAGCGGCCAGACGGTAGCCCGCTCATCGGCCAACCGCGCGTATCGCCCGTGTGCTCAGATGCTCTGTGCGATTTATCGTGCTCAAAAAGGTATAGTCGTCGATCGGGTCACCGCCGCGCTTGAACCTTGTCATGAGACTGGCTCTTATGTCACTTGTCGGTTCGTACTGGGCTGGTCGGGGCGTTTATCACTGCATCACGGTGGGTCGCCTCCGGGTCTCACTGCCGGGGGCGGTCCAAAATCTTTGGTCCAACCTTGGGCGTGCCATACTTCCCGGGCTCGAGTTTTTGGTCGCGGGCGGTGCCTGAGGAACATGGCGCCAATGGCAGCTATCTGCGATTTCCCGACCAAAGCTGCCTTTCGGGAAGCGACCCAGTTTGCGGACATTGGTCCAAGCGTCAGCCTTTTGCACCCAAGCTGTCGGGTGGCAAACGGCCCACTGCAAAAAATTCCCATTCCCACTTCTCAATACCAGCCGAAATATAGGCTGGAGAGGCCCCAAATGTCGATCAAAGCGTGAGCGAGCATGCAAGTGAACAGGTTTCGCTTGTCGCCTCGGAAGAAGAGCCAGCCGAAAATTATGCCGGTGAGCGCAACGGCTACCATGCCAACCATTCCCTGCTCACTGTGCGGGAGCGCAAAGACGAGGCCGCCGAGGACAATCAGGACGGCGCGTGTGGCCTTGCCATTGCCAAATAGTGCGGTGAGTTGGTGGAAAAAGAAACCGCGATAGACGATCTCTTCGGCGATCATAGCGCTGATTGCGGCTCCCGCAAGCAGCTTGAGGACTAATTCGAGATTGCCCTTAAGTGCGCCATAGGCCGAATAGTCGGTCTCGATCCCCATTGCGCCTTCGATTACCGGCATGATGCCTCGCGCAACGAGAAGAGTTACTAGAAGGAAGCCGACGATCGCCCAACCCACGGTTGGACGCAGCGAACGCTTTCCAAGCCCCATGCGTTCTAAGTTTCCAGTCTCAAGCCACACAACAAGCATAGCCAGCACTGCGAATAACGGCACTTTCCATGGGAAGGGGATGGGGGCGAACATGGCGCCAGCCATGAGCGCGATGGTGACGATCAGGCGTATCGCCGGATTGGTAAGAAGCGGAAGTTTAGACGCAGACATAAGCACCTATCTTGAAACTGTGCCGTAACAGTCTGCCAGCGGCTAGCGCGACTGCGCCTAGGCTGTCCAACATGACTAGCCCAATAGCGGTGGAATTTACCCATTCGTTCTGTTTCAGCGGCGTCCGCTCTCCACCCAGACCCGGTCATTCCGGTGCCGTCGCCCGCACGCCAAATCCAGCCATTGCCGACAACGGTTTCGACCGGACACTTACGAACGCCTTCATTGCCTAGGTCGAACAGGATCTCTGTCCTCCGCCTAGCAAATTCGAGTAGCCTGCCGGTCATTGGGGACGCCAGGAAGTGGAAACTGGACACTCACACACAAGCCCTGCACAAGAGCCCATCAATCCTGCAAAACCGGCGGAAATCTGCGGTTGCGGGTGAGAGCTATTCTGGGTTCGAATCCTCTCTCCCCGACCATTTCATCGCGCGAGCGGTGATTTCCTTGTCTGCATTGTCGGTATCCGTCTCCGCGCCCGTCCCCCGCGCGGGACATTACGTATAGCAGCGATCCCCCTGCGCTCGGCATCTCTCCAGGCTCGATGCACCCCGTCCCGCGCCCGGCGCGGCACGGGCGGACAAGCCAGGGGATACGCCATGACGATCCATCCGGCCAGGCTCGCGGCACAGGCGGACATTGCCGCACTGCTGCGCGGCAGGGCCGAACCGTTGCGCGACCCCGACGCCCCGCGTTTCGCCGACGCCTTCGACCGCTACGCCGACGCCCGCATCGACCTGCTCTCGCCCGCCGAAGAACAGGACCGGCGCAACGTCTTCGATATCGCGCTGCTCGCTTCGCCGCTGGTCCGCGCGACCGACTGGGCTGCCGGCTACGCGGAGACGCGCGGCCTGAAGCCGGCCTATTTCGGCGCGAGCACCGGTGGCGGCGCGGCGTTGCGCGCGGCAGCGGGAGATCCGCGTATCGCCGCGGTGGTATCGCGCGGCGGACGCCCCGACCTCGCCGGCAGGGAAGCGCTGGCGGCAGTGACCGCCCCCACCTTGCTGCTTGTGGGCGCACGCGACGGGCCGGTCATCGAACTCAACCAGCACGCGGTCGCCGATCTCCATTGCCCGCACGAACTGGTCATCGTCCCACGCGCCGGCCATCTGTTCGAGGTGCCGGGCACGCTCGATCGGGTGGTCGAACTGGCCAGCGACTGGTTCCGCCTAGCGTTCGAGGCACCGCAATCATGAGCGGGAATGTGGTCTTTCGCGACCGGAGCGAGGCCGGTGCCGCCCTTGCCGGGAAGATCGAGGAATTGCATCCGCGCGATCCCGTCATCCTGGCGCTGCCGCGCGGCGGCGTCCCCGTGGGGTTCGAGATCGCCCGCCGCCTGCATGCTCCGCTCGACGTCATCCTGGTACGCAAGATCGGGGCACCGGGGCACAGCGAATACGGTATCGGCGCCGTGGTGGACGGCGCTGCCAACCGGGCAATCATCAACCACGCCGCCGCGCGCGCGGCCGGCGCCGACCAGGCCTATATCGATGCCGAGGTCGCGCCCGAACTCGAGCGGATCGAGCAGCGCCGCGCCGCCTATCGCCACGGCCCGCCGGTCCCGATCGAGGGTCGCACCGCGATCGTGGTCGACGACGGGATCGCGACCGGCAACACGGCGATGGTCGCGCTGCAGGCGCTAGGCACCGCAGGGGCGGCCAAGATCGTTCTCGCCGTACCGGTGGCCCCGCGCGATACACTCGATACGCTACGCGCCTTCTGCGACGAGATCGTCTGCCTCGCCACTCCGTCGCCGTTCTATGCCGTGGGCGCGCACTATCGCGATTTCGGGCAGACCAGCGATGCCGAGGTCATCCAGTTCCTGCACGAGCCCCGGCTGGGCACCGCAGGCTCGGCCGACCAGCGCTAGTCGGGCGGCGGCATTCCGCCGGCCTCGCGTCATCCTTCCCAGCCGGCGAACAAAGGCCACAGCCCGCGGATCGACTTGGGAAGCGCACGGTAGACCTTGTCGACCTGCCCGGCCGAGAGATGCCGGTCGAGCACGCGGAAGACCGCATCGATCGCGTCGCTGGCCCCGACCGGCCGTGCGTCTTTCAAGCGGGCGGCGACATGCTGCTGGAATTCTTCGGCGGTGTGCCAATCGGTCGGCATTTTCGTAGGATCGAACCCGGCATAATAGGCACCGCGGACCAGCAACGGGAGCTGCGCACCGAGATGGGCCGCCAGCTCGAGCGGAAGCCTGTCGCGCAGCGTCTGCAGGACGGTCGAGAGGACCTTCCAGGCGAGCGTGCGATCGGGACCGATCTCCTGCATGATTTCATCGAGCCATATGTGGGTCGAGTGCAGCGTCCTGTCGAACACCTCGAGGCCGGTCGTACTCATCGCGCTTTCCTTTCCTGCCGAGTCAGGCAAGTCGCGAGGCTAGGCGGTCGACCACCAGTGCCGCACTAAGGAAACCTCCGCATCCGCCCGCCATGCGATGCAGCGCGCGGTTGAAGCAATTGTGCTCCCCGTTGCGGCTTGCAGAGGCTAATTCGCGGTCTTAGTTGCCCCCTTGCGTCGCGGCCCGCGGCACCGCGGATTGCGGCGAGGCGGCGACAGCGAGTGCGCCCGCGGTGCCGATCCGGCCCAGGCGAACCCGGGCCTTATTCGCTCCGGTTTCGACCATGCGCAGTTCGACCGGACCAGACTTGTCGATCATTTTCAGCATGTAACGCCCGTGGCGCACGCCCTCGAACACGAACAGCCCGTCGAATTCGCTGTGCGTGACGAGATTCCCCTGACCGTCGAGCCCGACCAGTTCGAGCCGATATCCCGCAAGCGGTCCCCGGGCGTCGGCCAACGTCCCTTCGACCGTGCCGGTAGAGACGATTCCCAGCTCGAGCGGCATGACCACCCCCGCGCGCGGCGCAACCATCACGCCGCGCGAGGTCGGAACCTTGTTCGGGTCGGCTATGCTCGAAGGATCGATGGCAAGCGACACCGGCACTGCCGGGGCGAGCGCGGCAAGCATCCCGCCGCCGGCATCCGAAGCTTGCTCGAGTTCGACGGGCAAGCCATTGACCAGCGCGGTGCGCAACGGATGCCAATCCTCCCCGTGCTGGCGGATGCCGTCGCCGTTGTGGTCTTCGAAAGCGCGCACCAGCAGCCTCCCCGTCTGCGCTCGGCTTTCCGCGCGGATGCTGCCGAAGCGTCCCCGACCGTTGGGTCCGACACTCAGCGTCAGATCGAGCCCGAGCGAAAACGCTCCCCCGGTATCGGCATTGGCGGAGGCGGTGATCGCCACCGGTGCGAAGCTGCGCGTATAGCCCAGGCCGAAACGGACGCGGCGATCGCGCGCGCCGTATCCCAGCGAAGCCTGCCCGCTGCCCGACGCACCGACGGCGAAGACCCCATTTGCCTGGGCGCCGACGAAGCGCATAGCAGGACCAATCTCCCAATTGGCCTCGCCGCGCAGACGGATGCCGCGCAGGCGAGCGTTGAACAGCATATCTATCGTACCACCCTGCACCGTCTCACCGAGCGGGCGATGCGTGCGCTGCCACCCTGCCGCGATACCCAGCGCGAAACTGCGCCCGGTGATCGCTCCGCGTACGCGGGCCCTTTCCTGCGTGTCGCGCTCGGTCGCGACCCGCGCGAGGTCGAAGGTGAGCGGAACGATCTGCCCTGCAAGCCTGATCCGCGGACTGACCGAGAGACGGTATCGGGAGCGAAGGTTGTCGGAGATTCGTTCGGATTCGAGGCGACGATTGACGATCGCCTCGAACGACAGGCTAGATCGGGCCACCTGCCCGATCGAGCGCAACCGAAGCGATGTCCCGCCACCGCTGCCCGCTGCCAGATTGACTTCGTTGAGGAGGCCGAAAACCCCGGCACGGGCGGTGAGTTCGGCATATCGCCGCGCTCCCCCGCGGCGCGGCACATGGAAAAGACCGAGCCCCAGCGCCGCCCCCTTGCCAAGCCCGACCTCTACCTGCCCGGTCGCACGCCAGGCACCTGCGGAGCGCGCATCCCGCTGCCAATCGATCAGGTCGCGCCGATCCTGCAGCGCACCAATCGCGTACCAGACCTCTCCCGCGCCGGGCGATTGCGCGGCGATGTTATAGAGGCGCTTTTCTCGGCGCACCTGGCCTTGCGGCCCATACCGGACCACTTCGAGCAGATTGGTGCCGTATTGCAGCTCGATGTCACGAAACTCATAGCGACCGGCACGCCCACCGGTTGCCGCGATCAGTTCGCCGTTGCGATAAAGCTCCGCGTCCCACCCGCGCGGCAGGTCACCGACCAGTTCGGTCGTGTCGCTGGAGGAAGACAGGCCGAGCGGTCGGTTCACCAAGGCTATCCCCCGGCCCGGCATCGCTTGCGCTACCAGGGGGCTGGCCAAGCTCTCGACATCGCCGAAGCCGACGTAGGTGGCGTGCAGGGGCCCCAGCAGACCGGCGCCGGCATCTTCGCGAAAGAAGCGCATCCGCAGTGATCGGGGCACGGCATTCCTGTCGGAAGCAAGCCGTGCCTGTGCCGAAAAATAGGCCAGTTCGCCCGCAGCGAAGAGCTCGTAGGAAGCCGTATGCTTGCGCCCAGCCCTAGGCTCTCGGCTGGTCCCGAGCCGGACCGACAGGTCGACCGAGGGAATCCGCCATGCGCGATAGGGCAGCACGCGCTTCTCCAGCGGTTCCTCTTCGCGGGCACCGGCCGTAATGTCACGCAATCGATCGGCCGCGATCGCCCGCTTGGCCGCTTGCTCGATCGGCAGCTCTTTATCGCTTTCCACCGCCAGGACGGCATTCGTGAGATCGGGCTCGAGCCTCACCCCGATCCAGCGCGCAAGGTCGTCCGCGCGAACGCACCAGCCCGACCGGCTTCGCCAGAAGCTGCCCGGTGCGATTTCCTCGTAGTGCGAGCCGAACTCGACGCGACCCGCAGCCCGATCGATGTCGATCCGATGGTCTTCGCTGAAGGCCCAGCCG
>Ga0066644_10000415_pt1 | contig 27075 bp, 19 predicted proteins | sample CryGeyCG2114_020_FD_62735 | JGI IMG/M metagenome (GOLD analysis project Ga0066644, IMG submission 62735) | Groundwater microbial communities from aquifer - Crystal Geyser CG15_big_fil_post_rev_8/21/14_0.20 | ecosystem: Environmental > Aquatic > Deep subsurface > Groundwater | place: USA: Utah...
GCCTGGTGCTCGAACGCCGCATCTTCCAGATCCTCGCCGCGAGCGAGGACAAGCAGGAAGGCATGGCCGCCTTCGTCGAGAAGCGCGAGGGTAAGTGGACTGGGAGGTAATCCTAAAAGGTCTGGGTCTGGTACTATTCGGCCTGCTGTTCGTCCTCGTCGGTCTGGATGGCTGGCGACATCGCCGCCAAGAACGCATCAGCGGGATCGAGGCGGCGATCCTCAGGGCAGGAGAGGACGAAGAGCCACTGCCCTTCAATCGGTGGGACCGGACGATGGCGTTTGTCCAGCCGGTCCTCATGCTAATTTTCGGACCGCTCATGATCCTAGGTGGCGTGGCGATCCTTTCACTTCTGGGAGAGTGACATGAAAATCGCCTTCATCGGCCTCGGGAACATGGGCGGCGGGATGGCCGCCAACCTCGTCAAGGCGGGGCATTCGATCAATGCCTTCGACCTTTCGGAAGAGGCACTTGCAGCGGCCAAGTCCAACGGCTGCGCGACCTTCACCGATGCAGCCGAGGCTGTGCAGGGCGTCGATGCCGTGGTGACGATGCTGCCCAACGGGGCGATTGTGAAATCGGTCTATGAAGACAGCGTCATCGGCAAGGCGCCTGCAGGCGCGGTGCTGCTCGACTGTTCGACCATCGACGTCGCCACCGCCAAGGAGGTGGCCGCGAAGGCCGAAGCCGCCGGCTACGACATGGTCGATGCGCCCGTTTCGGGCGGAATCGCGGCGGCCAATGGCGGCACGCTGACCTTCATGGTTGGCGGGACCGAGAAAGCGTTCACCCGCGCCGAGCAAGTGCTGCAGGCGATGGGCAAGGCGGTGATCCACGCGGGCGATGCGGGCGCGGGCCAGACCGCCAAGATCTGCAACAACATGCTGCTCGCCATTTCGATGATCGGCACCGCCGAAGCGATGAAGATGGCCGAAAAGCTCGGCCTCGACCCTCAGAAGTTCTACGAAATTTCCAGCCAGTCCTCGGGCTATTGCTGGTCCTTGAACGCCTACACGCCGATGCCCGGCGTCGGCGTCGAGAGTCCGGCCGACAAGGACTACCAGGGCGGCTTCGCCACGGGGCTGATGCTCAAGGACCTCCGGCTCGCGATGGAAGCGGCGGAAACGGCGGATGCCTCCACCCCGCTCGGTCGCCACGCCAAGGAGCTTTACGAACAGTTCGCCGAGGACAATGCGGGCCTCGACTTCAGCGCGATCATCAAGACGCTCTGATCTCGTCCAAAGTGCGCGCAAGCCATTCGCGCGGGGCTTTCCGGCGGCCGATATCGGCGACGAATTCCTGACCGCGCGCGACGCTCTTCAGCCTGCCGCCGCGCAGCCAGCGTTCGGGCCGGTCGTGATAGCTGAGCCCTCCCTGCGCGAGCCATGCGGGCCGCTTCCATAGCGAGGGCGGCCCGTCCGACACACTCAGCCGCAGCGCGTCGCTTGCGCTCGCGGCCTGCCTCCCGCGCCCGGCATAGATCACGTCGTTGCCGGCATGGAGCGCGAGCGCATGCGGGTGGCCGCGCTCGACCAGATGCCTCGGGACGGCGCGGGTCAGGTCGATAAGCTCCTCGACCTCGAGATAGCCGTAGATGCGGTGGTGCGGATCGCCGCCATCCGCGCGGAACAGGCCGAAGAAGAGAAACACGTCCCCCAGCCCGACCCCGCGGTTGGCGAGATGCGTCTGTGCCGCGCCGCATTGACCGAACAGGCAGGTTCCCTCGGCAAGGAACATCGGGTCGTGATGGCACAGGTCGCGCGCGCCGAACCGTCCCCGGCTGGCCTTGCACGCGTGTTCGCCCAGCCCGAGATCGCCATAGGTCGTGCGCGAGGCCGCACCGGCCGGGATCGGCAGGCTGACCGGACGCCCCGCGACGATCGGCGAGGGACCGCCCCCCGAAGAGCTGTCGAACCCCTTGCGAGAAAAGATAATCCGCATGGCTGCTTGCCGTGCCCGAGCGGCGGGAGAGTGACAACCGCCGCATTCGTCTCTATTTGCGCGGCCATGACTACCGAAAACGATGGCAAGGTCACCGCGCTCATCATGGCGGGCAAGCGTTCGGGTGTGCTCGACCCGCTCGCCGAGCGCGCAGGCGTGGCCCAGAAATGCGTGGTTCCGGTCGGCGGCATGCCGATGATCGAGCGCGTGGTGATGAATGTCGCCGCAAGCCCGCGCATCGGTGAAATCCGCGTGGTCGCTCACGAGCCCGACGAGATTGCCGCGATCCCCTCGATTGCCAGGCTGGTCGAGCAAGGGCGGCTGGTGTTCAGGCCCGGTGCCTTCAACCTCGTCGACAGCGTCTTCGCCGGGGCCGAGGGTGCCGGCTATCCCATCCTCATCACTACTGCGGACAACTGCCTGTGGCTGCCGGAGGATTTCACCGAATTCGCCGACAAGGCGATCGCCAGCCAAGCCGGGGCCGCCGCGGCATTGGCGCGCAAGGAAGACGTCATCGCCGCCGATCCCGAAGGTCAGAAGAAGTTCTACGAATTCTCCGACGGCGGCTATTCGAACTGCAACGCATACTGGATCGGGAATGCCGAGGCGCTCTCGGCGGCCGAGATCATGCGCGGCGGCGGGCAGTTCGTGAAATTCCCGAGCCGCATCGCCAAGGCCTTCGGCGTGGTCAATCTGATCCGCTTCTTCCTTGGCTGGGGGACCAAGGAGAAGCTCTTCGCCCAGGTTTCGCGCCGCTTCGGCTTCAAGCTGGTCCCGCTGGAAATGGACCATGGCTATTGCGCCATCGACGTCGACAATGAACGCACCTTCCAGGTGACCGAAAAGCTGCTGACCAAGCGGCTCGCCACGGCCTGACGACGCTCGCTCCGCGATGGGACGCCTGATCCGCAATATCGGCTGGCTGCTGACCGGTCGCGGCGTCAACGCCGTCCTCAGCCTGCTCTACCTGGCGCTGGCGACGCGGACGCTGGGGCTCGACGGCTTCGGCTATTTCGCGCTGATCGTCGCCATGGGTCAGACCGTGGTCGGAATCGCCAATTTCCAGACCTGGCAGTTCGTCGTCCGCTGGGGTGCGAGCCCCGATGGCCCGGGCGAGGCGACCGGCTTCGCCATCGCGCTCGACCTGCTCTCGATCGCGCTCGGCACGGTGCTGGCCGCGGTCCTGTGCTGGTCGGCCCAGTTCTGGCTGCCGCTGCCCGCCGACCTGCTGTGGGTCGCCTTCGGTTACTGCATGGTATCGTTGCTGGCGATCCGCACCACCCCCACGGGGCTGCTGCGCCTGCGCTTCGAATATGGCAAGGCGACTGCGGCGGAAGCCGTCCAGCCTATCGTCCGGGCTCTGGGCGCGGTGCTCGCCGCGATCCTGCTGCCCACCGTGCTCGGCTTCATCCTCGCCTGGGCTGCCGCCGAGATCGCAGTCGCAACGACGCTCTGGATCGTCGCGGGAAGGAGCGACCGGATCGACCTTTCGCAAATAAGTTTCTGGCGCATCCCGCGCGATCATCCCGGTGCGTGGAAGTTCGTCTGGTCGACCAATCTGACTGGCAGCCTCAATGTCGGCTCGAAACAGGTCCTGATCCTGCTCGTCGGCGCGATCGGTGGTGAGGCCTTCGCCGGCGGCTTTCGCGTCGCCAGCCAGCTCGGCCAGGCGCTCGTCAGCCTCGCGCAGACCGTGTCCAAGGCGATCTATCCCGAGCTGGTCCACGCGCAGGATGCGGCCCACGACATGGCGCGCCGAATGGCCAATATCGCGCTGATCGGCGGCGGCATCGCCATTCTCGTCGCGCTGTTCTTCGGACGTCCGGGGCTCGTGCTCATCGCCGGGCCGGAATTCAGCGTCGTCTATTGGGCCATGGTGATCCTGGCGATTGCCGGGGCGATCGAGCTGGTGGGTGCGAGCCTCGAATCGCTGCTCGTCAGCGCGGGACGGGCCGGGACCGCCTTTGCCATGCGCGCGGTACCGACCTTGCTCGGCCTGGCGCTGCTGCAGGTCGCGATGGACTGGAACGGCCTCAAGGGCGCCGCCTTCACCGTGCTCGGCGCAAGCGCCTTGTCGGTCATCGGCTTCTGGGTGGCGGTGATCTCGCTCAGCCAGATCGCGATCACCGTCACGCCCAAGGCGGGCGAAGGCCAGCCGGACTAGCGCACACCCAGGATTTCGGCCTCTGCCCGCAGGCGCGCGGCAGAGGAGGGATTGGCAGCCACCGCATCGGCCAGCGCCTTGCGCGCCCGGTCGGGCTGGCCGAGCGTCATGCGGGAGCGCATCAGCATCACCCAGCCGTCGAGGTTGGACGGGTCGGCGACCAGTTTCCCTTCGAGACGGGCGACCATGCCCTCGGCCATCTGCCGCTGCTCGCCGGGCGGAATGGACGCCGCCGCAGCGATCTGCGCGGCATCGGGGCCGGGGATCGCCGCGGTGGCGACCATGCCCCGCGCGGCGCCGCGCGCCTCCGGTCGCGCATCCTGTGCCTTTCGCAGTCGCTCCGACACGTCCAGCTTGTTGATCGCGGCGACCTGTTCGATCGTCCGTGCGAGGTCGGTTTCCCACGGCGCACCCGGTGGCGTATCCGCAAGCAGCGCCAGCCAGTCGGTGACCGCGCCCGCGTGGTCGCCGTCGAGATCGCGCTTCACCGCGAGAAAATAGCGCGCTCGCGGATCCGCGGGGTCCAGTTCTACCGCCCGGCGGAAGGCTGCCAGCGCGGGCGCGGGCAGCGGTTCGCGCGGGCTGTCCATTACCAGCGCCTCGCCCAGCGCCGACCATAATACCGCTCGCTCCGGTTCGAGCTCGCTCGCACGGCGATAGGCCTCGGCCGCGGCCCCGAAATCGCCTTCGTCGAAGCGGGCGAAGCCAAGCTCCTGCCAGGCTGCCGCATCGCGCGGATCGTCAGCCACGCGCGCTTCGAGCGCCGCGATCGGCGTCGTCGCTTCGGATTCCGCGCCGCTTTCGCCGTGGTCGAGCGAACGATAGCCAAGCGCGACCACGACGCTGGCCAGCGCCAGCCCGAGCAGCAAAACGCCGCCCCGCACGCGATTGCCCGTCATCTTCTGGCCCATCCCCTCTCCTCCCATCGCTTGCTATCGTCTCGCCACATCACGGGCAATTGCCTCTGTCCGTGTTTCGCTTATGATGCCCCGCATAAAATATAACAGAGGGCTCGCAAGCCTCCGGGGGGGATTGCGGTTTGGGCGACAAGGTTCGCGTTGCGATTGTGGGGTCAGGCCCGGCCGGCCTGAGCGCGGCTGCGCATGCGGCCGCGCGGGGTATGAGCCACGTGCTGCTCGAAAAGACCGACCATCTGTCCGATACGATCTACAAATACCAGAAGGGCAAGCACGTGATGGCGACGCCCAGCAATCTGGTGCTGCGCAGCGACCTCGATTTCGAGGCCGGCAAGCGCGAGACAATTCTCGACACCTGGGACCGGCAGGTTGCCGAGGGCAATGTAATCGTACGTACCAATGCCGAGGTCACCGGCATCGCCGGAACAAGCGGCGCCTTCACATTGACGCTCAAGGACGGGTCGACCATCGAGGCCGAGGCAGTGGTGCTGGCCATCGGCACGCAGGGCAATCCGAACCTGCTGAAGTTGCCCGGCGCGGACCTGCCGCACGTCCAGTACCAGCTCGACGACCCTACCGAATATGTCGACGAGCACATCACCGTGATCGGCTCGGGCGACGCGGGGATAGAAAATGCGCTGGGCCTGGCCGCCGATGCGGCGCAGGGCAATGTCGTAACCATCCTCAACCGCCGCGCGGATTTCGCCCGCGCGAAAGGCGCCAATGTAAAGCTGCTCGAGGAAGCCGAAGCCGACGGACGCCTATGGGTCCGGCGCGAAACCAGCCCGGTCGAGGTGCGCGAGCGCGAAATCGTGCTCGAAACCCGCGACGGGCAGGAAGTGATCAGGTGCGACCGAATCATCGCGCGCACCGGTTCGCAGCCGCCGCGGGCCTTCATCGAAAGCTGCGGCGTGGAATTCACCAGCGAAGATCGCGCCGCCTTTCCCCGGCTCTCGCCCAGTTTCGAGACCACCCAACCGGGCATTCATGTGATCGGTGCGCTCGCGGGCTATCCGCTGATCAAGCATTGCATGAACCAGGGATACGACGTCATCGAATTTCTCGACGGGAATACCGGTCTAAAGCCCGCCGACGAGCCGATCCTGGCCGAGAAATTCGCTGGGCTGCCCGGTCGCCGCTCGGTCGACGAGTGGCTTGAAACCTTCCGTAGCAAGGTCGTCATCCTGCAGGAGCTCAGCCCCCTGCAAATGCGCGAGCTGATGCTCGACAGCACGGTTCACGCCTATGATCGCGGCGAGGTAATCTTCACCCGCAACGAACCCGGTTCCTCGATGTTCGCCATCGCCGAGGGCTCGGTCCTGGTCGAAGTGAATCCCGAGGACCCTTCGATCACCGTGCCGATCGAAACCGGCTCGATCTTCGGCGAGGTCGGGCTGATTTCGGGGCGCAAGCGCGGCTCCACCATCCGCGCTGCCGAGCCGACCGTGGTGGTCGAATTCTCGCGCCTTGCCGCGCTCAAGCTGCTGGCCACCGCGCCTTCGGCCAACCGCGCGGTCAACCGCATTTCGATCGAGCGGCAGGTTCTGCAGATCTTCGGTTCGGGCCTGACCCCGGCGGACATCGCCGGCCTCGTCGAGGCGGCCGAGGTGGTTTCGGTTCCCGCAGGCGAAGTGGTGATCGTGGAAGGCGCCGAGGACAAGGACATCTATATCGTGCGCGTCGGCTCGATGGTGGTCGAAAAGGATCTGGGCGGCAAGCCGGTGTTCCTATCCTACCTCCCGGCCGGGTCCTATTTCGGCGAGATGGCGGTGATCGACGGGTCGAAACGTACCGCCAGCGTCCGCGCCGCGATCAAGAGCGAGGTGATCCGCTTCCCGGGCGAGGCCTTTGACGCCCTTCTCGACGCCAAGCCCGAAATCCGCACTCGCGCGCTGGCCGACATGGCGGCGCGGCGCGAGATCAACGACTTCATCGAAAGCCGCAAGGCGAGCTTTGGCGGCGCGGTCGACATGTATTCGCAGACCGCCCAGTTTCTCGTCGACAACGGACTGGGCGAAGCGACCGACGTGCTGCTGATCGACGAGCAGCTGTGCGTCGGCTGCGACAATTGCGAAAAGGCCTGCGCCGACAGCCACGACGGGCTCAGCAGGCTCGACCGCGAGGCGGGGCGGACCTATGCGCATCTCCACGTGCCGACCTCGTGCCGCCATTGCGAGCATCCCCATTGCATGGCCGATTGCCCGCCGAATGCGATCCGCCGCGGGCCAGATGGCGAGGTAGTGATCGACGAGACCTGCATCGGCTGCGGCAATTGCCAGCGCAACTGTCCCTATGGGGTGATCCGCATGGACGCCAAGCCGCCGCCCAAGCCTGGTTTGCTGCGCTGGCTGCTGTTCGGCGCCGGCCCCGGCCCCGGCGAAGCGAGCTATGCCTGGCGCAAGCGAAAGGCCGCCGAAGCGGGCGAAAACGCCAAGCTGGCGATCAAGTGCGACATGTGCAGCGGGATCGAAGGCGGCCCAGCCTGCGTCCGCGCCTGCCCTACCGGCGCCGCCATCCGCGTCAGCCCCGAGCGCTTCCTCACCGTCGCGCGGCTCGAAGAGAAGGTCGACTGATGGCCTCGCTATTCTCGCGCCGGGACGGTGCTGCCCATGCCGACATCGATAAGCGGCGCTCCGCCAGTCACGAGAGCTTCCTGGCCCACCGGGCCTTTTTCTGGGCGCGGGTAGCCGGCTTTATGAGCCTGTTCGTGGTTCTGACCTATGTTCTCGTTGATGTCGAACCGCGCCATAATGGCGGCAGCTGGTACGGCTATACGCTCGGCACACTCGGCGCCGGGCTGATCGTCTGGCTCGCCTGGCTCGGCATCCGCAAGCGTCGCCCGACGCCGGGCAGCTGGAGCCTCAAGGGCTGGACCAGCGCGCATGTCTATCTCGGCCTGTCGCTGGTGGTGATCGGCACCATGCACACCGGCTTCCAGCTCGGCTGGAACGTCCACACGCTGGCTTGGGTGCTGATGATGCTTGTCATCCTGTCGGGTCTCTACGGCATCAGCGTCTATGCCACGCTGCCGCAGGCGCTGTCGGAAAATCGTCGTGAAATGACACGCGAGCAGATGATCGAGAGCCTCGCCACGATCGACCGCCAGCTCGAGACCGCCGCGCAGCCGCTGGCGCGCGAGGATGCCGACAGGGTCATTGCGGCGCTCGAACAGGATGTGTTCGCTGCGGGCATCCTGGCACGGTTTCGTGGCCCCGGGAGCCGCGATGCCACCCGACGGGCGTTGCAGCATATCTCCACCGATCGCGCCTATGACGACGGTGCCGACGACCTCGCGCAGCAGAAGGTGCGCGCCCTGCTCGGCAAGCGCGCCGGGCAGATCGACCAGATCCGCCGCCAGATGCAGATCAAGGCGCTGCTGGAGATCTGGCTCTATGTCCACGTACCCCTCACCATCGCGCTGCTGGCGGCGCTGACCGCGCACGTCGTCAGCGTATTCTATTACTGGTGAGGGGCGGATCGTGACTTTCCTCATCCGCACGATCGACCAAACCGCCACCGGCCGCGAGATCGTGCGCGAGCGCGAGGTCGAGGGTGACCGGCTTGCCATCGGCCGCGCGACCACCAACGACGTGGTGGTGGCCGACCTCTCGATCGAGCAGCACCATGTCGTCGCGGCGCTGGGCGAGCGCGGCATGCTCTCGCTCGAGGCGGCGGGCGACCGCGAATTCACTTTCGACGGGCATCGCCACAGGGCGGTCACCATTGATCCGGCCAAGGGCGGCGCGCTGACGCTCGGCCTCTACACGCTGACCTTCGGACGCGAAGCCGATGGGCGCACGCTGGTCACGGTGACGCAGGAAGAGCGCGAATTCGGCAATCGCGATGCAGTGCGCGGCTTCGATCTGGCAAGCGCCATACCCGGCAAGCGTGCTGCGGCATGGATCGGCCTGCTCCTTATCCTCGGCGCCTTCCTGGCGGTGCCGATCTGGAGCGGCCTGGCGCGCAGCGACAAGCAGCCCGGCGCAAACGGCCCCGACCGGGTCGCCTGGGATTCGAGCTGGAGCACGGGCCAATTGAGCCTCGCGCACCATTCCCTCGAGAACAATTGCGAGGCCTGCCACGTCGAACCCTTCGTTTCGGTGCGCGACGAGACCTGCCTCGCGTGCCACCGTGATATCGGCGATCATGCGGACCGGAACGATCTGGCCCGTGCGCGCGGACCGATGGGCACGGGCGAGGCCCTGCTGTGGCAGGTCGCCGAGATCTTCGGCAAGGAGGGCCCCGAAGCCTGCACGACCTGCCACACCGAACATGAGGGGGCAGGGCGGATGGAACCCGCCGCGCAGCAATTCTGTTCGAATTGCCACGCAACGATGGATACGCGGCTGAGCGACACCGCGCTCGGCAATGCGCATGATTTCGGCACAGCGCATCCCGAATTGCAGGCGGTGGTCTTCGCCAAGGTCGGCAGCGACAAGACGCGCCGCGTGACGCTCGACGGCCAGGCGCAGGAGGCCAGCGGCCTGCGCTTTCCCCACGCCATGCATCTGTCGGAAACGAACGGCGTGGCGCGCATGGCGGGTAACCTTCCCGCCTATGGCGAGGCGCTGGTTTGTTCGGACTGCCATCGCCGCACCGCCGATCGCAACGGATTTCTTCCGGTCGAGATGGAAAGCGCCTGCGAGGATTGTCACAGCCTCGTCTACGACAAGGTCGGGTCGACTTTCCGCACGCTCCGCCACGGCGATGTCGCGCAAATGCGCGCCGACCTGATCGCCATGGACCGCGCCCCGCGCGCGCCGGTTACGCGCGGCCTCCGACGCCCGGGCGAATTCAAGCGCGGGGGGCGCTATTTCCAGGACTTCGGCAGGCCGGCGCGCAATTACATCGGGATCGCCCAGGCGCTCTCGGAGGACGGCGTCTGCGGCGAATGCCACATCCCCACGACTTCGGGTGGCGAGGCCACGGTGATGCCGGTTTTCCAGCGCGATCACTACTTCCTCAATGCTCGTTTCGACCACGAGGCGCACGAACAGGAAGACTGCACCAGCTGCCATGCTGCCGACACCTCTAGCAAGGCCACCGACCTGCTGCTGCCGACGCTGGCGACCTGCCGCGAATGTCACATGGGCGCGCCGGCAGCGGCGGCGGAAGTGCCCTCTACTTGCGCGATGTGCCACAGCTATCACCCGCCGGACTTCCGTCGCCGGAAAGATGGACCGCTAAGCCCGAAGCCCGGCCGGATCGCCGGCCTGCCGGCGCCAGCCCGAGGAAGAGAATGAAGCCCGGTCGCGAGACACGAGGAGAGGCCCATTGCTGATCGCGCAACTGACCGATGTGCATATCGGATTCGATCCCGACGCGCGGCCCGAAGAGCTTAACCGTATCCGCTTTCGCGCGGTATTGGAGCGGCTCGAACGGGCGCCCCACAAGCTCGACTTCATGGTCCTGTCGGGCGACCTCACCGATCATGGCGACCGTGACAGTTTTGCCAAGATCGCGGCGGTCCTGGGCGAGATGCCGTGCCCGTTGCTGCCGCTGGTCGGCAATCACGACGATCGCGAGGAACTGCGCCGCGCCTTCCCCGATACGCCTTGCGAGGACGAGTTCGTCCATTATGTCGTCGAGCGCGACGGGCTTAGGATCATCTGCCTCGATACTTTCGAGGAAGGTCGCCACGGCGGCGCCTTCTGCATCCGCAGGCGCGACTGGCTGAAGGCCCAGCTGGCGGCGGGAGGCGACACGCCCAGCGTAATCTTCATGCACCATCCGCCGATCGTCAGCGGGATCGACTGGATGGACCCGGCCCCCGATGAACAGTGGATCGCGCATTTCGCCGACGCTGTCGAAGGTCACCAGCACGCCATCCGCGCGATCCATTGCGGGCACCTGCATCGCCGCGTCGCCGCGCGTTTCCGGGGCATCCCGCTGGGCATCACCCCCTCGGTCGCACCGCTGGTCGCGCTCGACCTGCGCCCGATCGACGAAAACCGGGCCGACAACCGCTCGCTGATTACCACCGAACCGCCCAGCTACGCGCTGCACTACTGGGATGGGCAGGACCTCGTCACGCATTACGAGAGCTGCGGCGAATGGGAGGTTCTCGCCCATTTCGGCGAGCACCTGAAGCCGATGGTGCGCGAAATGAAGGCTGAGCGGCGCTAGTCGTCCAGCGCCGCGGCTGCGCGGTCGAGCCATGGCCCGCGCCCGCCGACCCAGGCACGCGGGTCGGGCTCGTCGCTCACTTTCCACGGCACGCCCGCGCGAGTGAGGAAGAGCCGCTCCATCTCCTCGCGATTGAAGGGACGTGAACCGAGCCGGCCGAAGACCGCCATCTGCCCGCCGGTCTCGTCGACCCCGCGATCGCGATCGAGCCCCTTGCTCAGCGAAAGGGCCGCACCCTTGGTCCGCGCCCAAGCGATCAATTCGGGCTTGGGCGCGGGGCTGAAGCCGTAGAAATTGGGCTGGCTGTCGGGGCTCGTGAGCTGGAGCACCTTGAGCCCGTTCTTCCCGTCGGCGACATAAGCGAACAGCGTCGCATTGGTCGAACCAACGATGACGTCCTCTGCATCGTCGAGAGTGCCGTCCAGCGTGACGCGCTGATAAATTTTCGGCGCCAGCGGCCGCTTGACGTCGAGGATGACGAGTCCGTCCTTCTTGGCCGCGACATAGGCATAGGTCCGCGCGACATAGATCCGCCGCGCATCGGCCAGCGGGACAGTGGCTTGCGGCAAGGCTACGGGATTGCGCATGTCGGTGACGTCGAACAGCTTCACGCCTTCGGCATCGGTCACCCAGAGATAGCGGAACTGGATGGTCGAGGCGCGCGCATCGGTGAGTTCGCGTACCGCCATCAGCTGCGGATTTGTCGGCTCGGACAGATCGATCGTCACCAGGCCGGCAGCCGAGGTGACATAGGCGATGTCACCGGCGAGCGTGATGTGCCGGGCGCCAGCGAGGACGCCATCGGGGTTCCAGGCCTTCCGCCCGTCGGCGAGCGTGGCGCGCTCGAGCTTGTTGTTGCGGAACTCGCCATCGGCCATGGTTTCCACATTGACCAGCACCAGCCCTTCGACGGCGTCGGTGATCACCGCAAAGTCGTAAATCGGCCTCATCGGCTGCTCCTGGTTCACCTGGAGCAGGGTCATCGGCGTGCCGTCCGCGTTCAGCACCGGATTGCCGTCGGCATCGTTCACCGGGGTCGCGGCCATCGCCTTGTTGCGGTCGGGCCGCACGGGCTGGTTGGTGGCAAGCGCCATGCAGGTGGCATCTTTCGTCTTTACGTGGCTGTCGTGTCCCATCGCGCTGAAGGGCGCGGTGATGATCCGCTCGGACACGCCCTTGTTGGCGATCGAGGCGACGTCATAGACGCGGAACCCCCCCTTGCCTTCGGCGACGAACATGTATTCGCCGCGCAATTGCAGGCAGCCGACAGCGTCGCGGGTGCCCTCGTGGACATTGGCGAATTGCTCGAAAGCCCTGGTCTCGCCGCCCAAGTCGCCGTCGAAGGTCTTGCCGCGCACCCAGTCTTTGAGCTCGCGGCCATTATCCTCGACATGCATGCGCCAGTAATCGGGATAGGCATAACGGTGGAGATAGCTGCCGAGCACCGCCTGCGGCTCGTCCCATTCGGTAACGCGCACCGCCTCGAAACCCGTGTCGAGACCGACCCAGGCGTTGAGCCCCACGAAATTGACGAAGTTGGTTCCCAGCAGGAGCAGCTGGCTCATGATCGCATTGTTGTCGTCCTCGACCGACAGGTGGCAATCGCTGCAGGTCTTGGTCTCGGTCAGCCGGACGGTATGCGGAAAGTGCGGCGCAAAGGCCTGGCTTGAATAGCCCGATGCGGCGACCGGCGGCTGCTGGACGTAAATCCGCTCGCGGTTGATGTTGGTTGAGGACAGCACCAGAGCGCTGGTCGAACGGATCGGGGCGACCTGGTTGCCCTTGGTCGTCTGGTGGCGCCCCAGCTGGAACATCTGGTCGCGCGCGACCTGCGGGTTGTAGGTTGCGAAATTACGCGTCTCCTCACCGTCATAGCGATGGGACTTGGTCTTCCAGTTGGCCTCGATCGGGAGGTGGCATCCACCGCAGCTGGTGGTCCAGGAAAGATGGCAGGTGAAGCAGGCCATCTCCTCGGTGCCATGCGCACGGTCTTCGGGCGCAATCCCGGTACCGAATTCGAACAGCCCGGTTTCCGCCCCCTGCCTGCTCATCAGCTTGGCGCGCGCCGCCTTGGCATTGAAGTGGCTCGAGTTCGGATCGACGCTATCCTTGACGAGGGCCACCTCCCATTCGAGCCTCGGATCGACTATCGAACGCTGGACGAGCACGCGGCGCCCGTCCTCGCCATAGGTCCACTCGAAACGACGCTGGCCATCGGGGTTGCGGAGCAGCGACAGGTCGGTCCCCTTGGGCGGTGCGGCGGGGCCGCTGGTCAGCAGGCTGGGATAGGCGTCGGGCGTGCCGTGGCAGTCCTTGCAGCCGATCTCCACCGCATTGGCGACCTCGCCGTAAATGAGGCCATTGCCGTGGCTGTCCTGCCCAAAGTGGCAGTCGGCGCATTGTAGGCCCTTCTCGGCATGGATGTCCATCAGGTGGACCGTCTTGCCGGGATTGATCCCGGGTTCGACGAACTTGCCCTCGCCCTTCTTGCGCCACTTCTCGGGATCGTCGGGCGCGACGATCTGCCCGTCCTTGTCGAGCAGGTTGCCGTCGCGGTCGCGCTTCAGGATCGCGCGGAAATTCCAGCCGTGGCCGTGATAATCGGCGAATTGTGTATCCTTGAGATCGGGATTGAGATCGTAGACGTTGCGCAGGAAGTCGAGATCGGCCCATTTGCCCTTGGGCGCAGCGCCTTCGGGATTGCGGTCGAGCACTTCGCGCACCTCAGCTGCCGTCGGGTACTTCTGCTCCTTCGGCCACATGTGCGGGGCATCGCTCTCGTAATCCCACATGGTGTAGCCGAGATAGGAATTCAGGAAGATGTTGGGCTGGTGCATGTGGCAATTCATGCACTGCGCGGTGGGGATCGAACGGGTGAAGGTGTGGCGGATGGGATGGCCGCTTTCCTTCGCGCTGCCGCTTCGCTGCTTGAGCGCGGGTTCCTCGTCAGAGTGCCCCGGCGCCTTCACCGCACCGTGGCCGCCACCGTGCCCGTCATCGTGGCCACCCTCGTAGAGCGCAGCGATAGTCGGATCGATGCTCGCGCTCTGCCCGTCGCGGCCGTATTTGGCATAGGTCAGCGAATGGCGTGGTTCGCGGTCGTTGGCATAAACCACGTGGCACCCCGCGCAGCCCGAATGGCGATAATCGCCCGGCTGGTCATTGGTGCCCATGAACCACATAAAAGGGTCGTTCAGCCGAGTCTTGTGTATGTTGAGCACGGGGATCGCGACGCGCAGGCCCGTGGCCGGGCCGCGGTTCGACTGCTTGAGGTCCGGCCGGCCCGGCTCCTCCAGCCGCTGGATGCTCCCCGTAGGATTGGGCAAGCCGATCTCGGGAAACTGGCTGGCAATGTTGCGCCCGCCGCGCTCGAACACGCGGAAGACGTCGGCGGGCGGGATCACGTGCCAGGTGGGCATCGGATAGAGCGCCGCTAGCGCGCCGCGCGCCTCCTGGTTTTCGGTAACGGTTCCGGCCGGAACGCCAGGGCTCTCGATTTTCGCGGGCTTGCCGTCGCGCGTATAGGCTTCGCCCAGGATGTAGCGTTTGAAGGGCAGAATGCCGTTGTTGTAGGCCGCCCCGCCCCACAGCATGGCGCCCGAAGCCATGATCGAGCGTTCGGCTGCCTCGATCGTCTCGATATGGCAGGCCCCGCAGGACTCGCGCACGACGCGGTAGTCGCTCGGATTGACGAAGCGGACGAAAACCGGGTCTTCCTTGTTGAGCAACGCATAGGAGCGCTTGGGATTGGCCGAGGAGGGCCAGTGCCAGCTTTCGGGATAAGTCGGCAGCACATGCGCTGCATCGCGTGCGGCGACATAGGCGGGATCGTCATGCGCGAGTTCGCTATTGCCCATCACCTTGGGATTGCCGCCATGACAATCGACGCAGCCGAGCCGGACTGCGGGCGTTTCGTGCATGGTCGGCTGGTCGGTGCGCACATGGCAGGAGAAACACCCGGCCGACTTCGCCGCCATCTGCTCTTCGGTCTGGATCCGCGGTGCGGGCGCGGCCATGACGAGGCTGTAATCGCGCTTGACCGGTTTTTCCTTCTCCGCCGCGCGCAGGCCCATGGCTCCTGCCAACAGCATCAGCGCGATCGCGGCGAGGAGGCGGGAAAGCTCGCGCATCAGTAGGTCAGGATCGCATTGGCGAGCACCGAATAATAGGCGCCCGGATTGCCGAGGGAGGTGAATAAATCGTCGAAGCCGTCACCCGAGATGAGCGCCGCGGCCGAAAGGCGGAAGACGATGTTCTGCGTCGCCTTGGGCCGCCAGATCGCCGCTGCGGAAAGGTCCCAGCCGATTTCCTTGGGGATCGAACCTTCGTTGCGCAGCGCCTGCAGCGTCGCCGTATTCTCGAACCACAGGTGGTTGGCGTTGGCCGAGAGGCGGAACTCGGGCGTGATGTCGAAATCCGCACCCACGCCAAGCAGCATCAGGCCCGGATTGTTGAAGTTCGACTGCCCCTGTTCCTTCGAACTGCGCAGCGAATTGAGGATGCCATTGCGCCCATTGACGCTGATGGCCCGGCCACCACCTGCGAAGGGGATCGTCTGGCGGATCCAGTAACTCGTGTCGGCGCCTGCGAAGACCGGGTTCTCGAAAATCGCGTCATACCCGCTTTCGGTGTCGTCATAGGGATCGCCGTCGCCGCTGGCATAGGCGCCCGAGACGCGAAAACGCATCCAGTCGCGGTCGTAGCTCGCCTCGATCGCACCGAACCAGGCGCTGATGTCAGCCGGACGGTCGGTGAAGAGGGAATTGCGGTCCTCGCCGAAGACGTAATAGGCGCTGCCGGTCAGGTTGATGCGCCCGATGCGGCCATCGGCATTGTAGCCGATGTAAAAGGCGTCGTAGTCGCGTCCGCGCAGGCTGCCGAGCAATGCGGGCCGGACCGGGAAGCCGTTATCGTCGATCTGGATGTCGTCGGCTTCGCGATTGGCATTCCACACGAAGGTCAGCTGGCTGGTCAGGGCGGGAATCAGGAAGTCCTGCCGATAGGCGTTGACGTAGAAGACGAAATCGTCGCGCGGGGTCTGTAGCACCGCGTTGAGGCCGCTGTTGGTGTCTTTTTCGAGCCGCCAGAAGCCGCCGAAATTGTATTGGAAGCGGTTGTTGTCGCGCGTGCCGAAGAAGCGCACGCCCAGCTGGTTGTCGTTGAACAGGAAACCGCGAAAATCGGCCTGGAACGGCTGGATGCCCACGCGCACGCTGTCGAAATCGTAGCGGTCGGAAACGTTGCGGAAATGGAAGTCGAAGAAGGCTTCCTGCACGCCCACGAAATGATCGAGGCGATGCGACGGCTTCGACGGTTCGACGAACAGCACGCGGCGTTCGGGCACGTCCACATAGTTGAGGTTGGCAGCCAGCGTGACACGGTATTCGACATCGGGCGGCTTGTAGGCGGTGCTTCCCTTCAGCAGCGCCGCGCCGACGATGAAGGTCTGCGAGAGGACATAGCTCGCGTCCTTGCCGAAAACGTCGAGGCTGTGCGGGCGTTCGGTCGTCTGCACACCCACTGGGATCGGGAAGGTACGCGGCTCGAACACCGTGTCGCTCACCCCGTTGAGCACGAAAAACCAGTCGTCGCCGGTAATCGGCAGCCATTTCACCTTCTCGGGATTGATCGGCCGATCGCCCTTGTAGGTGTTCTGGTTGTAGGGATCCCACCAGCGTTCCTTCACCACGCCGAGGCTCTCGATCAGGCGCCAGCGGTCGGGCACGGGCACCTGGTCGACGGGGAAGGCCTCGGGCGGTGGGGCGCGTACGGCACCTTCGTTGGTCTGGGTGACTTCCTCGGGCAGCGGCTCGGTATAGTCGGGGCGTCGACGCCCTTCGATGATCTCGTTGTCGACCGGGGGCGGTTCGGCCGGTTCCGCCTGAACCACCGGCGCCTCGGGAGCAGCCACGGGCGGCAGTTCCGCCTGCGCGGCGAGGACGAGGGCCAGAGGGGCGAAGGCAAGGACCGCCACTAGAGCCCCTCGCAGACGTTCTGCTTCGGATCGTCGAGGAAGGGCGCGAAGGGGCAGTTGACGAACCGCAACCGCACGGTGCGACCATTGACCGCGACCAAGATCCGGTCTGCCCGGATCTCGACCCGGGCATTGCCGATCCCGCCCGCCCGCTGGCCGCCGTTGTGCAGGCCGAGGAAGCTGACCATGTCGTCCTGGTCGATCCCGTCACCAGAGACGCCAATTCCGCCGACTAGCTGGTCGCCGCGATAGATCGGCACCGAGCCGGGGAATATCTGCATCCCGTTGGCGAGGCGTTTCTGTCCGCCGGGTGCGGGCGGCAGATCGGTGCAGCCGCGGGGGACGTCGGGGGCCGCCCCGCCCGAAAAAATGAAGCCAACCTGCGCCCCGATGGCGGGGGCAACGAGGTCGGTTTGCAGCCCGGTGGCGAAGGGACTGAACTGCTCGGGCCGCTCGACTGACAGCGGCCCGGAAATGCTCCCCACCTCGCCATCGGGGAAATAGGGGCGCGAGAGGTTGCCGCCCGAGCGATCGGAGAAGGCGAATGAGCCGGTGAGCGCGGTCGGATCGCCGAGAAAGCTGCGCACGCGCGGCACGTAGCGCGCGATGATCGGCGCCCCGGCGGACAGTTGCTCACCGGCCACCGCATTGGAGAAGAACGCCGCCGTGCGCGCCTTCTGGAGCGAGACGTCGGTGCCGAACATCGGGCCGTCGGGCGAACGCACGATTCCGAGCACCGCGCCATGCGTATCGACCAAACTGATCGAAGCCTGCATGCGGCTGTCGAGCGGGCGGCGGATCTGCGCCCGCGCGCGGCTCATCACCGCGAAGGCTTCCTCGAGGATTGCGCGCACTTCGGCTGCCGTCAGGGGCGCGGCATTGCTTGCCGCATCGGTGCCCGCGCGGATCGGATAGCGTCCCGCGCCTGCGCCATTGGTCAGCACATAGGCATCGCGATTGGCGAACTCGCCCGCGCTGCTGGGGCGGATGCCCGAGGCCTCGCTGCCATAGGCTGTGCCGCCGCGCAGCGTGCCGTCGAAATAGCCCGCGACCGGGACAAGTGTCCCGGCGGGTCCGTTGATCGCGCCGAAATTCGTCTGCAACGGGCCGAGCGTGGCGGATTCGCTGTCCGAATAGCGCAGCGTGGTGCCATCGACCGGGATCCGGTCCGCCTGGATTTCGCGCGGAGCAAGGTAGCCCTGTGTTCCCGCGCGCGCCGCGACCTCTTCCGCATCATTGTCGCGATCGAGGATGTTCGGATCGAAATCGTAGATTCCATCACCCTCGACCCCGATCCCGCCGACCACGACCCCGTCCTTGTAGAGCGGAAATCCCCCGGCGTCGGCAGCGAGCCCGAGCGGAGAGCGCTGCGGGCCGATCATGCCCTGCACGGCGCGGGTCGACAGGTCGGAACAGGGCAGCTGGCTGAACTGCACCCCGAACAGCGGCCCGCTCTCGAGCCCCGCGGTGCTCGGCGCGGGCGGGAAATGCTCCTGCACTATCTGGCTCGCGGTGCGGGTCGAGAATGCATTGCCCCCGCTCGAGAGATAGGCCCCGGTAATCGCCTTGGCGATCGCTGCTGCCGTGGTCGGCACTTCGACGCCCTGCAGGCCCACTTGCGTCATCGCGTTCGCGCTGCCCCCCAGCGTCCGCCGCGATACGCGCGTGCGGGTGGGGGCCCCATCCATCGCGAAGACCGCCAGCACATTGCCCACGCGGTCGACCACGGCAATGGTCGCCGGCAGGCCTCGTGCCTGCGCTTCGCCCACAGCCTGGGCGACGACTTTCTGGACATCGCCGGCCGAGAGCGCCCGCTGCACGGGATCGGCATAAAGCCGGCCCGACGGCGGGGGTGCTGGCGTCGGCGTTGGTGACCCGCCGCCACCGCCTCCGCCGCCGCCGGACCCACCGCCACCACCACAGGCTGCCAGGGCAAGCGCGAGCACCCCCGGGAGGCAGGCGAGCGCCCTGCGCCGCATCATTGCAGGCTCCCGATGGCACCCGCCGCGCTGGCGAGCGCGCTGCGGAATTCGGCGGGCCGATAGGTTTCGGGCGCTGCCACCGCGGCATAGGCGCGGTTGACATTGGCGCGGATACCCGCAGCCGCGCCCACCGTCACGCGCCGCTCGCGCACCAGCGCATTGAGCAGCGTGTCGACTGCCATCACCGCCTGGACCGACCCGGCGTAATCGGTGAATCGCGGCGCCGTCGCCTTCGAGGCAATGGCTGCGATCACCCGATAGGCGTCGTCGCCTCCATAGGAGCGCGCGGCTAGGGCATTCGACAGTGCCTGCGCACGTTCGCGCAGCGCCACCGAGGCCTGCTGCGCGCTTGCCCTCTCGCGCCCCATGGCGCGGTGGAAATCGAGGCTCGCGGCAGCAAAGCGCGCGCCCGCGTCGGGTGCGAGCGTTTTGGCGACGGTCGACAGCATGATGATGTTTTCATCGTTGAACGGAGGATTGCCGAAGGGAATCGGTCGCCCCGGATTGGTCTCGAAGGTCAGCCGCCGCGCAGGACCATCGGTGATCTGGCGATGGCAGGAATGGCAGTCGTAGAAATAGAACTCGGGAAACATGCCGCGCATGCCGAAATCCGGCCGGGCGAAGAGGTCGGTCGCGCGCGCCACGGCTTCCGCCTGCCCAACCGCCCACAGCCTCACGCTGTCGGTACGCGGCTTGCGCCGGACATAGTCGGCATCTTCATCGTGATGCTGCTGAAGCGAGGAGAACAGGTCGAGTTCGAAGGATATGCGCGGGTGCCCCGCCGCCATCATCGAATGGGTGACGAACTGGCCGTTGCCGGAGCTGCCGAAATGACAATCGAGGCAGACCTTCGCGCGGACCTGCGGGTTCTCGAGCGGCACCAGCCCCGCGCGGAGATTCGATGCGTGGCTCGCGGCCTTTTCGTAATGAACCTGCAACCAGCCTTCGGCCGGGCCATGGCAGCTTTCGCAACCGACCCCGTCGCTGGTGTGAAACCGCGCACCTCGCTGGGCCGGCGGGACGAAGGTCGCGTGACAGCCGAGGCAGGCGGGCGCGGACGTCGCCGCACCCAGCCCCAGCGTCTCAGCGATTTGCCGCCCCCGGCGGCTGGCGAGAACCGAATAGGCGCGACTATGCGCGCCGCTGGCCGAGGAGGGTTCCTGCCAACTGGCAATCTCGTCCTGTCGGACCACCGCGCCATTGCCTTCCGATCGCCCGTGGCAGGTCGAGCCGGCGCAGCTCGCCACGCCCTCGTAACGCGCGCTCGATGAGCCGGCTTCTGCGGAGCTTGAACCGGACGCAGCGATACCGAGTACGCCCAGCAGCAGGAACGGTGCGAGAGCAAGCAACCGAAGTCCTTGCCCCCGCCCTCGGTGCCAGCCTGCTGCCCGGCGTTCCATCGCCCCTCCCCCTGTTCAGCGCTGCCGCCCCCGCGGCTGCCCCCTGCCCCGTGACCGCGGGGCCACCGGTGCCCGGCTAGTTGGACAATTTGTCGCTCAACAGATCGAGCTGTGCGGTGCAGCCAAGTCCCGCCAGCGCCACGGCCAGGTCCTCGGCATTGTCCGGTGTGTTGGCCAGCGCGACGAATTCCACCCGCTGCTTGGCTCCGCCTGCCGGCCCCGAAAGATCGTAAATGCGGTTCTGCGACAGCGGCAATTCCTCGGCGTTCAGAGAGGCGGTGGCGTCCCCGTCGTCGAATTTAACATGCACGTGGAAATCGGAAACCGCCGAGCCAAGCACCCAAGTCTCCTCGCCTTCGGCGGTCGGACGCCAGAAGGTGATGGCATCGCCCGCGGGCAGGCAGACCTTACCCGGCTTGCTGGTGTCGACATTCCACAGATTGGGATTGGTGGAGGCGCCTGACGGGCCGCCGCGCACGGCCCCGGTCCGCACCCGCGCGCCCGACCGCTGGCGGGTCAGCATTGCGAAAGTCGTCCGCTTGCTCGCCCCCCGTGCACCCACGCGGTGCGTGCCCGGCCCCGTTATGACTCGCGTACCGCTATCGGTCAGCACGGTGATGCTGTCGCCGTTCCTGAGCGTGACGCTGGCCGCATCGTCGAGCTTTTTGCCGACCGGATAGCTGGCGGCCGAAGGGCCACTCGACTTGACCACTACACCAGCCTGCGCCGCCGCCGTGCCGAGAAAGCCGACTGCCGCAATCGCGACTGCACCCCTTGCGATAATGGTCTTAACCGAGGACATATACCCCTCCCTCATCCAGATTCTGCATTCGAAATAGCAGGTTTTGAAGTGCCTCATCATCCGGATGGCGGGCGACCACCCCGCGGATGATTTCGACAAAACTAGCATCGCCTTCGCGCAACAGCTTGTATGCATGCGCCAGCAACGCACTGTCGTCGACGGGAAAATCGGGCGCGGGTTCCATCAGTTCGACCGGCTTCGCACGCCCGCGCAGGACTACGCGCCCCATCGGTCGCCACCAGTCGAGACCCGAGCGATCGGCGAACTCGCGGCTCGCCATGATGCTCGAGCCGAGCGCCTTGTTCGCCGCCTCGAGGCGCGCGGCGGTGTTCATGCTGTCGCCCAGCGCGGTGTACTGGATACGGTTGTCGCCGCCGAAATTGCCGACAACCGCCTCGCCCCAATGCAGCCCGACACGGGTCTTGCCGATCTTTGGTAATCCCGCATCCATCGCCGCGACTTCCTCGCGGAAGGCCTCGCCCGCCTGCCACAGCGCATAGCCCGCGTGCGCCGCGCGTTCGCCGTCGTCGGGTCGGGCGATCGGCGCCCCCCAGAAGGCGACCACCGCATCGCCAACGAATTTGTCGATCACTCCGCCATGTTCGAGCACCACATCCGACAGCATATCCAGATAGCGGTTGAGCAGCTTGGCGACCATTTCTGGCTCGATCGCATGGCTCATCTTGGTAAAGCCCTCGAGGTCGGAGAACAGCACGAACAGCTCCTTCTTCTCGCCATGGAGCGACAAGAGTTGCGGCTTTTCGAGGATTTCCTGCGCCATTTCGCGCGGCAGGTACTTGCCCAGCGCACCCTGGGCGAAATTGCGCTGAACCGCGCCACTCGCCCGCGCGGCCGACACCACTGCCGAAAAGGCGATGATCCAGCCCAGCAGCCACCCCGCTGCGGGCACGCCGAGCGTATCGATCCCGCGCCACTCGAGCACGAAGGGCACGCCGATGAAGGTGGCGAATTGCCCCGTCAGCAGCAGGTAGATGCGCCAGCTGCCCCATTCGAGCAGCCCGGTCAGCACCGCGGTGGTCACCACCAGCACGGCCATCAGCCACAGGGTAAGATCCGAAACCTGCGGGCGCCGGTCGCCATCGAGCATCTGCGCGATCATGTCGGCGTGGACGCGAAGCCCGGGTGGGTTCTCTCCGATCACGCTCGACAGCGTGGTCTGGACGCGGTCGTAATCGATGATGTCGCCGCCGACGAGGACATAGCGCCCCTCGATCTGCTCGCGCAGCATGGCGCGGACCTCGGGAATCTCCATCAGCACGGGATCGAGGAAATTGTCGATCTGCAAGCGCCCGTACATCGGTTCGTTTTCGAACGCGGGATGGCGATAGCGCAGCGAACCTTCGTAGCCGGGAAAGCTCTTGTCGCCCTCGCCCGCGGCGCGCAACATCGCCCGGCCGAGCAACGGAGGGAGGCCCGGCTCGATGCTGGGCCATTTGCGCGTCACCCCGTGGGTATTGTCTAGCCGGATGCTGGCGGCCCTCGCATTGCTGCCTTCGAGCTGGGCGAGGAACTGCTCGAGATAGACCTGCTGGTCGTAGATGATGTCGTTTTCATTGGTAGCGAAATTGGCATAGCCGACCAGCGTCGGCGTCTTCATCGCGCGCAGTGTGGCGAGCAGTTCGGCATCCTCGTCCTGCGGCTGGTCGAACAGGATATCGAGCCCGATCGCCTTGGGGTTCATGTCGTCGATCACACGCAGCGCCCGCGCGAGCATGCCACGATCGAGCGGCGAGCGCTTGCGTGCATTGATCAGCGTCTGGTCATCATAGACGACCATGGTGATGCGATCGTCCTGTTCGATCTTGTCCGCCAGCAGGGAACTGCGCAGGTCGTAGAGCGCGCGCTCGGCATCGCCCGTGCCGGGCGTCTTCATGTCGGTGCGTTCGGCGCCCTCGGTCCGCATCGATGCGGGGATTGCCTGCCAGGGAATATCCCAACTGTAGCGCGCGACAAACAGCGCGACGACCACCAGCGCAGCAGTGAGGGCAAGCCGGCGCGGACCGGCCTCGCGCACATTGCGCCAGCCGCGGATCAACAGGTTGTCGCTCTTGCCCTCGTCCAATCCCCGCCTCCCCGCGGTGCGTCGAACGACCCGTTTTTCTTGTGTTATCCGGTGTTTCTAGAGCAGTCGCGCATCGCCGCAACCCCTGTTCGCGTCACGTCATGTCGGGATCGTTCCAAGCAAGCACCGGCTTCCTCGCCGCCTGTGTCTCGTCGAGCCGGCGACGCGGCGCGTAATGCGGTGCGGTCCTGAGGCTCGCGTCACCCGCCTTGGCCCGTTCGGCGACGCTGCGCAGCGCCATGATGAACTGATCCAGTGCGGCCTTGCTCTCGGTCTCGGTCGGTTCGACCAGCATCGCGCCATGCACCACCAGCGGGAAGTACATGGTCATCGGGTGATAGCCTTCGTCGATCAGCGCCTTGGCGAGATCGAGCGTCGTCAGCCCGTCGGCAAAGCCTTTGTCGCTGAACAGCGCCTCGTGCATGCACGGACCGCTCGGCCCAAAGGGCGCGTCGAGCACATCATCGAGACTACGCAGCACATAGTTGGCATTGAGCACCGCGTCCTCGGCCACCTGTTTCAGTCCATCGGCACCGTGGCTGAGGATATAGGCCAGCGCGCGGGTGAACATGCCCATCTGGCCGTGGAAGGCGGTCATCCGGCCGAAGGCCTTGGTGTGCTCGAACTCGGCCGCATTCTCCTCTTCGACGAGGTGGACGACGCCGTCACGGTCACGCGCGGTGAAAGGCAGCGGGCCATAGGGCGCGAGCGCTTCGGACAGCACCACCGGGCCCGAACCCGGGCCGCCGCCACCATGCGGGGTGGAAAAGGTCTTGTGCAGATTGATGTGCATCGCATCGACGCCGAGATCGCCGGGACGTACCTTGCCGACGATGGCGTTGAAATTGGCGCCGTCGCAATAGACGAAACCGCCCGCTTCATGGACCGCGTCGGAGATCGCCTTCATGTCACGCTCGAACAGCCCGCAAGTATTCGGATTGGTGATCATCACGCCGGCGACATCGGGGCCGAGCCGCGCCTTCAGCGCTTCGAGATCGACGCGGCCCTCGGGCGTCGCGGGAATGTCCTCGACCTTGTAGCCGGCGAAGGCGGCGGTGGCGGGATTGGTGCCGTGTGCGCTTTCGGGCACGAGGATAACTTCGCGGGCATCGCCGCGCGCTTCGAGGGCTGCGCGAATGCAGAGGATACCGCAAAGTTCTCCATGCGCGCCCGCCTTCGGGCTCATCGCGACACCGTACATGCCGGTGAGGTCGATCAGCCAGAAGGCCAGTTCGTTGATGACTTCGAGCGCACCGCGCACCGTGTCGACCGGTTGCAGCGGGTGAACATCGGCGAAACCGGGCATGCGCGCGATCTTCTCGTTCAATCGCGGATTGTGCTTCATCGTGCACGAGCCGAGCGGGAAGAGACCGAGGTCAATCGCGTAATTCTGGCGCGACAGGCGCGTGTAGTGGCGCACCGTTTCGGGCTCGGAGAGGCCCGGCAGGCCGATTGCAGCCTTCCGGTCGAAGCCGCCGAGACGGTTCGCCCCGCCCTGCGGTTCGGGAAGGTCCACACCGGTTGTCTCGGCATGGCCGATCTCGAACAGCAGCGGTTCTTCGAGCATCAGGGCGCGGTTGCCAGTGGCGGTGTCAGGACCGCTCATCGCGTTGTGGCCTTCGACCGGAGTTCCGGGCTTCCAGCCCGATGCGTTGGGCGCGTTCATGCCAGCACCTCCTCGAGTGCGGAGGCAAGTGTCTCCACATCCTCCTCGGTGGTCGTTTCGGTGACTGCGACGAGCAGGCCGTTGGCGAGGCTCTCATTGCCCGGGAAGAGCCGCCCAAGCGATACACCCGCAAGGATGTCGCGCTTGGTCAGGTCGCGCACGATGCTGCGGGCATCGCCCTCGAGCAGGAGGGTGAATTCGTTGAAGAAGCTATCGTTGAGCACCGTGACGCCAGGCACCTTGGCTAGCCGGTCGGCTGCCTGGCAGGCGAGCCGGTGGTTCTCCATGGCAAGCCGGCGTAGGCCCTTTTCGCCCAGCAACGTCATGTGGACGCTGAAGGCGAGCGCGCAGAGGCCCGAGTTGGTGCAGATGTTCGAGGTCGCCTTCTCGCGGCGGATATGCTGCTCGCGGGTGGAGAGTGTCAGCACGAAACCGCGCTTGCCCTCGGCATCCACCGTCTCGCCGCACAGGCGACCGGGCATCATGCGGACGTGCTTCTCGTCGCGCACTGCGAAGAGGCCGAGATAGGGACCGCCGAACTGCAGGCCCACGCCGAGCGCCTGGCCTTCGCCGACGACGATATCGGCGCCGAGCTCGCCGGGCGACTTGATCGCACCCAAGGCCACGGGTTCGGTATTGACCGCGATCAGCAGCGCACCCTTCTCATGTGCGGCATCGGCGATGCGCTTGAGGTCGGGCAGACGACCGAGGATGTCGGGGTACTGCACCACGACGCAGCTTGTGTTCTCGTCGATGCGGGCGATCAGACCATCGTCGTCGGGCTTGGCCGTGAGGCTGGGCGGGGCACCGGCAATCTCGTCCTCGGTGAATTTGGCCATGGTCCTGACGACCTCGGCATAGTGCGGATGGAGCGCGCCCGAGAGCACGACCTTGCGCTTCTTGCCACGCGCCACGCGCCCCGCCATCGCGACCGCTTCCCAGCATGCGGTCGAGCCATCGTACATCGAGGCATTGGCCACAGCACAGCCGTAGAGGCGCGCGACCTGCGTCTGGAACTCGAACAGCATCTGCAGCGTGCCCTGGGCGATCTCGGGCTGGTAGGGCGTGTAGGCGGTGAGGAACTCGCCGCGCTGGATGATGTGGTCGACGCTTGCCGGGACATGGTGGCGATAGGCGCCCGCCCCGAGGAAGAACGCCGCGTCCGCCGCCGCGAGGTTCTTCTTCGACAACCGCCGCATGTGCTTCTCGACCGCCATTTCGGACGCGTGCATGGGCAGGCCCTCGATCGGGCCGGAGAGCCGCGCCTCTTCGGGAACGTCGGCGAACAGCGCATCGATATCGGGCGCGCCGATTTTGGCGAGCATGTCCGAACGATCGGTATCTGTCAGGGGTAGGTAGCGCATGTCAGTCCCTTGTGTGTCCCAGCGAAGGCTGGGACCTCATGCAGTTTGGCGCATGGCCGAAGGAGGCCCCAGCCTGCGCTGGGGCTCGGTGCCTAGAGCCCGTCGCAAAAACTCTTGTAGGCGGCCTCGTCCATCAGGCCCTCGAACTGCGATTTGTCGCCGATGGTCATCTTGAAGAACCAGCCGTCTTCTTCGGGCGAGGTATTGACCAGCGCGGGATCGTCTTCGAGCGCGCCGTTGGTCTCCATGATCTCGCCGCTGATCGGAGCGTAGACGTCGCTTGCCGCCTTCACGCTTTCGACAACGGCAGCGTCCTTGCCCTTGTCGATCACGCTGCCGACATCGGGCAGTTCGACGAAGACGATGTCGCCCAGCTGGCCCTGCGCGTAATCGGTAATGCCGACGGTGGCGGTGTCGCCCTCGACGTCGATCCATTCGTGTTCGTCGGTGAAGTAACGGGCCATTTCGATCATTTCCCTCTATGATATCGGTGGGGGACGAAGGGCAGCTTGGCGACCTTCGCTGGCAGTCTCTTGTTACGAACCTCGACCTCGAGATCGGTTCCCTCGTTGGCGAGCGCGGTGTCGACATAGCCCATGGCGATAGGCCGCTCGAACGTGGGTGAAAATCCGCCCGAGGTGACACGGCCGACCTGC
>Ga0066644_10000424_pt1 | contig 26777 bp, 25 predicted proteins | sample CryGeyCG2114_020_FD_62735 | JGI IMG/M metagenome (GOLD analysis project Ga0066644, IMG submission 62735) | Groundwater microbial communities from aquifer - Crystal Geyser CG15_big_fil_post_rev_8/21/14_0.20 | ecosystem: Environmental > Aquatic > Deep subsurface > Groundwater | place: USA: Utah...
TGACCTGCGCGACCCCGGACCGGACAATAAAGGTGAAATTGTTCTCAATGCCCTCACCGCCGGGCGCGCTCCTTCCTTATCCACCTCTGGACCCATCGCCGCATTTCGCGTCAACGACGCGATTCGTCTCCTCAATCAAAATAATAAAGCGACCGAGTCGCCGGCCCTCGTAGCTCTGAAAAAGTCAGCTCGTTTTGGAGGTCTTCAACGCAACCGCCTTGAAGGAATCAAAGGCGCGTTGAACAATCTTGCCGACACCGTTGATGCACTGCTGGCAGATGAAAGCCTGAACACTCGACGCGGGTACAACTCACGCCGTGATTTGGTCGAAGTTTCGGTGAGTCGGGATGCGACCCCTTCCCTCAATCAATTGGTGCCTACCCGACGTGCTGTCGAAAATACATTGGTTTCAGACAAGCAAAGCTCTGCTCTGGGGTTGACCGGAAGTTTTTTGGTGAATGGTTTTGAAATCAAGGTCGTTGCCACGGATTCCATTTTCGAGATTCGGGACAAGATCAATTATGGAGAAGACACCAATAAAAATGGACGGCTGGACGGGGCTGAGGATTTAAACCAAAACGGGCAGATCGATGTGATCAATGTTTCCGCAAGCGAAGCGGGTTCCGGTCGATTTGAAATTGAAGATCGTAACGGGAACGGGACGCTCGATCCCAGCGAAGATAGCAATGGCAACAACCGGCTGGATGGCGGAAGTGCCAAGAATAATGTTGCCGCTGTTGTTATCAATGATCGACTGATTTTGACTGGAACCGCGGGATCGGATAAAAAAATCAGTCTGCAAGACACCGACGGTATCCTGCTGAATCTGGGATTCTTTGCACTCAACAGCAAGGGCCAGCCGGTTTTGCAGGAACTAAAATACGATGCGGAAGACCTCTCGCCCAACCCGGGCGGGAACTTGAACAAAGATCCCGTCTTTGCGCAAATTCAATTGAATAGAAAGACACTGGAAAGCGATAGTAATCGGTTTCAATCAGCGATAGAGGGCGTTGAGATCACAGTCAAACAAGCCAGCGATAACAACGTTGTCCTCAAAGTCTTGCTCGATGTGGAACAGACATTCCAGCAAATCGAATCTTTTGTTGGTGCGTTCAATGATGCGGTGGGGAAGATCAATGAAACCCTTGTCGCCTCCCGGGCTTTTGCGGTGGATATAGATGTTCAAAATATCCGCAACGATTTGACACAGACGACTCAACAGAAAACCAGCGAACTGGATCGCAGAAATCAGAATATTTCCGCTTTGAATTCAACCATCGAAAATCAACACCAGGTGGGCTTGAGTGTCAATAACGCAGATAAGGCCGTACAGAGTGAAACCTCCATTTCTTCCGCGCTGGAAAATGCCAAACGCGGCTTGTCTTTCAGTGCCAGAGAAGCAGATATTTTATATCAAAGACTGAATTCTCTTGGCATCCAAACACTGAAAGACGATCAGTTCAAAATTGACCCGACCGAACTCAAGCGAGGTCTCACGATCAACACAGATGAGGTTCTCGATCTCTTCCTGAATGAGAAAACCGGAATTCTTCCGCAACTGAAAACAAAACTGGAAAATATACTGAGTGCGGGTATTGGCGATCTGGATTTTAAGGATACAAAGGTAAACATTAATACGACTTCGCCAAATATTTTGGCCAGAGATTTTCAGAAATTTTTCGAAAACCGGTTGTATGAAAACACGGTTCAAAACTTAATCACGGTGGCTTGAAATGAATCAATTGGGAAATTCAGAATCAGCAATAAAGATGTTGGAAGAAGAAAAAAAAATATATGAATTTCTTCTTGGGCGAATGGCTTTGCAAGAACAAGCCATTGATTCGGACAATGAAAAAGCTTTGATGGAAGTATTGGACGAAAAAGAACACGCACTCGAAAATTTGAGAGAAAAAAATCAGAGTCTCCTGCAATGGAGCTCGGAGTTGTCAGGTGCAGAGCGTGGAGAGATGGAAGAAAAAACGCGTGCGTTGAGAACGGAAATTGAAAATACGCTGCACCAGATCATTGAGCTGGAAGAACTTTGCGAGAAAAAACTCCAATCCAAAAGCAGTCGAATGGGGCAGAAGTTGACGGGGTTGAAAAAGGGAAAAGTTTTGCTGAAAGGTTACAACACACCTACGCGAATCAAACCAAAGATTTCAAAAAACGTTTAAAGGACGTTAAAAGTCATGGATTTTTCAATCACACCAACCCCAAGAGTGTTCAAAAGTTATCAGACACAGGAACGCTATGCGGAGTTGAACAAGAAAATCAGCGTAAAAATAGTTCAAGGGCAGGTGGATACCGTGAACATATCGAGCAAGGCCCGGGAGTACCTGGAAAAGGGCCCCCCTGCTGAAGAGATTTCTTATGCGTCGATGGTCTCTGCCAGGAAGTCTGATGTGGATAAAACAACGGAGGACAATACCGAAACCGATTTTCAGCCTTTCGACTTCGGCTCCAACGAGTTCAGCCCTGTAGGAGCGATGGCCGATGAATCGCCGGCGAGTGAGCCACCGGAAGCGTTGGGATGAACAGTTAAATTATTCCTTTTATTGCCCCCGACGGCTCGCCGGGCCCGCCGGAGCGGGAAATTTTGAGGCGTGTTGGTTTTATGGAAACGATCTGTTGATCGCTTTATTCAGAGCAGGCTTGGCCTGCTAGATTTTTGAAAAAGTTTGTTTTCTGCAGACGAGATTTTTCCCAGGGAGGATTGTTTCTTTTCCCAGATGCGCCTCGACTTGACCGATGGGCCAGCTATTGATTTGATGTTTTTTGCAGATTGCCGCTACCTTTTCCGCATCGCCCGCGCCCTCAACGACCACACAGAATCCTATACCCATATTGAAGACCTCGTACATTTCCGTATCCTCAATTTCGCCACAGTCCTGAATGAAATCGAATACAGGAGGGCAAGTTGGAATCGGGTCGATGACAAAGCGGATGTTATCAGCCTCAACACGGTTGAGATTGCCAAAGCCGCCGCTGGTAATGTGGACCAGAGCTTTGATGCGAATATCAGATTCCAGCATTTCCATGACAGGTCGAACATAGATCTGCGTGGGTTTCAGAAGTTCGTCGCCAAGAGTGGTGCCCAGTCGAGGTTCAAATTTGTGTACCGATTCCCTTTGTTTCTCAATGGTATCGCCGAGCAGAGTTCTTCGTGCCAGAGTCAGGCCGTTGGAGTGAACGCCCGTTGAGGCCAGCCCCACAATCAAGTCACCCGGTTGCACGTCTTTTCCCGTGTTGATGCGATCGATGGGAACGACGCCGATGCAGGCACCGACCAGGTCTACTCCGGTAATGATTTCGCGTATTTGAGAAATTTCACCCCCGGAAATGCTGATTTCTGCCTGTCGGGCACCTTCAGCAAGACCTTCGCCCAAGGCCGAGAAAATTTCAGGATCGGTGTGTGAGCAGGCGATGTAGTCCACCATGCTGACAGGTCGCGCACCCACACAGATGACATCGTTGACGTTCATCGCCACGCAGTCGATGCCGATGGTGTTGTAACGATTCATCATCTCAGCGACGATAATTTTAGAGCCCACACCGTCGGTCCCAAAAGCTATCCCGGTTCCGTTTCCCATATCAATGACATTTGCAAAATAGCCAATGTCAGCGGCAAGAGGATTTTTCGTGTTGAAGGTACGCGTTGGTAAAACGTGTTTTAAAATCCCGGACAGCGCAGACTCGCCGCCTCGGCTGGAAACACCGCTTTTTGTGTATTGTGAATCGTCGGAATGTGTGGGTTGGGTCATGGCTCGATGTTGATAAAAGGTTTTAATATTTAAGCGGGGCTATTCTAGCATCAATCGCGACTTGCGTCAGAAATGAGATCATTTTTTTCAAAAAAAATAAAACAGGCACATACGAACAGATTGGCCGCCAGCCCCCACATGCCGGCATGAAAACCCCATAGGCTGGGATGATCGACGTTTGCAAATCCAAGCCAGCCCGACCAGGCAAGGCCAAGGGTAACGCTGAGTCCGACCCCGATCCCGTACAATACAGCTTTTGAATTCAATCGTTTACAATGCAGGCCGAGGTAAAATGCCGGAACGCATTGAATCAATAACTCGAATTTTATTTTGAGAAGATGGATCAGATTGCCTTCGTAAACGAGAGCGAGCCAAACGATAGGGATCATCAAGGCCCATGAAATTCTTTTGCCGAAACGAGTCAGGATGGCAGGGTCTGCGTTGGGGTGGATATAGGTTCCGTAGATGTCTTTGCTAATCATGGAGCTCACAGTCAATAAAGCGGAATCGGCTGTTGACATGACGGCAGAGAGCAAGGCTGAAAAAATAATCACCACCAGCCAGTAACCAAACTCTGAAGATTGCATGATCTTCAGACAGAGTAAAGGCAATATGGTTTCCGATGGAGAGATGGCGCGATTTGCACTTGTGGAAAGGGAACCCATTTCCGGCGTGTATGCCGCCATCAGCACGCCAATGACAACGGCGACCAGGGCGGTGGTCAAAGGGGCCAGTGCCATGAAGGAAAGCGATTGTTTTAGAATGCGACTCGAACGGGCCGAGTAAATTCTTTGGATGGCTTGAGGATAAATGGCCGCACCGAGTCCAACCATCAAAATGAAGCTGATCCATCTGCGCAAGCCATCCCCGGAAGGCGGCAGTGTTTTTTCTATGGTTTCCGGGTTGCTTGCCAATTTTTGAACGGCGGAAGGAAGATCGCCGATTTCAGTGAATGCAGAACTCAAAAGAATGCCAAATCCGATCAATAAAACCCCGCCCTGCAGGGCATCGGTCCAGGCGACGGATCGCATGCCGCCCAGTGATTCGTAGATGAGCATGATGAAGACCAATCCAATCACTCCCACCCACATGGGGATACGGCCTTGAGAAATTCCTTCAAAGGCTGTGCCGAGAGTTTTCATTTGGGCCAGCAGGAAATTGCAGGCGGCATAGGTCATCAGAAGCGTGATGATGATTTTTAGAGCGTGGCTTTGATAACGATGAAAAATATAATCACCGGGGGTGACGAAGCGTTGTTCTTTGCTGATGTGATACAGACGGGGTGCCAGTAAAAGGTAAGCCACGATGATCGCGGTCATGAAGTGAACGGAAACCAGAAATGTGAAGCCTTCACGGTAAGCGGCTCCGCTGAAACCCAATAAGGTATTGCCGCTGTATTGAGTGGCGAAAAGGGTCAGGAACAGTACGGGAAGACCTATTTTGCGTCCGGCAAGATAGAAATCCTCAAAATTATTTTGTTGTGTTCGGGTATACGCAAGGGCACCGATTCCCAAAAGAATCGCGACGTAAACGCCGACGGCTAAAAGCGCGTCCACGCCGAATGGAAGGGCTTCAGTCCCGGGCATGATCTTCTTCGTTATCACGCCAGACAAACAGCAGTACGTAAATGGTGAAAAGGCTGAGGGTAGCTCCCCCAACCACGGTCAGGACGGTCCAGCTCGGGAGCCCGAAGATCAAACCATTGGTTGGCCAAAGCGGAAGAATGGCAATGAATAAAATGAGGTAAACGTACCAGACCCAGGAGGTGCGGCCCGGGTCTTTAAATTTTTCGGGATTTTCAGGGGAAACTTTATCTGACATTTTGAACGATCCGCGAAGAGATGGGCGGCAAGAGGCGGTGTGCTTAAAAAGATTGTCTGAACGTTGTCACTGATTGCGGGCGGACGTATGCAGGAGTTACCGATCAGATGCCAATCCATAAATTTGAATTGCGGTATTCTATGTCAATGTTGCGCAGTCGGGTGCATAATATTTTACCCAGATTTCGCATCAGCTTCATTCCCATTACAGGGTGTTTGTCCAGTAAGGCATTGAGCTCGTTGGAGTTGATTTTCAATAGTTCCGATTTCCCCTGAGAGACAGCAGAAGCCGAACGGGGAGCGTTGTCATACAGGGAAAACTCGCCAAAGCTTTCGCAGGATTTCAGTTTGGAAAGGCAGATCGATTCCCCTTCATGAACGGGATTGTTGACTAAAATTTCCACACGACCCGATATTATAATGAAAAGGTTCTCCCCGCGTTGATTTTCCCCGATCAATATCTCCCCATCCAGAGAACTAACGGGATGACACAGGGTTTGTATCAGAGACAATTCCTCGTCGGTGAGGGTGGAGAGCATTTCAATATTTTTTAGTATTTCCATGAAGAACCCCCTGGGCCGTGTGATGGATGTTTGTTTTTAACAAATAAAGGGTCGAAAAAAACTGTTAGAAAAATGTGAATTGTTCACATCTGTCCCTAATCTTCACTCGCCACGACTTTGTTGCGTCCTCTGGATTTGGCCAAATAAAGTCTCAAGTCCGCATTTTTGATGCAATCGTCTATTGTCTGATCTTTTGCCATGCAAGCGACTCCAGAACTTAGAGTGATAGAAATCTCTTGATTATTGTATGTAAAGATACTTTTTTCTATTTGCGCTCTAATTTTTTCGGCCAACGCACTGGCACCTTGAAGATCCGTCTCCGGCAACAACAATAAAAATTCTTCACCTCCCCATCGGCAGACGATATCCTGTTTTCTTGAATGGGATTCAATGATTTGAGCAAATTCGGATAGAATGTAGTCCCCTGCATCGTGACCGTAGGTATCGTTGATCTTCTTAAAGAAATCAATGTCACACAATACCAGGCTGAAAGGATTGCCGCTTCGGTCCATCCGGTTTTTTTCAAAAACCATTTCCTGTTCCAATCCTCTTCTGTTCAAAAGAGAGGTCAATGGATCGGTACGGGAAGATACTTCAAGTTGCTTTTTGATTTCAGTGAGCTCGGTGATCATTTTCTCTTTTTGCAATTCAGAAGCCTTGTTGCTCGTGATGTTTTCGATACTGCCAAAAACATTTTTCCCGGAATCGTCAAAAAGAAAACTGGTTTGCAGGCGGATCCACCGAGTTTCATTTTTTTCTGTGATAACACGACATTCTACAGAAAGTTCTCGCTCCTCTTTCTCAGCTTGGTTCCACTGACGAAAAACCATGTCCTGATCTTCAGGATGAATCACAGTCCACCAGTTGGCTCCCAATGCCTGAGTCACAGGGCAACCCGTGATAGACTCCCATGCGGGATTGACAAAAATATATTTGTCGCTCCCATCCACTTGGAAAATACCAATGGGCACAAAGTGCACGATGGCTTGTAACCAGTGCGTGGGTCCTTTTATACTCGGGTTTTCCAATGCTAAGATCACTCGTTCAAAATAAGAGGTAGAGGTAACAATACTATTTTTGCAATGCGCTACGGTGTTAATCTGTAGTTTCGCACTTTTTATCTTTTAGGTCAATAGGACTGTTAATCGTGAAATATTATTCAACAAGATTGTATGATTTGAAATATGTGATAATTTTGCGGAGCCCTTTTTTAACGATAAAAAAGTTTAGAAATCGACCTTCTGATGGTATTTTCTGGGGCAGGTGATCGCATTGGATAGATTTTAAGCAATTGTTTTCTAAGTATTTTTTATCTCAAATTTTTTATTATTTTAGAAAGTTTGGACATTGAGAAATAGTCAGGAAATTGTAAGGACCGTATGGTGGATCAAGATAAACAGATAATTGAACAGTTGCGTGATGAAATCCGTCATCACGACCATTTGTATTATGTAGAAGACAAGCCCGAACTCAATGACAGTGAGTACGATGCGTTGATGCGGCGTTTGAAGGAGTTGGAGGCTTTGCATCCGCAGTGGGCGGTGTCCGACTCGCCAAGCCAGCGTGTGGGTGGGATGCGGGCTGAAAAATTTGCACCGATCGTTCATAAGACGCCCATGCTCAGTCTTGACAATGCGTTCAGTGTTGAAGAACTGCGGGATTTTCACAATCGTGTTGTCAAAACTCTGGGAGATGACAAGCCGATTGAATACATTGTGGAACTGAAATTTGATGGTTTGGGTGTTTCGCTCACTTATGAAAACGGAACTTTGATACAAGGAGCGACTCGTGGGGATGGCAAGGTCGGTGAGAACATAACGGCCAATATCAAAACCATCGGTTCAGTTCCCTTAAAAGTACGTACCGAGGATTTCCCCGGTTATTTTGAAGTGCGTGGTGAAGTCCTGATGAATCGAGACGGCTTTGAGGCCCTCAATCGTATGCGCGAAGAGGCCGGCGAGGCCCCTTTTGCCAATCCCAGAAATGCGGCGGCGGGTTCTTTGCGTTTGCTGGATGCGGGAATAACGGCGACCCGACCTCTTGAAATATTCATCTACAGTCTGGGTTATGTGGCAGAACACAAGGGCGCAGGGTTTGCGACGCACGAAGAAACTTTGCAGGCACTCAAGCGCATGGGGTTCCGGGTCAACGAACACTGCTTTTTATGTCAAGGCATAGAAGAGGTGGTGGCTAAAGTGGAAGAGTGGCAAACGAAAAAAAGTGATCTGGAATACGATGTCGATGGTTTGGTGGTCAAAGTAAATTCGATTGCAAGTCATAAAAAATTGGGTGCCACTTCAAAATATCCGCGTTGGGCGACGGCGTTTAAATTCACTGCCGAGCAGGCAGAAACTCGGGCACTTGAGATCATTTGTCAGGTGGGCAGAACGGGAGCGGTCACACCTGTGGCTATTCTGGAGCCGGTTTTTCTTTCCGGTTCCACGGTCAGCCGTGCGACCTTGCACAATGAGGACGAAATTCGCAGGAAGGACATTCGGGCGGGTGATCGTGTGGTGATTGAGAAGGCGGGTGAGATCATCCCCAAAGTGGTGCGTGTAATTCTCAATGGTGAAGGCGAGCGGGGGCCGGCGTTTCAGATGCCCACGCAATGCCCGGAATGCGATTCTTCATTGGTTCGCCCCGAAGGCGAGGTGGTGTGGCGTTGTCTTAATTTTTCCTGTCCGGCGCAGGTCAAAGAAAGACTTTGTCATTTTGCATCACGTAACGCGATGGATATAGATCATCTGGGACCCGCTATCATCGATCAACTGGTCGAGACGGGCAAGGCCCGGCGGTTTTCTGATTTATACATTTTGACGAGAGAGGATCTGATTTCTCTTGAAAGAATGGCTGAGAAGTCTGCCAACAATTTATTGGCATCGATTGCAAAAAGCAAGCAGGCCGGACTCGCGCGGTTGCTCTTCGGCCTGGGTATTCGCCATGTGGGACAACGGGCGGCAGTGGTATTGGCGCAGACCTTTCAGACGATGGAAAGAATCCGGCAGGAATCTGTGGAAGGCTTGGAGTCGGTGATGGAAATCGGGCCGATCATTGCGCGGAGTTTGCGTGCTTATTTTGCGGATGAGGCGAACATCAGGGAAATTGAAACATTGAGTCGCTGTGGCGTCGAGCTGAGTGTTTTGCAATCGGCTTCTACGGAGGGAGCGTTGGAACGAGTGCTGGAAGGCAAGCAATTGGTGTTGACCGGGACTTTGAAAAATTTCACACGCAATGAAGCCAAGGAAATAATCAGTGCCTTGGGAGGGCGGGTCACTTCGTCCCTTTCCCAGAAAACCGATTATTTGCTAACGGGAACCGACCCAGGCTCCAAGCTGAACAAAGCTAAGGAGCTGGGGGTTAAAATATTAGAAGAGGAAGAATTCCAAAAATGGACGGGCCAGGCCCGCGATGAATGAATCGTTTCAATTTTTCCCGCTCATGTTTTACGGATGCTACTGAAGCGATTTTTTTACATCTCCAGAGTGACGTAATATCCATTGCGCCCTCTTTGCACCAGAAGAAGCATGCTGGAGCGGTTCCTGCCTTCAATCACCGCCTTGGAAAATTGTTTGAGATTGGATACATTGTCTTGATTGATCTGCCGGATGAGATCGCCCGGTTGCAGACCCATTTGCCCTGCGGCACCATTGGGCGCGACTTCAGTGATGAGAATGCCTTTACGTGAGGCCAGCCGGTAGCGGTTGAAGGCTTCCTTGGTGATGTTGGTTACTTTCAGCCCCATTTTCAATTGTGTGAAGCGTTCGACAAAATCTTTAGGCAGAGGGGCAATTTCCAGAGAAATCTTTTTTTCAATCCCTGCGCGTAACAGGGTGATTCCCACCTGAGAGCCGATGGCATAAGTAGCGATGCGTTCTTGATAATCGAGTCGATTGCTTATCTTGCGCCCGTCCACGGCTAAAATGACATCCCCGCTTTGCAGGCCTTTCAGATCGGCAGGACTCCCTTTCATGATATGAGAAATGAGTGTTCCCTGATTGGGTTTCAATGAAAAATATTCTCTCATCTCCTGTGTCAATTCTTGAACAGACGCGCCCAGCCAGCCTTCTCGGACTTTCCCGAACTGGATCAATTCCTTTACAATCCGCTTGGCGTAATTGATGGGAATGGCAAAGCCGATGCCTTCCGCCCTTTGATAGATTGCGGTGTTGATACCTATGAGCGATCCGTTGATATTCAGTAACGGTCCGCCACTGTTGCCGGGATTGATGGAGGCGTCCACCTGAATGAAGTCGTGGTAAATGGCACCTTTGCCCGAACCTTCACCCTGACCTTTTTTTGTGTCCAGAGTCCGATTCAACGCACTGATGATGCCGGATGTGACGGTGTGTTGCAGTCCGAAGGGATTGCCAATGGCGATCACAGGCTCGCCGATCATCAAGTCGTCGGATTCGCCCATTTTCAGAAAAGGCAAAGGTTCTTTGGAGTCAATTTTGATGATGGCAAGATCGGATCGAATATCAGAGCCTACCAGTCGAGCGGAAAATTCTCTTTTATCAACGAGGGAGGTTTGGATACGGACGGCTTTGCCGATGACATGCTCGTTGGTAAGGATATAACCGTCGGGATGGATGAGAACTCCCGAACCGAGACTGCGTCTGCCCGACTCCATTTGCGGCATGAAATCGCGGAGAAAGGGTTCAAAAAATTTACCACCAAAATTTCTGAACGGATTTTGAACTGAGTGAGGTGCTTCCTGAGTGTAAATATTGACAATGGCAGGTCCCGCTTTTTGAACGGCTTCGACAATAGGGGTGCGTCTTTCAAACGCCAGCAGTGGGGACGAATAGAGAATGCCGATGATGAGAATGGATAGCAGGACAGGTAAAATATTTTCGCGTAATTTCATAAGGGACGATTTCATAATATAAAATGCCTAAAAAAAAACGGGCTCAAGAGAGAGCCCGTTAAAAAATTAAATACGTCGATACATCCAGTCCAGACTCGGGAGGTCCGCATTCATCGTTCCATCGGGAACGATGAATGCGTTGTCCAAAATTTGCAGCAGGATCAATCAATTTTTACAGCAATGTAGATTGTGTTGCCACCGCGTCGTACCAGAAATAAGGCCGATTTACCAGATTGCAAACCCTTTTTCAGGCGATTGTAATCGTCCATGTTCATGATGGGAGCACGGTTCATTTCCGTAACCACATCACCGCGTCGAAGTCCAGCTTCCGCACCCGGTTCACCCGGAGTGACATCGGAGACCAGAACGCCATCGGTCGATTCGAGTTGCAGGCTTTGCGCGATCTGAGGAGTGATGTCCTGCATTTTCAAACCCAGAGGATCGACCGCGGCGGCTACAACTGTCTGCGATGCATCTTTCAAGACTTCAATTTTAACTGAAAGCAATTTTTCAATGCCGTTGCGGATCACTACAACATTCACATCTGAGCCAGGGCTGATACTTGCAACGACTTTGGGTAGCATTTCCATGTCTTTGATGTCTTTGCCGTCAAATTTAACGATGACATCACCGCGTTTGATACCTGCTTTATCTGCAGGACCACCGGGGATCACATCTCCAACCAGAGCACCTTCATTGCTGGACAAGCCAAACGATGTGGCCAGCTCTGGAGTGATTTTTTGAATCATAACGCCCAGCCAACCACGGGTCACGGTGCCTTTTTCTTTTAAGTCTGCCAAAATCCCTTTTGCAATATTGATTGGGATAGCAAAGCCGATGCCCACATTGCCACCCGTGTTGCCGGAGATGATTGCGGTATTGATACCGATAACATCGCCATTGATATTGATCAAGGGGCCGCCACTGTTGCCAGGGTTGATGGATGCATCGGTTTGAATGAATTCGTCATAAGGTCCCGCACCAATGCTTCTTCCTAAAGCACTCACCACGCCAACCGTTACCGTGTGGCTCAAGCCGAAGGGGTTGCCAATGGCGACGACCCATTCACCCACTTCAAGATTTTCAGAATCGCCCATCTTCAAAAAGGGGAAAGTCTCAGACTCATTTTCATTTTTAATTTTTATCAGGGCGATGTCGGTTTTAGAGTCCGAACCGATCAACTCGGCAGTGTATTCCTTGCCGTCTTCCAGTAATACAGTGATTTCTTCGGCTCCTTCGACCACATGGTAATTGGTCAGAATGTGTCCGCTGGCATCAATGATGAATCCCGAACCCATTCCACTCTTCGGACGAGGAGCCTGTTGTCGTTCTCCAAAAAAACGGTCATAAAAATTTTTGAAGGGATCTTTGGAGTCTGGAGAAGGAGATGGAGAAGGTGCCGGTTGTCGAAAATGTGCGGGTTCTTCTGGTGTCTTGGATCGGGTGCTTACGTTAACTACAGCCGGGTTTTCCCTCTTTGCAATTTCGACAAACAGATTGGTTGAAAATTGTGTGGTTCCCGCACTCAAGGCATGTGCAGAGGACGTGAACAACGCAATACTGAAACCACTCGCAATCACCGAAAAAAACAATAAATACGAAATAAATCCTGTGGTAGAACTTCTGATGGTGCGAATAAAATTCATTTGAAAGCCTCTCTTAGTCTATCGTAAACAATTTGTCCCTCGGTTCAGGCATGTATCTTCAAGTGGCCTTTCACGATTATGGGAAGACGTGTTAATACTGCTATTTTACTGAGTGGATAATTAATGTCCGATTAAAGGGCAATTAATATCCCTTAATAATCGGAAAATTTTATCCCGTTCTTTATAAAATCTTAATACCAACCTGATCTTCCCGATTGCCATAAAGCAAATAGGAACAGAGGCTCAAAATAAAGATTTTTTCTATTCATTAAATTATATACTTCTGAATTCGCCTTTGACAATATCAAAACCATTTCTATTAAAGATATTTGGGTTGACTCGACAGGGTATATCAATGATAATTCAAGCGGTTCTTGCGGAGTTGTATGCTCCCGCATGTGTTTTGATCCAAGGGCCAGTTGGCGGGTATTCAACCTGTCGCGGTTTAGCTTTTCAAATGTTTTCAACGCCTGGGACTTTTGACCTATGGGCATTTTCTTGACGGCGGTAGGCTTGATGATGATATTTGAAGGTGCCCCACTTTTTTCCTTTCCCGCGCATATCAAAGATATTGCCAGTCGAATCGTAGAAATTGAAGATGCAACCTTACGTGTTATCGGGTTGATTCTCATGATTTTTGGTTTGGGTGTTGTTTATTTCGGGAGATATTTCATTGGATATGAGTAATAAATTATTTTCTCTAAAGTGGATTGCTCTTGCCGTGCTGGCGACGTTTGTATTTTCGGCGTGTGCTTCAAACAAAACGATGATTGCCGGGGCTAACGGAGAACCAACATCTATCAAAGATGCGAACCCTTTTGCCAGCATTCCCATCCCTGGTAATTTCAAGTTTGACTCCAACAGATCCTTTATTTATGAGTCCGGGAGCGGGGCCGTCAAGGTTGGGCGTTTGTTCTATTACGGTTGGCTGAGTCTGGAAGAAACCATCCAGTTTTTTGAAAATGAGATGGTCAACAAGGGTTGGAAACTCATCAACGTCATCCGGCAAGAAGGCACCATTTTGAATTATCAAAAAGATGCTCAAATGGCCAGCTTGAGTATCACTCACAGTTGGGCCCAGTCTTATGTTGAAATTCGTATCGGTCCTCAATAATAATAGATGCGGACTGTACTCAAACAATCCATAGCGCATATCGGGGGTTTGCATTTTTTTAAGACCCCGTCGATCTTATTTGATCGCCCCCTGCGGCATGTCTCCTGAATCAAACATCCCTCGCCAGTTGATATTAAACTTCCCCACACAGCGGGAGTTCACATTTTCCAATTTTTCGGTCTCAAAAGGTTCACTCACGGCCTATGCCTCCGCGCAAAAGATTGCCGGGACTGAATCCACAGGTGTTTCATCCCTGTTTCTCCATGGAGCCAAAAATCTGGGCAAAACTCATCTGCTGATAGCGATTGGAAACGAGCTGGCTGTGCACTCGCCGGAGAAAAATACCTGCTATGTTGATGTTGGAACTTTGCTGAATTCTGCAAGCGATACTCATATTCCGAACGCGAAAATCGCTTTGCTGGCAGAGGCGGATGTGGTTCTGTTCGATGCGTTGGACGGCATTGAAAACCATCCCATCCTGCAAGAGAATTTGTACCATGTCTATAACTCGCTGGCAGAAAAAGGCGGGACGACTGTTTTTTCCTCCCGCAGTCACCCCAGGGATTTGAGAGTGGCGGACTATCTGGAATCGAGATTCCTGTGGGGAATGACGGCAGATATCCAGCCGTTCGATCCTGAAAGCATGGAACAGGTTATCATCAAACTCGGTCACGATGCAGGGCTCGTCATTCCGCCAGCAGGTGCTCATTATATAATCAACCGCATTGATCGTAATTTTTCGGCGATGAAAAAAACGGTGGATATTCTCAACGAATATTCGTTCCGGAAAAAATGCAAGGTGACAGTTCCTCTGATCAAAGAAGCTCTGAACTTATGAAAAGCTGTAATATCGGTGCCATGATTGACGAAGCGGCAGATGTTGCGCCAGAGTCCCTTGCCCTGCAAGTCCCCGCAAAAAATATCAGTCTGAGCTTTCGCGAATTGCGTACCGCCTGCGATGAAATCGCCAGTGGTTTGCTCAAAGCAGGGCTGAAACGAGGTGACCGGGTCTTGCTCATGGTACCCTTTGGAATGGACTTCATTTCCCTGACCTTTGCCCTGTTCAAAGCCGGACTGGTTCCTGTCCTGATCGATCCCGGCATGGGGCGACAGCACATGCTTCAGTGCATTGCCGAATCACAGCCCACCGCAATGATCGCCATTCCTTTGGCCCATGCGGTGAAGACATTTCGTTCCCGATTTTTTAAAAGCGTGCGTATCGCAATTACGGTAGGGCGGTGTTGGTTTTGGGGCGGGAAGACTCTGGAGCAAATTAAGAAGATGGGAAGTTCTGCTTTTGAAGTGGCGGATACGCAGGCAGAAGACACGGCCGCAATTCTATTCACCAGTGGAAGCACCGGGCCGCCAAAAGGGGTTTTGTACACTCACGGTGCGTTTCGACAACAAACAGAAATATTAAAATCGCTCTACAAAATTCAACCCGGCGAGAAAGATCTGGTCACTTTCCCTCTGTTTGGATTGTTTGGCATCGGCCTGGGGATGACGGCGATCATTCCAGAGATGGATTTTACGCGCCCGGCAAAAGTCGATCCCGAAGCACTCTGCGCCTTGATTGAAAAACATAAGATAAGCAGTGCCTTTGGTTCGCCTGCGTTGTGGAACACCGTCACCCGTTACTGCGAAAGACAAAACCGGAACCTGAAATCCTTGCGCCGCATTTTGATAGCAGGAGCCCCGGTTCCCGGCACTCTTTTGCAAAGATTCGAAAAACTGGTTGATCCCGCTTGTCAGATACACACCCCCTATGGTGCGACAGAATCATTGCCCGTTGCTTCCTTTGAACGCCGCGAAATTTTAGGCGAAGCCTGGGAATTGTCGCAACAGGGGATGGGGACCTGCGTCGGCAATCCGGTTCCAGGTGTGGAAGTGTCGATCATAAAAATCACAGATGACCTCATTGCATCCTGGAGCGAAAATTTAAAATTGCCGCAAGGAGGGGTGGGTGAAATTGTAGTGAAAAGTCCTTGGACGACACGCCAGTATTTCAATCGCGAAACAGCCAATCGACTGGCGAAAATTGCCGATGGAGAAAGCATCCGCCACCGCATGGGCGACATTGGGCGCATCGACGAGCGGGGCCGATTGTGGTTTTACGGTCGCAAAAGTCACCGCGTCGAAACAGGCACACAGACCCTGTTCACCATCCCCTGCGAGACCTTGTTCAACCAGCATCCCTATGTTCGACGATCCGCTCTGGTGGGAGTCGGTCCCGAAGGCAGGAAAACCCCTGTCATTATTATTGAGCCCGAAAATGAAATGCCTTGCACGACAAATGAACGCGATCATTGGATCGCAGAATTATTGACACTGGCCCGGCGGTCCCCCATCACCCAGCCTATCGAAAGGGTCTTGTTCTATCCCGATTTTCCCGTAGACGTTCGCCACAATGCAAAAATTTTCCGGGAAAAACTCGCAAAATGGGCCGAACAGCAGATTTGAACGAAAAAACAAATGCCAGATTTCAGATCGATTCAGACCATGGTTCAGCATTAGAATTTTCAGCCCCCTCCTCCCCTCCCTTTTGCCAACAGAAATTTATTTTGTTGAACCTGCAAGAATTTCCAGACTTTTCGAATCAGGAAGTAAAATTTATATTAAATATAGATTTGACCCCTATTTTTTGGAAAGATGAAAACCCTGCCGGATATTGTCCGGCAGGGTCCCAAAGATCGTCTTTAACTCTCTGACAAGAGAGGTTAACGTTGATCGTTGACAATGGCTTGCAGATCAGAGGCCAGCTTGGCTAGTTCAGAAGCGGCCGCTAGAGTGTCGTTCGCTCCTGCTGTAGTGCTTTGTGCCGCAGTCGCGACGCCCGCAATGTTGTCAGTGATTTCGGCACTTCCTTGAGCCGCGTTGGAGACACTCCTTCCCATTTCTGCGGCGGTTGCGGTCTGTTCTTCAACCGCACTTGCAATGGTGGCGGAAATATCGTTGATCTTGTTGATGATTTCAGAAATCTCGGCGATGGAAGTGACCGCATCTTTCGTATTTTCCTGAATCGCAGAGATTTTTTGGCTGATGTCATCCGTGGCTTTTGCGGTTTCTTTGGCGAGTTCCTTGACCTCGTTGGCTACAACTGCAAAGCCTTTCCCGGCTTCTCCCGCGCGCGCCGCTTCAATAGTCGCATTGAGCGCAAGAAGGTTGGTTTGTTCTGCGATGGAGGTGATGGTTTTGATCACGTCACTGATTTCAGTCGAAGCGACACCCAGCTCACCCACTGTTTTATTGGTATCCACGGCCATTTTTACAGCCTCACTCGTTATCCTCGCGGCTTCATTGGCGTTTTGTGCGATCTCTTTGATGCTGGCACTCATTTCTTCGGTGCCAGTGGCGACCGTCTGGACACTGCTACTGACTTCGCCACAGGCGGCGGACACGACATTTGCCTGGGCCGAAGTTTCCTCTGCGTTGCCCGCCATTTGTTGACTGGTTGCCGTGAGTTCCTCGGCGGCACCTGCCAGTGTCTGGGCGGTTTCCGTGACCCGAGTCATCACCCTTTTGGAACGTTCTTCAAGAGCAATTTTTTCAGTGACAACGACCCAGGAGACCATGGGGCCATCGTATTCTCCCTCGGCGTTGTAAACGGCAGTGATGTCGAGATCAAACACTTCGGGTCCAACTTGAATGAAAGCTTTGTGTGGCAGATTTTTGGGATCGGACAATATCTTGCGCTGGTGAGCGGGATTTTTGTGAAATATGTCTATGGATTGCCCGATCATTTCGTCCACAGGCATGGGAAGGTACTGCTGCAATCCCTTTAAAACGTTGAGAGTTGAGGGGTTCATGTATTTCATGTTCAGGTTCTTGTCCGCAAGAACGAGATTGATAGGAGCCCCTTCGACCAGTGATGAGATGGATTTTATTTTTTCTTCAGCGGCCAGTTTTTCGGTAATGATGTCCCATGTCAGCATGGAACCAATGTGCTTTTTGTTTTTGTCATAAATTGCAACGACCAGCAGATCCAGAATTTCTGGCCCCACCTGGATATGTGCGGTTAATGGCAGATTATTGGGATCGGCCAATATTTTGCGTTGATGAGCTGGATTTTTGTGAAAGATGTCGATGGATTTACCCATGATGTCAGCCGCTTTCACAGGCAGATACTGCTCAATCTTTTTTAAAGTATTTGTGGATGCGGGATTGACATAAGTGATGTTGAGATCAGTGTCGGCAAACAAAATGTTTGCGCGAGAGCTTTCCACGATGGAGTAAACTTTGAAGGCTTCGATCTCTACTATTTTCTTGGCTTTAGCTTCGCTCAGCATTCCTTCCAGATTGGTGAGGAATTCGCCTTCTACAGAGATGCCTTTCAGGCTGTCTAAAGATCCCGATAAAATGCCTGCGGAAGATTTGGTGAATTGGTTGAAGTTGTCCAATAACGACTTGAAAGACTGACTCAAGTCAAAAAGCTCGTCGCGTGAGTTCACTTTGATATCCTGAATCGCTTTAATGTCCCCCTTGGAAAAGCGTTTGAGCTCTGATGACAAAGCCAGAATGGGTACAGTGATCTGTTTGGATGTGAACAGAGCCAGAACAATAATCAAGATCGTACACGCGAACATGACCCACATGATCCGGTTTTCGATGTTTATCAACTCGGCATTTACGATCGAATCGGGAGTTCGGACCAATACCGACCAGTTCATGCCGGGAAAACCCAAAGCCCCTCTGTTGTGAGAGTAACCAGCGGCCTGTTCGATTTGCTTGCGGGCATGGTTGGCGTACATGAACCCGTTCTTCCCGGAAACGGCATTGACTGCGGCCTCGACTCCTTTGGATGCGAGGTTGAATTTTAGAAGGACGTTGAGATCGTGCGCAACAGATGTCGCGTTTCCTTTGCCTGAAGCGGGATCGTAGTCAATGATGATTTCACCTTTGCCGTTGAGGAGGGTGAGTTCTGTAGAACCCAGTCCTCTATCGGTCAGTGATTTTAATGCATCGATGAAAATTTCTTCAACCAAAGAAAATTTAGCGTAGTTGTTCCAGATTGCGATCACATTGCCTGCCGCATCATAAACGGGAGCGGCAAATCCCAGAGTCAAACCATCGTCACCGGAGTAAATTTTTTGAATATCTGGATTCTGGTGCAAGGGAACGATAACCGTTCCAGTGAAATCACCGGAACCCCCGACATTGCCTTTTTGACTGGTATAGAATTTTTTGCTGACAACATCTTTAAACCACTGGGAATTTTTATAGTTTTGATTGAAAAGAATTTCTGATGGAATGTCATTGCCGTCCTGATCTTTGTTGTTGACGGCGATCAGCTTCCCCTCCAAATCGACCAGAACCGTTAGATAGTAGATATCGTAAGTATTCACATAGTCGTTCATTGCTTTAACGATCGGACCCTTGGCATTGTACCAGTGATCGCGATTTTGAATGACATTGTTCAGCCCAAATGCTTGAACGTCCCCATAGCGTTCAAACAGATTGCGATCAATTTTGTCGGAAATTGTCTCGGCAACCGTTTGCAAGGTGGAGGCGTTCATGTCCTTTATGGACTGGAACGAAAAGTTGATGATAAAGAAAACTAATAGAAGGGGGGTGACGCCGACCAACAAGTAGTAGGCTATTTGTTTCCACTTTAAGCTTAAATTCTTCCAAAGGTTCATTATCGTTAATCCTTTTGTCTAATTAATAGTTAAGGTAACATGTGTAGTGGTTATGAAAATTAAAGTGTTTACACAAGGTTATTCATTAGGTTATAGAGGCCCTGATAACGCTGATCCCATAGAGTATGCTCGGGTATTCGTTATCCTTGTGGAAAACTCTCTCCGCCCCTTATAAACCTTTGGAATAAATTGAAAACTCCATGGCTGTTAATCCCTAAAAGGATTACATAAAATATAAGTATAGGCATAGCATAGCATAAATGTTTTGATTGCGATGCAATTTATTGGAAAAGGTTTCGAATTCTGAGTATTTTTTTGAACAATTCCTAATATATCCGTTTTTTTCTGAAATCAACATTGTCAAATTTGGAATACTCAAATATTCTTTATTTGAAAAGTATTTCGGATTTTTATGATCCTATTGAGGGAGGCGGATGGGATGATTTTTGGAAAGGGATGTGTCGATGCGGTCGATGGACCAGCGTCGGGATTGAGGCTGAAAATTCAGGTATCTTTGACAGCCCGGGTGGCTTAGCTGGGGCCGTCCAGACTGTCCATGAATTTTTGTTTTTCATTGCGCAGATGTTCTTTGAAGGCCTCGATGCTTCCGAATTTCTTTGTGTACTCTGCGCGGATGAATTCGGCAGATTCGATGCGTATCTCGGTGCCATCGCCGACCAGGCACATGCCCTGAGTGTCGCAAGCCCATACCGGATAATCCTTTTCGACCTGATCTTTGAGGTCTTCAGGCATGTTTTTATGATGTGGCAGGCTGTTGTAATTGACATCGTAATGTTCTTCGATGCGATCCAGTTCGTCCGCAAGCACCTGAATCGATTCTCCATCCCACTGGCCTAAAGTTTCATCGCCATCGGCAGAAAGGATTCGGTTGACCAATTGGGGATCGAGGTTTGATTCGTCGAGAGAAAAGCGTCTTCTAAATTCAGCCATAATAGATTCCGAGGAAATTGATTTTTGATAGTTGCGGGTTTAAAGGTTATCTTCAAAGCCCGGTAGGGTAATGCAAAAACTCGATTTGCAGATTAAATTTTTCTTTCAGGTGTTTGCCTACAGCACGCACGCCGCCTGTCTCAGTTGCATAATGTCCCGCAAAGAGCAGGCTACAGTTGCCTTCTTCTGCTTCATGAAAGTTGTGATTGCCGCCTTCGCCGGTGATGTAACAATCCAGATTTTCCGCAATTGCCTGATTCAGGATATCCCCCGCCCCACCAGAAACAATTCCAACAGTTTTGACCTCACCCTGTCGCGCGCATTTGACAGAAGTGTTCAGTTTCTCTTCCAGCTCCCGGGCGAGTTGCAGAGAGGAGCGCGATTCGATTTCACCTTTCAGCCCGATTTTTATCCCGGAGTATTCACCAAAAGGCTCAATATTTTGCAGTCCTATCAAATCGGCAAGGGCTCGGTTATTTCCCAGCACCGGGTGCATGTCCAGGGGAAGATGTGCGGAGTAAAGTCCGATATTGGATTGTATCAACAAGGCGATTTTTTCAAAATGTTTGCCGCGTATGGGCTGGTTGCCGCCCCAAAGTAATCCGTGATGCACAAACAGCATATCGCATTCTCTGGCTTTTGCCATGTTGAGGGTGGCGAGACAGGCATCGACGGCGAGACCTATTTTTTTTACAGGCCCCTGCCTTTCTACTTGCAGTCCGTTGACGGCATTGGGTGCGTCTTTTATGGAGGACAGATCAAGAAGATCGTCAAGGTATTTTGCGAGTTGCTGGATATCCATTTGCAATTGTTTCCTGCTGTTTGCCGGTCTTCAATTTCGACCGGCAAACTTTTTGGAATGTTGATGGGGGAAGTTGGTTACAGGACACCGTAAGCGAGCATCGCATCGGCGACCTTCACAAAGCCTGCGATATTGGAACCTTTAACGTAGTTTACAAAACCATCGGCTTCCCTGCCATGAGTCACACATTGATTGTGAATTTTGCGCATGATCCCTTTGAGTCGTTCTTCAAGTTCTTCACGATCCCAGGCAAGGCGAATGCTGTTTTGAGTCATTTCCAGACCCGAGACCGCGACGCCACCTGCATTGGAAGCTTTGCCGGGAGCATAAGGAATACGTGCATTTAGAAAAACGTCTACGGCGTCGAGGGTGACTGGCATATTGGCACCTTCTGAAACGGCTAGACAACCGTTGGCAAGAAGGGCTCGGGCGGAATCGCCATCGATTTCATTCTGTGTGGCGCAGGGGAATGCAAGGTCGCAAGGGACGTTCCAGGGCTGTTCGCCTTCATGATAGGTGCAGTCGTGAAATTTCTCTGCGTATTCGCTGATGCGTCCTCGTTGAACCGTCTTCAAGTCGATGATGTATTCCAGTTTTTCGGCCGTGATGCCATTGGGGTCGTGGATAAAACCCGAAGAATCGGACATTGTGACAACTTTTCCGCCGAGTTGGGTGATTTTTTCGGCACAAAATTGAGCAACGTTGCCAGAACCGGAAACCAGACAGGTTTTCCCTTCGATGGAATCGCTTTTCAGTTTGAGCATTTCTTCCATGAAGTAGGCGCAACCATAACCCGTGGCTTCTTTTCGTATCAGACTGCCGCCAAATTCGATGGATTTCCCGGTCAAAGTACCCGTGAATTCTCCTTTGATCCGCTTGTACTGTCCGAACATGAAGCTGATCTCGCGAGCACCCACGCCGATGTCACCCGCCGGGATGTCGGTGTTTTCTCCAATGTATTTTGACAACTCCGTCATATAGGCCTGACAAAACCGCATGATCTCTTTCGTCGATTTCCCTTTGGGATTGAAATCCGCTCCCCCTTTTCCAGATCCCATCGGCAAAGTGGTGAGACTGTTTTTAAAGGTTTGCTCGAATCCCAGGAATTTCAGGATGCTGAGGTTGACACTGTGATGAAATCGCAATCCCCCTTTATAAGGTCCAATTGCGTTGTTGAATTGGACACGATATCCTCTGTTGACGCGATAGTTGCCTTCATCGTCTTCCCAGCAGACACGAAAAATGAAAGTGCGGTCCGGTTCGGTCATTCTCTCTAAAATTCTGGGAACGAGGTACTTGGGATGCTCGTTGATGTAGGGAATAACGCATTTCGCGAATTCTTCAACGGCTTGATGGAACTCCGGTTCTCCGGGACTTCTTTTGACCAGACCTTCAAGAAATGTTTCAAGAATCAGTGGTGCTTGGTGGTTCATAAGGCTAATGTCTCCATAAGAGTAAATAAAATTTGAATTTGGAGCAGTAATTTTTTGAAAATAGAGGAGCCTTTATCGTCCGTCGTAATATTGGAATTGATCCCCACTGCATTCTATATGACTTTACATTTTTTTTCTATTCGCCTATTTAAAATAATTCATTTACAATGAAAAGTGGTCATGGAATTTTTCAAGCTATTTCTAATTGGAATCAAATAATGTCTTCGGCTGACTCTCATATATCCCCGGAAATGAATGAAGGGAACACGAATCTATCTCCTGCAGAGGAGCGGGTCAGTGAGGAAACGCGTATTCTGAAAGAAGAAAATCAGAGATTGAAGGCTACCGTTGCCAAAGTGCAAAAAGAAAGTCAGGCCAAGAGCGATTTTCTCGCTAACATGAGCCACGAATTAAGAACCCCACTCAACGCAATCATAGGATACAGCGAGTTGCTGGAAGAAGTTGCCGATGATTTTAAACTCAAAGATGAAATGGCACCTGATCTGAGAAAGATCAATTCCGCAGGCCGTCATCTACTTGCCATCATCAACGATATCCTGGATCTTTCTAAGATCGAAGCGGGGAAAATGGAACTTTTCCCTGAGAAATGCACGCTCTCGCAACTCCTGGAAGAGACCATCAACACCATCCAGCCTCTGGCAGATAAAAATGGCAATCAGTTGCAAATCCATCAGTCTGCAACCCGGGACGACTTTATTGTCGATGAGGATCGTTTCAGACAAGTATTAATCAACTTGTTCAGCAACGCCTGCAAATTCACCGAAAACGGAACCATCACTCTGGACGTTTTGGATAAAGTCATCAACGGCGTTGAGCACTATGTTTTTCAAGTTGCCGATACGGGCATTGGGATGAACCCGGAGCAATTGAATCGACTGTTTCAAAGTTTTGAGCAGGCGACCGTTTCGACTTCAAAGAAGTACGGCGGGACGGGGCTGGGTCTCGTCATATCGCGTCAGTTGTGCAATATGATGGGCGGCGACATACGGGTTGAAAGTGAATATGGGGTAGGAAGTACTTTTACCATTGAGGTTCCACGCGATACCTCATCCGGGGTTAGAGATTCCGCCTCCAGTCGCTCAAAAGAGATTCCTGCGTTGCTACCGGGAGAAACGCCGGTGGTTTTGATCATTGATGACGATCCCATGATGTTCGACTGGGTTAAAAAATCGCTCGACAATAAGAATATAAGAGTGGAGTTTGCCGCCGATGGGAAAACCGGATTGGAGATGGCCCGTAAAATTCGCCCGAAAGTCATCACCCTCGATATCATTTTACCGGACATGGACGGTTGGTCGGTTTTGACCCAATTGCAAACCGACCCGAGTTTGGCAGATATTCCCATCATCATCATTTCAATGATCGATGAAAAACGCAAAGGCTACGCCTTGGGGGCTTTGGAGTACATGGTCAAGCCCATAGATAAAGAACGTCTGAATTTTCTCGTGAATAAATATGGCGGAGTTTCCGACCGCACGGTGTTGGTCGTGGATGACGAACCCGATGCCCGATCGGTTCTCAGAAGACGGCTGGAAGAACGATCCTGTATTGTTTCCGAAGCTGAAAACGGAGAACTGGCCCTTGAGCAAATTCAAAAAGCAATGCCATCAATCATCTTTCTGGATTTGATGATGCCGGTGATGGATGGCTTCGATTTTCTGGAAATACTACGCAACGACCCCCGATTGAATAAAATACCCGTCGTCGTTGTTACCGGAAAAGATCTCACACAAGAAGATCGCCGCCGACTCAACGGCAAAGTGAAGCTCCTCCTGCAAAAAAAATCCTATCCCCAGGAAAATTTACTCGAACAAGTCCGCGAGCAAATCCTGCAACACCTTCCCACCCTTAGTTTTCGACCGTAGAAGATAGTTCCTCAATCAATCGCAAATATTGCTGATGTTTGGATTTTATCCTTGGATTGGATGGATAGGGCCGTTTGATTCCTCAGAGCTGAAGTGAATTTCTGTATAGAGGGGACGTGCAGAGTGGAAGAAGCTTGATGCAAGGCAAGACCTCGCGCGGATTTTTGCAATGGTTGCGGCGGGGCGGAGAAACTTCGAGAAGCTAGCAAATTCTTCTTTACCGCCTGTAAGGTGATGCGCTTTTCTTTTGCTTGTTTCAGGAGTGACTCAAAACTCTCCGAATTTAGCTTGGCAGGAGTGACACAAATAACCTTATCCATCATCAAAGATCAATGCGCCAAGTTTCCCTAATACTTCTTCCATAACCTTTTTAGTGGCCTTGGACTTATGTCTTGTCTGGCGTATGCGCCAGTCGACGCTTTTGATTTGATCGACGAGGACACAGCCTCCCCCTTCTTTCGGGGGAAGATTGACAGCAAAAGGGTAATTTTTTACTTTCGACGTGATGGGGCAAACCAGCACCAGCCCCACTTTTTCATTGTAGATTTTCTGAGAAATCACCAAAGCGGGCCGGTGGCCGGCTTGTTCGTGTCCGGCTTGGGGATTGAAGTCGAGCCAAATAATATGTCCTCTTTCAGGCACATACTTTCTTTTGACTACCATACCTCTTTTCCTTCTGGCTCACCAAAATCAATTTCCTCATAACTGTTTTCAGAGGAAATTTCATCCACCAGTGATTTAAGGGAATATTCCTTTACAGGCTTGACCACCAATTGCCCGGCCTGGACGATAATTTCCACTTTGGCCCCACTTTTTAAGCCAACTTCCTTGGCATAAGCCTTGGGAATCCTCAAGCCAAGGCTATTCCCCCATGCATTGATTACTGAATCCATAGCACTTCCCTTTCTCATTTAAATATATAGGTGTATATACATAGTATATCCAATAAAATAACAATTTCAAGATTTTCCCGGATAATTCATTCAGGGTTGGTTCACAGGGAGGATGGAAAGAGGGAATGGCGCGAAGGGTGGGAACGAAGTTATATCAAAAAACCGAATGTGCGCAGAGCAGGATTTTAAGTCCCTTTAATTTTGATACTAAATGTATATTTGATTTAAAAAATGTGTGTCAGAAGCTGTGTGAGCATTGACCGCTGTTCATACCCATTAAGGCCGCTGAAACGGTCTTGGCGGCAATTTCATCCCCCCTCCGTTCCCCTAAAATTCGAGAGTTAAAATAAGCAAACAAGTGATCACAGCGATTGCCAATGTCCGAAGACCGGTCCAAAGCCAAAATGTGCCGCTCACTTTTCCTAGAAAAAGACCCAGAAGAAAAATCGTCAAAAAGGCAAAACTGATGGTTGATTCCAGCGGAGGAATGGGAAGGTAAACTTCAAATTGACTCATCCATAAAGGAGATATAATGAACAAGGAGACCAGAAGAGGGGAAAAACCATTCACCAGAGCGATCCATATAGGCACCCATTGAGTGGCTCTGCCATATTCCGTATCCCCCAGGCTGACGACCATGGCTCTTTCCAATTCGACGAGTTCTTTTTTCCTTTCTTCAGACTCGCTTATATAGGCACTGGTAAGGCCGCTGACGAAAAGAGCAATTGCGGCTCCCAAACATGCGTTGATGGCGATGTGTGTCGGGACATTCCCTGTGCTGTAAAAGCCCACGTTCAACCCCAGCATGGTAAGGGCTCCATCATAACCGTTGGTAAAAAAGTACCTGCGGCTGATTCCATGGGCGCGGGAAAGATTTAATAGAAATCGGATGCGTTGAATCACAAGTCAATTTATTCTTTTTGGGGAGAAGCTTCCGTTCCTTCCACCTCCACCCCATCGATACTATGCACAGACCCTCCAAGATTTTTAATAGTATCTACGATGCCATCAAACTGGATGTCTTCTCCTTCAATCACCAGAACGATGGATTCGGTTTTTTCATCCACTTCCTCAACCGTGAGTTTGACGTTGCATTGGTTCTCTTGGTCTGCGATGGCTTTCGCGAATTCGAGCGCACTGGGGTGATGAGGTTTTAAAACATCCAAAACAATCCGTTTTACTTTGGCCATAGTACTCACATGTAGTAGCGTTTCGGAGATGTTTTCATTAGAAATCCAGTTGCCCCCTGAATATTACGTTAGTAAGGTTATTTTTACTACTCGAAAGTTCATGGTTGGCGGCGAGGCAGGAATGTGCCCGACACCGGCAGACAGTTTTAAAATTTGAGATTCTTTAAAGAAGGAAGTAAGAGATGAACAGGCAAGCCCGGCCCGCACACAGATAG
>Ga0066644_10000427_pt1 | contig 26599 bp, 24 predicted proteins | sample CryGeyCG2114_020_FD_62735 | JGI IMG/M metagenome (GOLD analysis project Ga0066644, IMG submission 62735) | Groundwater microbial communities from aquifer - Crystal Geyser CG15_big_fil_post_rev_8/21/14_0.20 | ecosystem: Environmental > Aquatic > Deep subsurface > Groundwater | place: USA: Utah...
GCCGGTCATTCGCTCGGCGAGTATTCGGCGCTGGCCGCCGCCGGGGCGTTCTCCCTGGCCGACACGGCGCGCCTTCTGAAAACGCGCGGCACCGAGATGCAGAAGGCCGTGCCCGTGGGCCAGGGCGCCATGGCGGCGCTCATGGGTCTGGACATGGATGCGGTCGAAAAGGTCTGCGAACAATCCATGGCGGCGCCCCAGGCCGTTGAAGGCGAGGTCTGCCAAGCCGGCAACGACAACGCCCCGGGCCAGATCGTGATTTCCGGGTCGACGGGCGCCGTCGAGCGCGCCGTCGAGTTCGCCAAGGCGGCGGGCGCCAAGCGCGCCGTCATGCTGCCCGTCTCGGCGCCCTTCCATTGCGTCCTCATGCAGCCCGCCGCCGACGCCATGGACGCGGCCCTGGGCGCGGTGCAGATCAACGCCCCCGCCGTGCCGGTGATGGCCAACGTCACCGCCGCGCCGGTCGAGGACCCGGCCGAGATCCAGCGGCTGCTGGTCGAGCAGGTCACCGGCATGGTGCGTTGGCGCGAAAGCGTTGAACAGCTGAAGGTCCAGGGCGTCGACACCCTGGTGGAAATCGGCTCCGGCAAGGTGCTGGCGGGTCTGGTCAAGCGCATAGACCGCGAATTGAACGTCCACAACGTCGGCACGCCGGAAGAGGTGGAGGCGTTCCTGGCCTCGCTGTAGCGTCGGACGCAAAAACGAAAGGATAAGGGAGACGGCCATGTTCGATCTGACGGGAAAAACCGCCCTGGTGACCGGCGCCTCGGGCGGCATTGGCGGGGCCATCGCCCGCGCCCTGCACGGGGCGGGGGCCGAGGTCGCGCTGTCGGGCCGCCGGGTCGAGGCGCTGGAGCCGCTTGCCAAGGAATTGGGCGCCCGCACCCATGTCCTGCCCGCCGACCTGTCGTCGGCCGACGGCACGGACAAGCTGGCCGCCGACGCCGAGGCGGCCATGGGCGGTATCGACATCCTGATCAACAACGCAGGCCTGACGCGCGACACCCTGATGCTGCGCATGAAGGACGCCGACTGGCAGGAAGTCATCGACGTCAACCTGACCGCCGCGTTCCGCCTGTCCCGCGCGGTGCTGCGCGGCATGATGAAGAAGCGCTTCGGGCGGATCATCGGCATTACCTCGATCGTCGGCGTCACCGGCAACCCGGGTCAGGTCAACTATGCGGCGTCCAAGGCGGGGATGATCGGCATGTCCAAGTCCCTGGCGCAGGAAGTGGCGGCCCGCGGCATCACCGTGAACTGCATCGCTCCCGGCTTCATCGCCACGGCCATGACCGACGACCTGACGGACGCCCAGAAGGAAGCGATCATGAAGGCCGTTCCGGCCGGCCGCATGGGCACGTCGGACGACATCGCCGCCGCGGCGGTCTACCTTGCCAGCGACGAAGCCGCCTACGTGACCGGCCAGACGCTGCATGTGAACGGCGGCATGGCGATGATCTGAGCCGAAAATCGGCGGTCACGACCGCTTGAACAAAGGTGTATAGACGTGGCTGGTCAAATGCGTTCGATATGTGATAGGAAGCGGGCGAACTTGGTCCGGGACCCTCGGAATCCCGCCGCCACCGTCAGAATTTCAACCTTTATTTCCTGATCCGAAGATGGGGAACCAACAGGGGAATTGACATGAGTGATGTTGCTGATCGCGTGAAGAAGATCGTCCACGACCACCTGGGTGTGGATGAAGCCAAAGTTGTTGAAAACGCGAGCTTTATCGACGATCTGGGCGCGGACAGCCTCGACACGGTCGAACTGGTCATGGCTTTCGAGGAAGAGTTCGGTATCGAAATCCCGGACGACGCCGCGGAAAAGATCCTGACCATCAAGGACGCCATCGACTTCATCGAATCGCAGCAGTAATCGGCGGCGATTTCGTCCCACCGGCGCCCGCCCGCCTGTGCGGCCGGGCGCCCGTGCGGCCGGATATGAAAATACGGATATGAGACGAGTCGTCGTTACCGGATTGGGTATCGTCAATTCCCTGGGCACGGATGTCGGCCTGAACTGGTCGCGCCTGCTGGCGGGGCAATCCGGTATCCGCAGGCTTGAGGGCTTTGACGAGTACGATCTGCCGGCCAAGATCGGCGGCACCGTGCCCTTGGGCGACGGCACCGACGGCACCTTCAACGCCGAGGACTGGGTGCCGACCAAGGACCAGCGCCGGATGGACACGTTCATCCTCTACGGCATGGCGGCGGCCATCCAGGCGATCGAGGATTCCGGCTGGAAGCCGGAAGCCGACGAGGACCGCTGGAAGACCGGCGTCCTGATCGGCTCGGGCATCGGCGGCCTGCCGGAAATCGCCGGTGGCGCGATCACGGTCCACGAAGGCCGTGCCCGGCGTCTCAGCCCGTTCTTCATCCCGGCCAGCCTGATCAACCTGGTGTCCGGCCATGTGTCCATCCGCTACGGCCTCAAGGGCCCGAACCATGCGGTGGTCACGGCCTGTTCCACCGGGGCGCACGCCATCGGCGACGCCGCCCGCATCATCATGTGGGAAGACGCCGACGTCATGGTCGCGGGCGGTGCCGAGGCGGCGATCTGCCCGCTCGGCGTGGCCGGGTTCTGCGCCGCACGGGCGCTGTCCACCAGCTACAACGACACGCCCGAAAAAGCGTCCCGCCCCTGGGACCAGGGCCGTGACGGTTTCGTCATGGGGGACGGCGCCGGCGTCGTCGTTCTGGAGGAACTGGAACACGCCAGGAAGCGCGGCGCCAAGATCTACGCCGAGGTCGTCGGCTATGGCATGTCGGGTGACGCCCATCACATCACCGCCCCGGCAGAGGACGGCGACGGCGCTTACCGCTGCATGAAGGCGGCCCTGAAGCGGGCGCAAATGAACCCGGAAGACATCGACTACGTCAATGCCCACGGCACCTCCACGCCGCTCGGCGACGAGATCGAACTGGGCGCCGTGAAGCGCCTGTTCGGCAATGCCATCGAAAACATCTGCATGTCGTCCACCAAGTCGGCCGTCGGCCACCTGCTGGGTGCGGCCGGTGCGGTCGAAGCGATCTATTCCATCCTCGCCATGAACCACGGCGTGGTGCCGCCGACGCTCAACCTGGACAATCCTTCCGATGCCTGCCAGGGCGTCGATCTGGTGCCGCACCAGCCGAAGGAACGCAAGGTGCGGGCAGCGCTTTCCAATTCCTTCGGTTTCGGCGGCACCAATGCGTCGCTGGTGTTCAAGGCGTACGACTGAGGTCGTGTGGCGTCGCCCCACGAATGTCACCCCCGGGACACAACACGAAAGCGGGGGGCCAGAAATGCCGGATTTTGGATTCCCGCTTTCGCGGGAATGACGAGACGGGTCCACAAATTCCCACCTTGTTCTAAACTGGCGGCATGATGCGCCGTCTTCTCCTGGCTGTTCTGGTCCTGATCCTGCTTACGGCGTTGGCCGCGGGCGGCGGCTGGCTCTGGTTCTCCACGGAGATCACCCACGACGGCCCCCACGCCGCCGACCGGGTGGTCTTGATCCCCCCCGGAAGCTCCGTCCGCGCCATCGCCGGCAAATTGACCGACGCGGGCATCGTGCGCTCGGACCTTTTGTTCCGCCTGGCGGCGCGGACGGAAGGGGCCGAGCGGGCGCTCAAGTCGGGCGAATTCCTGTTTCCGGCGCGGGCCAGCATAACCGGAGTCCTCGGTATCCTCGCCAAGGGCGATACGGTAGACCGCAACCTTACCATCCCCGAGGGCCTGACTGTGGCCGAGGCGCTGGACATCGTCGCCAAGGCCGAGGGCCTGACGGGGCCGCTGCCCGACTCGCCGGACGAGGGGCGCCTGCTGCCCGAGACCTATCGATATGCCTATTACGACACCAAGGCCCAGGCCGTGCGCCGCATGGAGCAGGCCTTGGATACGGCGTTGCGGAAAGCCTGGGACGGGCGGGAGGACGGGTTGCCGCTGGTCAGCCCGGAGGAGGCCTTGATCCTGGCCTCCATCGTCGAGAAGGAAACAGGCGTGAAGGCCGAGCGCCGGCGGGTCGCCGGCGTGTTCCTCAACCGCCTCCGCAAGGGCATGAAGCTGCAGTCCGATCCGACGGTGATCTACGGCCTCACGCAGGGAAAGGGGCCGCTTGGCCGCGACCTGACCCGCGCCGACCTGGAGGCGTCCTCCCCCTGGAACACTTACGTCATCGACGGTCTGCCGCCAACACCCATCGCCAACCCTGGCCTGGCCGCCATCGAGGCTGTGCTGCATCCGGAAGATACCAAGGACCTCTACTTCGTCGCCGACGGTACGGGCGGCCACGTGTTCTCGGAAACGCTCATGGAGCACAACCGCAACGTCGCCAAGTGGCGGAAGTTCAGGAACGGCCAGAAGAACGGCGAATCGGTCGGAAAATAATCCCTACCACTCCCGCCCGGCCATGTAACGGTTGAGGATCGGGTCGGTCCAGGCCGGCGGCAGGGCCGCCAGCAGCCAGACCGCCATGTGCATCTGCCAGGGAAAGACGATGCGCGCCGTGTCGCGGGCGAGCCCGCGCCGGATGGCGGCGGCGGCGCGGTCGGCGGTCATCAGGAAGGGCATGTCGAAGCGGTTGTTTTCACTGATCCGGCTTTCGACCCAGCCGGGGCAGATGACGTTGACACGCACACCGGTCGTCAGTCGCTCGCCGCGCAGCGCCTCGCCCCAGGCCTTGACGGCGGCCTTCGACGCGGAATAGGCCGACGAGGTCGGCAGCCCCCGGAACCCGGCGACCGACGCGACGATGGCGACCTGGCCCCTGTCCCGCGCGTCCATGGCGGCAAGGGCCGGCAGCACCGTGTTGACCACCCCGTCGATGTTGACCGCCAGGATACGCCGCGTCCGCTCCGGGCCTTCCGGCAGGCCCGAGGTCGAATTGGTGATCCCGGCGTTGGCGATCACGAGATCGAGCGGCGTTCTGGCGTCGGCGTCAGCGATCCAGCCGACCATGGCCTCGGCGTCGGTCACGTCGATGACGCGACCTTCGGCAACGGCGCCGCGCTCGCGGCATTCGGCGGCCACGGCCTCGACCCGCGCCTTGTCGCGCCCGGACAGGTGGATCGCCGTGCCGTGCCCGGCATAGGACAGGGCCAGGGCGCGGCCGATGCCGCTGGAGCCGCCGGTGATCAGGACCGCAGTGGGGTGGGATAGACTCATGTCCCGGTTATAGGCGGCTCGAGCCAACCAAGGGAAGCCCGCACCGCTTGTTGGCGGCCGGTTGCCTGGGTATAAGGGTCGCACCGCCCCTGGAATGTCGCCGGAAAAGGATCGCGCCGTGGCCATCAGTTCTATGACCGGGTTCGCCCGTGCCGAAGGAGGCCTGGACGATCTTACCTGGGTTTGGGAGGTGCGCAGCGTCAACGCCAAGGGCCTGGACTTGCGATTCCGGCCGCCCCAGGGGTTCGAAGCGCTGGATCCACTGGTGCGCGCCCGCGTGAACGAGCGCTTCAAGCGCGGCAGCGTCTCCGTGAACTTGTCGACCCGGCGCGAGACGGGCGGCGGCGCCTACCGCATCAACGACGATTTCCTGGCCCGGGTTATCGCCCGCCTGGTGCGCCTGAAGGATGAGGTTCCCGATGCCCGCCCGCCGTCCCTCGACGGTATCCTGGGCTTGCGTGGCGTCATCGAGCCGGTGGACGACATGATGGGCGAGGACGCTTTCGAGGCGGTCGCCAAGGCCATGCTGGCGGACCTGGACACGGCGCTGGCCGGCCTTGCCACCATGCGGGACGAGGAGGGCGGACGGCTTTTGACGGTTCTCCTGGCGCAGATCGACCAGGTCGCCGGCCTGACGACCCGCGCGGCGGCCGTCGCGGGCGCCCAGCCCGACGCCATTCGCCGGCGCCTCAACGAACAGGTTCAACGGCTGATCGCCGACAACCCGGCCATGCCCGAGGAGCGCTTGGCCCAGGAGGCGGCGATCCTCATGACCAAGACGGACATCCGCGAGGAAATCGACCGCCTGACGGCCCATACCGAGGCCACGCGCGACCTTCTGGCCAAGGCCGACGGCCCCGTCGGCCGACGCCTGGATTTCCTGTGCCAGGAGTTCAATCGCGAAGCCAACACGCTGTGCTCCAAGTCGCCGGACACGGAACTGACGGGGCTGGGCCTGGACCTCAAGGCCGTGATCGATCAGCTTCGCGAGCAGGTGCAGAACATCGAATAGCGAAGGGCGGGGGACAGGCGAGATGGTGGAAATTTCCCGCCGCGGCATGATGCTGGTGCTGTCGTCGCCGTCGGGCGCCGGCAAGACCAGCATATCGCGCCGCCTGCTGGCCGAGGAGACCGGCATCGTCATGTCGGTGTCCGCCACCACCCGCCCGCCGCGCCCCGGCGAAGCCGACGGCAGGGACTATTATTTCTACGACCCTGCGACGTTCAGGAAGATGGCCGCGAACGGCGAGTTCCTGGAATACGCCACCGTGTTCGACAATTCCTACGGCACGCCGAAGAAGCCCGTCATGGACGCCCTGGAGCGAGGGCTGGACGTGCTGTTCGACGTCGACTGGCAGGGCACCCGCAAGCTGCGGGAGAACGCGCGGGAACATCTGGTCAGCGTGTTCATCCTGCCGCCCTCCATCGAGGAACTGGAACGCCGCCTGCGCGGGCGCGGCCAGGATACGGACGAGGTCGTCGCCGGACGCATGGCCCGCGCCATGTCGGAAATGAGCCATTACGAGGAGTACGACTACATCGTCGTCAACGCCGACCTGGACGCCAGCGTCGACAACGTGAAGGCGATCCTCAAGGCCGAGCGCCTGAAGAAGGAGCGCCAGACGGGCCTGTTGGATTTCGTGCAGGGAATGGGGATTCTCGATTAGCGCGCGGCGAGCTGGCGCGCCAGGGCGCAAAATTCCCGCACGCTCAGGTCTTCGGCCCGGGCTTCCGGATTGATCCCGGCCGCCACCGGGTCCAGGCCCAGGCTTTTCAGGCTCGAGCGCAGCATCTTGCGGCGCTGGCCGAAGGCCGCCTGGGTTACTGATTCCAGGTCGGTGAATTCGGCCGGGGCGAGCGGTTCGGCGCGCGGTACCAGTTCGACCACGGTGGACGCCACCTTGGGCGGTGGCGTGAAGGCCTGTTTGGCGACATTGAACAGCGGGCGCACATGGCACAGCCATTGAGTGACGACGGACAGCCGGCCGTATGACTTGCCGCCCGGCTCGGCCGTCAGGCGGTCGGCGACCTCCTTCTGGAACATCAGGACCATGCGTTCGAATTGTTCCACCTGGCGCAGCCAGCGCAGGAGCAGCACGGTCGAGATGTTGTAGGGCAGGTTGGCGACGATGGCGCGGGGTGCCGGAGTCAGGGCCGCGAGGTCCGTTTCCAGGGCATCCGCCTCCAGGATGTGGAACCGGCCCGGAAAGGCGTCCTTCAGCATGTCCAGGGCGGCAATGCAGCGGCTGTCCTTTTCCACGGCCCAGACGGCGGCGGCATCCGTGGCCAGCAACGATCGCGTCAGGCCGCCGGGTCCGGGACCGACCTCGATCACGTTGACGCCGCCGAGCGGTCCCGCGGCGCGGGCGATGCGGCCGGTCAGGTTGGTGTCCAACAGGAAATGCTGACCCAGCGACTTGCGCGCCCCCAGGCCGAAGTCGCGGATGACGTCGCGCAGCGGCGGCAGGTCGGGCTTGTGGTCCACAGACCCTAGTCCGCCCGCGCACGGTTGGCGGCGATCAGGCGCGCCGTGACCATCGCCGCGACCAGGCTATGTTCGCTGGCCTGGCCCATACCGGCGATATCCAGCGCCGTGCCGTGGTCGGGCGAGGTGCGCACCACGGGCAGGCCCAAGGTAATGTTGACGCCGCCGTCGAAATCCAGGGCCTTCACCGGGATCAGCGCCTGGTCGTGATACATGCAAAGAGCCGCGTCGTAGCCCGATCGGGCGCGCGGGCTGAACAGGGTGTCGGGCGGCATCGGGCCGCGGGCGTCGACGCCTTCGGCGCGGAGGGTGGCCACCGCGGGGGCGACGATGTCGCGGTCCTCGATGCCGAGCGTGCCGTCCTCGCCGCCGTGGGGGTTCAGTCCGGCGACGGCCAGGCGCGGCTGTGGGATACCGAAATCGCGCCGGAGCGCCGCCGCCGTGATCCGGCCCTTGGCGACGATGGTCTCCGCGTCCAGGTTTTGGATGGCGTCGCGCAGGCTGACGTGGACAGTGACCGGCACGGCCCGCAGCGCATCGCAGGCGAGCATCATTACCGGCTCCATCCCGCCGCAGAGCTTGGCGACGAACTCGGTGTGGCCCGGATGCTTGAACCCGGCGGCATACAGCGTCGCCTTCTGGATCGGATTGGTGACCACACCGGCGGCCCGGCCGTCGAGGGCGATGCGCACGGCTCGTTCGATGGATCGGACGACGGCGCCGGCGCTGGCCGGATCGGGTTTGCCCGGCACGACCGGTGCGTTCAGATGTTCCGGCAGTACGGGCAGGGCGCCTTGGAAGACGCCGGAGGCCTCGTCTGGGGCGGAAATTTCCTTCACGGGAACGGCGAGCCCCAGACGGCCGGAAAGGGCTTCAAGGCGGTTCGGGTCGTCGACCACGAAGAAGGGGCCCGTCTGCTCACGCGCGGTCGCCCAGGCCCGCAGTGTCAGCTCGCCACCGACGCCGGCGGGCTCGCCCATCGTCAGGGCGAGGGGAGGATCAGACCTATCGGCGATCGCCGACACGCTCAGCGCCGTTCGATGAAGGCGTTGCGCCGCAGGTCGCGCAGGAACTGCCGCGCTGCCAGGTCCAGGCGGTTGTCGATCAGGCGGTTGCGGATGCGGGTACGCAGGATGTCCTGGGCGCTTTCGGATTTCCGTTCGCAGACCATGAACAGCATGAGGGCGCCCGGCACTTTGACGACGTCACTCGGCTTGTTGTCCGGCAGGTCCTTGATGGCGTCGCGCACCAGGGGTGACAACTGGCTGGCGCGGACCTTCAGATTGTCCGTCGTCAGGCCGCCGGCCACCTGTTTCGGCATGGCGGCGAGGGTGGCGCAATTGTCGGCGCGCAGACGCAGGCGCTTTGCCAGTTCGCGCTTTTCTTCGACGGCCGACGATGGGCCGGCTGCCGCGACGGGAATTGTCAACTGTTGCAGTACCACCTGCGGGTCGACGGCCGGTCCCGCGGCGCCTTGGGACACGCGCTGGTCGCGTAGCCAATAGATCGCGTATCCATTGGGCGTGCGGATCGGTTGGGAGACGTCGCCCGTCTTTAGGGCGGCCAGGTTCCGCGCCACCTCGGGAGTAAAGGAGCCCATGGACACCCAGCCCAAGTCCCCGCCGACGGCGGCGGTCGGACTTTGCGAGAAGGTCGTGGCCATTGCCTGGAACGGAGCGCCGCCCTTGATCTCGCCGATGATACGCTCGGCGACGGTCCGTACCTCCGCATCCTTGCCCTGCTGGTCCACTGGCAGGAAGATTTCCGACAGCAAAGCGACCGGCTTGCCTTTTTCCGCTTCCAGCCGGGCCATTTCCTCGTCGATGTCTTCGTCCGATACCTTGGTCAGGGCGCGGAAGCGAACTCTCAAGGCCTCGTTCCACGCCAAGTCGGCGCGGATCTGCTGGTACAGGACATCCTTCGACAGGTTCAGGCTTTCCAGCAGGTTCTGCATCCCGCCCGGCGGCATTCTCCTGGATTCCTCGAACCGTCGGACGGCGGTCTCGACTGCCTTGTCGGGAATCTCGATACCGAGATTGCTCGCTTCCTGACGTTTCAGTTCCTCCTCGATCAGGGTATCGACGACCTTGGGCGCCAGTTGCTGGGCGGTCTCGCGGTTAGCGGGCAGTCCGGACATCGCGATGACCAGTTTCAGGCGGGCATGCAGGTCGTATTCGGAGATCGGCGTGCTGTTCACCGTGGCGATGATTCCCATTCTCTGGGCCGCGGCCGGCGCCGGCACAAAGGAGGAAAACCCAAGGCACAGATACAAGCAGAATCCAACGACCAAGGTGTGTCGGGCTGGCCGGTGTCCGTTTGCGGAAATCATGATCGGTAAGGATCGCATCTAGAAGCTGATCTGTCCAAGGGTCTTCAGTAGCAGGTTGATGGTGAAGGCATCCGTCGGCTGCAGATCCCTGTCTTGGAAGAACGTCCGGGAAAACCGGGTGGAGATAACGACGCACTCGTTCTCGTACACCAAGTCACTCACAAGGGAACGCATTTCATTGGCGGCCATGTCCCGCACTCCATGGAAGTTGACGCGCCAATTGCGCGTGACCTGTGAGGACAGGCTGAGCGCAAGTTCTTCACGTCCCGAAAATTCGCTGTTGTCAGGTTCTTCGAAGAACACGTAGCTCGCCGTGCCTCGCAGCAATGGGACGCCGGCGTTCAATTGCACCTGATGCCGGCGGGCCGAGAAGCCGTCCTTGGCGATCTGAGTCCGGTATCCCAGGTCAAGGTACTGAGAAGGATTGATCCGCGCGCTGGCCACGATATCGGAAAGGTCGTCCTCCAATCCGCTGCCTTTCGCGAAGGTGTCGTCGACGTGGAACCGGTAGGTCTGGCCGACGAGCACCGACAGGCCGCGTCCGGAGGGACTGAACAGGCCCCACTTCAGCCCGTAATTGACGCGGGTGCCGCCTTCGACCCGGTCGATCCCGCCGAAGCGGTTGACGTCGAACAGATTGGTGTCGTCGAATTCGAACTCCTGGCTGTCCTCATTGGGTATTTTCGCGGGATTGCCGCCGTTAGGGCTGGCGACGACATTGACGATGGGCTCCAGCGTCTGGCTGGCCTTGCCCAGCTGGCTGATGAGCGGGAACCGCCAATCAAGCGAGGCATAGGGGTAGATCCTGCCGGTGACGCCCGTGAAGTCCGTGTTATTGGCGCGGCTCACGTTGTTGACGTGATAGGCGTCGGCCCACAAGCCGGTCGAGAAACTGACCAGATTGCCGATGGAATCGGAAAACCGCCGGTTCCAGGACGGGCGGACGGACAGGCGCCGGGTGTCGTTGCCGCTTTCGTCACGCGACACTACCAGGAGACTGGCGTCCACATTGACGTTGCCGCCGAAGCGATCCGGTTCGCCGACATGGCTGAACTCGACCAGCGGCAGGACCAGCGGACTGTCGATGGAGTCCGCGTCGGCGCGTTGGTCCTGGAACGAATAGGCATTCACGGCCAGGTAGTTGCGGCCGCGGAATCCCTCGGCGAAAACCCGGCTTTCCAGAACCGGCGGGCTGTCAAAGCCGAACCGGCGAAGGTAGGTATCGTCCGTGGCGCGGTTGACGTCGAAGCCGGCGCGCCATGTCTTGTTGATGTCCCACAGGCCCTCCGTGAAGATGTGGCCGCGGAAGTCTCCTTCGGAATCGTTGATGCCGCTGACCTGGGTGTCGAGCTTTCCTTCCTTGAACCGCTTGCGATAGTCGAGCGTAAGTTGGAACCCTTCGGACTCGGAGAATGCCGGAATCGCCGTGACGTCGGAAGTATCGTCGAATGGGTAGAAATAAGGCAGGCGGGTTACGAACCCCAGGTCGGACGAACCGCCGAACCCTGGTGCCAGAAACCCGGCCTTGCGCCGGACGCTTGGGTCGGGATGGATGAAGTAGGGCGTGTAGAGTACCGGATAGCCGTAGACCTCGAGCCAGGCATCCCGGTATTCGATCGTCTTGCTGCGTTTGTCGTGAATGACGCGCACGGCCTTGATCTGCCAGAGCGGCGGCGCGTCGGGATCATCCGCGCAAAGATTGCAGGGCGAATACACGCCCTGGCGCAATTCCGTGACCACCGCGCCGGAGCGCTTTGCGCCATTTGCGGCCAGCCGCGACCTGTCGGCCAGAATCACTCCGATGTTGCGCACCAAGCCGTCCTTCAAGTCGCCGGTGATGGTGATCTGGTCGGCAAACAGGGTCTCGCCGGACGGCTCCAGGATCGTGATGTTGCCCGATGCCTGCACGATGTCCGTGTCCTGGCTGTAGGTGATCTTGTCCGCCAGCAGAGTCCTGTCGCCGTAGGTGATTTCGACGTTGCCGAAGGCCGACACCACGCGGTTCTCGCGGTCGAAGCTCATTTCGTCGGCAAGCAGATTGACCGGGATGTCGGGCTTCCCATTCGGCGCGGCCGGCGTCGCGGCGTCAGCGGCCGGCGGGGCCGCCGCCGCGGTCGTGGGCGGCGGGAGCGGAGACGTCTGGCGGACCGGCGCGGGTGCCGCCATGCCGCCGCCGGGAACGAACGGGCGCGGCGATGTCTGGAACAGGATGCCGAGCGGTCGTTCTGCTGTCGCACTGGTCGTTTTGGCTGCGGCCGGTGTGGCGAGTAGGGATGCCACCGCTGCCGCCATCAGCGGCGCGGGAAGCAGACTGAGCAGGGAATGCCGACCGGTCCGCATCGTGTCTACCCGTCCTCGAGATGCAACAGCATGGCGGCGCCCAGCATGGTGGCCACGCCGGACGGCGTCCAGGCGGCAAGCAATACGGGAATGCTGTCGGAGAGGCCGAGCGCGAACACGATGTCAGAGAAGAAATAAAGTACGAAGCCTGTGAACACGCCGCCCGCGACGATGTAGGTCGTGCCGCCCCGTCGCGTCTGGCGCAGGGTGAATGTGGCGGCAATCAATACCATGGCGCACATCAGGAGCGGCGCGGACATTAGGGTGTGCCAGTAGAGCCGGTGGCGGATCGCCGAAAAGCCGGCGCTCTCAAGCGTTTCGATGAAGCGCGGCAAATCCCAGAACGACATCGTTTCCGGCGCCGCGAAATTGTCCTGGATCCGGTTGACGGTCAGGTCCGTCGGCAGCCAGAAGTCCTTTTCGAACCGCGACGGGACTTCCGGTTCGAACAGCCACGCCTCCGTGAGATGCCAGAAGCCGTCCTCCAGACGTGCCGATCGCGCGTCGATGCGCCGTCGGAAGGTATCCTTGCCTTCGTATAGAAAAACCAGGACTTCGCGCAGTTCCACCTCGTTGTTCTGCTGCAGGACCCGTTCCGCATGAACGACGCTCTGGCCCGTGTCGTCGGCCTGACGCAGCCACAACCCCGAATTGGAAATGGAGAGGAAACTGGCGTGCCCTTCGATACGGGTCGCCTCCAGGCGTTCGTAACGGGCCAGCATGGACGACGAAAGGGGATTGACGAGCGTGATCTGAAGGACGCCCAAAAGGAAGGCCAGGAACAGGACCGGCAGCATGAACTGCCAGGCGGAAATACCGGTCGCGCGCGTCACCACCAGTTCGTTGGTCCGGGTCAGCCGCCAGAATGCCGCCATGCCGCCGAACAGGATGGCGAAGGGAAAGGTCTTCTGCCCCATGAACGGCAGCTTGAGCAGGGACATTTCCATGACCATGGCGAAGGTCACGGTCTCGCGCTGCGCCGTCCGGCGCAGCAATTCGACCGAATCGAACAGCAGAATCAACATCAGGAACAGGCAGAAGATGCCGAAGAAGCTGACCAGGAAGTGCCGCCCGATATAGACGGAAAGGATTGTTGACAAGCGCATGCCGGTCTCCCGCCTCAAGCCGCTTTGGCGGCGGTCGGCGCCGCGGACGGCGGCCTGACCATGACGAACCAGGCGACCGGCATGGGCGCCAGGATCACGGCGTAGAGCAAGGGAATCAGGTCCAGGTTCTTGGCGACCATGTTCTCCATGCCCAGGATCACGGCTTGCAGGACGACCATGGCGGCGACGGCGATCAGGACGCGCGCGGTCTGCGTCCGCCGCCCGAAATTGCCGGTCAGAAGGCTGCTCAGCCCGATCATCGCATAGGCCAGGCAGAGTACGGGCGCGATCAGCCGCCGGTGCGCCTCGACCACGAACTTGCCGATGTTCTGGGCGCCGATCTGGTCGATCTGATTGGGCGTGTCGAACAATTCGTTAAGCGTGCGTTCCCTCGGTTCCCGCCAGCGCACGCCCTGGGGGCCGCCGAGCGCAAGGTTGTAGACCCAGCGGTCGAAGTAGAGAATCGACAGCTTATTGGTGGTCTTGTCGACCTCCTGCCGGTTGCCCTTGAACATGACCACGCGGGGGCCCGTCGGGGTGTCGACCATGGCGCCGCGGTCGGCCATCAGGGTAAAGGGCTTGGTCCGGTCACGGGTGTCGTGCACAAGGATTCCGTGCAGTTGTCCGTCGGGGGTCCGTGTCCGCACATAGACTGTCGTCGTGCTCCCGACGTTGTTGAATTCGCCCTCTTTCAGAAGAACATGCGACACGCTGTTGCGGATGTCCCACTGCAGGTCACGGAACGCGCGATACGACTCGGGCACCAGTTGCAGGTGCAGGGCGTAGGACAGCAGGACCGTGAGCCCGGTCAGGATCAGTGCCGGCTTGGCCAGGGCGAACTGGCTGAGGCCCGCCGCGCGCATGACCACCAGCTCGCGGTCGGTGATCAGCTTGGCATAGATGAACACCACCACCGTGAACAGCGCGATGGGCAGGATGACGATCAGGAAATTGGGCAACAGAAGCCCGGAAAGATAGAGGAACGTTCCTGCGCTCAATCCTCGATTGACGATCATCTCGACGAACCGCAGCGACTGGGTGAGCCAGATGATGCAGGTCAGGCCCGTCGTCACAAGGATCATGCCAACCACGAGTTGGCGCAATACGTACCGCGTCAGCGAGTTCATGCGAATCCCCAGGGAACTAGGCCCTCAAACTGTAGGAAAAAGGTTAATAAATCAAGGAACAAACCCCGATTTTCCGGGGACTTTGGACGCCTCGACGGGCGCGGCCCGGAAGATCAGAAGGCGTCGGGGGAAACCGCCGCGACGGTGCCGCCGCCGGCCAGGATCGTCGTACGCAGCGCCGCCGCCTGCGGCAGGTATTGTTGGGCGAAGAAGCGGGCGGAAACCACCTTTTGCTCCAGGTAGGGATCGGCGTCGCCGGCGGCCTTGCGCTCGGCGGCGCGAAGGGCCCCCTGGGCCAGGAGCCATCCGCCCGTTGCGACGCCCATCAGGCGCAGGTAATGGACCGCTCCGGCGGCGGCGGGCGCCGGGTCCTGGGGATAGGTTTCGACAATCCAGTCCGTCGCCGTTTCCAGAGCCCCGGCGGCGGTTGTCAGGGGCTCCGCCAGGTCGTCCAAGCCACCTTCGTCGGCGGCCAGGTCGGCGGCCGTCTCGCGCATGGCCTTGATCAGGTCGCCGGCGGCCAGGCCTTCGTCGCGGGCGACCTTGCGGCCCACCAGGTCATTCGCCTGGATGCCGTTGGTCCCTTCGTAGATGCGGCTGACGCGGATGTCGCGGGCGTGCTGGGTGGCTCCGGTCTCCTCGATGTAGCCCATGCCGCCGTGGACCTGGATGCCCAGGTCCGCGACCTCGAACGCGACGTCCGTGGAGTAGGCCTTGGCCACGGGCGTCATCAGGTCGACGAAGGCGTGGGCGCGGGCGCGCTCCTCGGGATCCTCGTGATGGCGGGCGATGTCGATACATGCCGCCACGCGGTAGGCGATGGCGCGAATGGCTTCGGTCTGCGCCCGCATGGCCAGCAGCATGCGGCGCACGTCGGGATGGTGGATGATGGTCACCGGCCCGGCCCCGCCCGCAATGGCCCGGCTTTGCACCCTTTCCCTGGCGAAGTCGCGGGCCTGCTGGTAGGCGCGTTCGGCGATCCCCACGCCCTCCATGCCGACCGCGAGCCGCGCCGCGTTCATCATGATGAACATGTACTCGATGCCGCGGTTCTCCTCGCCGATCAGGAAAGCCCTGGCCCCCTCGTTGTCGCCGTAGGACATGACGGCCGTCGGGCTCGCGTGCATGCCCAGCTTGTGCTCCAGCGACACGCAGCGCAGGTCGTTGCGCGCTCCCGGATTGCCGTCGGCGTCGGGCAGGAACTTGGGCACCACGAACAGCGACAGGCCCTTGATGCCTTCGGGCCCGTCGGGCGAGCGGGCGAGCACCATGTGGACGATGTTCTCGGCCATGTCGTGTTCGCCGTGGCTGATGAAGATCTTCTGTCCGCGCAGCACGTAATGGCCGTCCGTTCGTTCCGCCTTGCAGCGGATGCGCGCCAGGTCCGATCCGGCCTGCGGTTCGGTCAGGTTCATGGTCCCGGCCCATTGCCCGCTGACCAGCTTTTCCAGATAGATCGCGTTGATGTCGTCGGACCCGTGGGACAGCAGCAGCTCGATGGCGCTTTGGGTCAGCATGGGGCAAAGGGCGAAGGACAGGTTGGCGGCGTGCCAGATTTCCGACACCGCCGTCGCGACCAGAACGGGCAGGCCCTGGCCGCCCCATTCCCCGGGCGCCCAGATGCCGTTCCATCCGGCCTCGACGAATTGCCTGTAAGCGTCGGGAAAGCCCTTGGGCGTGCGCACCACGCCGTTTTCCAGGACGCAACCCTCGCGATCGCCGAGGGCGTTGAGGGGGGCGATGACGTCCGCGCCGAATTTTCCGGCCTCTTCCAGGACCGCGTCGACCAGGTCCGGTGTCGCGTCCCCGAATCCGGGCAGCCGGTTGACGGCGCCCAGCCCGGCAATCTCGTTCAGTGCGAAGCGCATGTCGTCCAGGGGCGCCCGGTAATCGGCCATCGGATGTCTCCTCTCTCCCGGTTTTAGGCAAGGTTTAGGTCTCTGACAACGGTGCCGTTACGTCAACGGAGCCGGGGAACTGGCGCGGCGCATGAGGCCATGTAATATGGCGGCCATCTTCGACCGGCAGGAGACCGCCCGCCATGCCCCGCTACGACCTTCTCATCACCGGCGCCGACGTCATTGACGGCACCGGCGGCCCCCGACGACGCGCCGACATCGCCGTCGTCGGCGACCGTATCGCGGCCGTCGGCGACCTGACGGCAACCGGGACGACGGCAGCCGAGACCGTCGACGGCACGGGCCTGGTGCTGGCCCCCGGGTTCATCGACGTGCATACCCACGACGACCGCCTGGTCCTGACCCAGCCCAGCGTTGCGCCCAAGACCAGCCAGGGCGTGACCACCGTGGTGACCGGCAACTGCGGCGTGTCGTTGGCCCCCTTCGTGCCCGGCAGCCGCGCGGGAGAGGCCGACCCCCCGGGGCCCATGGCCCTCCTCGGGGGTTGGGCCGACTATCGTTTTCCCACCCTGGCCGATTACAACGCGGCGCTGGAGGAAAATCCCGCGGCGATCAACGTGGCGAGCCTGGTCGGTCATACGACGCTGCGCGCGGGCGTCATGGACGTTTTCGACCGTGCCGCGACGCGAGCCGAGATCGACGCCATGGCGCGGGTGCTGGAGCAGGCGCTGAAGGACGGCGCGGTCGGCCTGTCGACGGGGCTCGCCTATCCCACGGCGATCCACGCGCCGACGGACGAGATCGTCGAACTGGCCGCCTGCCTGAAGGATTCCGGGGCGCTGTACACCACCCACATGCGCAACGAGGGGCACGACCTGATCCCCTCGGTGGACGAGACCATCGACATCGCCCGCCGGTCCGGCGCGGCCACGGTGATCTCCCACCATAAATGCGTCGGCCGCGAGAACTGGGGCAAGAGTGCCGAGAGTCTGGCCCATATCAAGGCGGCGCAGAAGGACCTGAAACTCGATTTCGACGTCTACCCCTATACGGCGACCTCGACCATCCTGCTGAAGGACTTCCTGTCGACCTCGGAAAAGACGGTGCTGACATCGTCCGCCACGCATCCGGAAATGGTCGGCCGCGAGTTCGACAGCATCGTCGACGAATGGGGCTGTTCCGTGGACGAGGCGATCCGTCGCCTGTCTCCGGCGGGGGCCGTCTATTTCCGCATGGACGAGACCGAGGTGCGCCGCATCATGGCCTTTCCGGGCGCCATGATCGCGTCGGACGGCCTGCCCATCGACAAGGGCCGCCCGCATCCCCGCCTGTGGGGCACGTTCCCCCGCGTGCTGGGCCACTACTGCCGGGACGAGGGGGTGCTCAGCCTGGAGGAGGCCGTCCACCGCATGTCGGGCAAACCGGCGAGCGTGTTCGGCCTTGCGGGTCGCGGCGTGATCCGCGAGGGGGGCTTCGCCGATCTTGTCCTGTTCAACCCCAAGACGGTGATCGACCGCGCCACGTTCGATGCGCCGGAAACGCCCGCGGGCGGGATCGAGCGGGTCTATGTGAACGGCAAACTGGTATGGCACGACTTGGCCTGGACCGGGGCGCGGCCGGGCAGGCGGGTGGGGCGGCAGGCGGCTTGAACCGCCTCAGACCGTCGCCGGCGCGGTGGCGCCGGCCTTAGTGCCGTCGTCCTTGACCTTGCCCCACAGGGTTTCGTGGATCGTGTAGGCGACCGTCTGCACCAGGGGTTCGATGATCCCGATGCCCAGCGCGATATGCCAGTCCCGGGTCAGCGCGAAAGCCACCGCCACGGCAACCGTCAGGTGCATGACGGAATAGGTGCCCGTCTTGATCAGTTTGCGCGCCATGGGTGGCTCCTTTCACGTTGCGGGCCGGCCTGCTTTCCGGCCCGGCGGGCCGCCACTCATCCGGCGGCCTTCGATGCTCTCAGTGTATAGAAAATGAGAATTATTCTCAATTAAATGAGATATGAATTGTTCCGATCCCGGTGATCGGAAAAACCGCTTTCACCCAAACGGCGGCGCCAAGAAAAAGGCGGGGCCGCAGACCCCGCCTCTCCGTATCTCGTTGGTGGAAAGCCTATTTCTGGAACAGGCCTTTCAGTTTTTCGCCGGCCCCTTCCATGGCCTTGCCGGCGCCTTCGGTCACGCCCTTGACGGCGTCGCCGGCACCGCCGGCCGCCCCCTTCATGGCGTCCGTGGCGCCCTTCGCCGCACCTTCGAGGGCCGCCGCCGCGTTGCCGATCAGTTTCTCCGGGTAGATGGCCATGACGCCTGCGGTCAGCTTGTCGATCACGGCCTTGGCCACCTGGGCGGGGCTGGAGCCGCCCGAGTCCTTGCCGATGTCGGTCAGCGTGAGATCGGGCAGCGACGCATCCAGCGTCTTGTCGCCGAGGACGCCGGCGTTCAACCTCGCCTTGCCGCCGGTGACGGTCAGTTTCTCGATCACCAGCTTCTGTTCCTCGGCGGATGACGGCTCCTTCTTGGCCGCGCCGCCGGTACCGCCGAATTTTTTGGCGTAAGCGTCGACATTTGCCTTGATGGCGTCCACGTTCGACGTGCCGCCGGATTTCTCATAGGTGACGACCGGCCCGGTGATGGTGATCGATTTGATGACGATCGGGTTCTTGCCGATCGAGTTCTTGTCCAGCACCAGCGAGATGTTGCCCAGTTCGAAGGCGCTGGGGGTCTTGAAGCCCTTGGGGTTGCCGACGACCAAGCCGCGCATGCCGCCCGTGCCCTGGAACATGTCGATATCCACGGCCTTCAAGGTCACCTTGGCCTGGGTGGCGTCGCTGCCGATGGATTCCACGGCGGTCTTGATGAGGTCGCCCGCGAACATGAACAAATAGATGCCGACGCCGATGACGATAACGATCACGGCGCCCAGGCCGATCAGAACCTTTTTCATGGATTGCGCTGCTCCGTTCCTGCAGTTTGAGGAGTTCCCTTTCCGCCGGGCATTTTACGGTGATGCGGGAGCAGGGTCCAAGAATTCCGAAAGTGCGACGCCAACGCCAGGGGCCGACCTATCGCCGGTCCCATTCGGCCAGGGAAACGATCTTGTCCACGGCTTCGCCGTCGCTCGACAGCGGCAGCCTGACCACCCGCTGCGTGAAGGGTTGAATATGGTTGTAGTCGCGCAGGTCGACGGTGTCGACGGCGGCCAGAAACCGTTTTTCGCGCACCACCCAGGCATATTCGTCATAAGGCGTCCCGCCTCGTAAATGTTTAATCTCACTAGCCATTTTCCCGGTTTTCTCCATCCCCTTGCAGAATAGATGGCCGGTGCCCCAGAAGCGGAATCGGAAGTCCAGGGGATCGTGCACCACATCGACAACGACGACGCGAGGGATCGACCTGGGGTCCAGATCGGCGAGCCGGAAGTTGTGCCACGACGGGGCGAAAGCGTCCCCCCGCAGGGAATTCCAGTAACCCACGAAGGCGTCGAACTCCGGCGACATGATGTCGTCCAAGGAAACTTGCGCCGGATCCAATTGATGCGTCCAAGTAGGAATCTGCAACGCTGCCTCCTCCGTGGTGTCGACGCCCGCGCAGGACGTGCGCCCGAGCGTACCACTGGGCGTAAGGTAAAAAAATAGACCTATCGGCCAGGGCCCGGCGCACAGGGCGACGGGGTGGTGAGAAATGGGAGCGCCCGGAGCATGGTCCCCGCGCCCTACGTCAGCGCGCCGCGCGCCGTCACCGGCCACAGCGCCTCGACGCGGCCGTTTCGCACGCCCACGTACCAGTCGTAAAGGTTCACCGTCGGGTCGCAGTGGCCGGGCACCAGGCGCACCTTGTCGCCCAGCTTGAGCGCCTGGCGGGTCTGACTCAGGTCCAGCCGTCCGTGTTCGTCCGACGGTTTGGAATAGGTTACTTCCTCGAGCTCGTGGACCCAGGGAAACCCCTGGTCGTTGCCCAGCGCCTTGTGCCCCGCGTCGATGGTGCAGAAGTCTTCGCGGGTCTTGGACATCACCGTGGCCAGCACGAACAGAGAATTCTCGAAGGCGCGGAACGGCTTGCCGTCGGACATCCTGTTTTGCCCGTAGTCGACGTCCATGAACACGTAGGACCCGCATTGCAGTTCGTTCCACACCTTGGACGTGGTGTGGAACTCGTAGGTGCCGGTGCCCGCACCCCCCACGGTGTCGCATTTCAGACCCGCCGCGCTCAGCAGTTCGACCGTCTTCTTGGTCAGGACCTGGGCCGCGTTGATGGCCATCTTGCGTTCGGCGAAATCGCGGATGTGCTGCGCGGCGCCCTGATAGGCCTGCAGTCCCACGAAGCGCAGGTTGCGCGCGCGGTCGATTTCCTTGGCCAGCGTCACCGCCGCGTCGCCCGGCGCCACGCCGCAGCGCCCGGCGCCGACGTCGATCTCGACCAGCACGTCCATGATGACGCCGACCTGGCCGGCGGCCGCGTTCAGATCGACTACGTTGTCCGCGTCGTCGGCGCAGACCGCGACCTTGGCGTGACGCGCCAGCGCCGACAGGCGGTTCAGCTTGTGGCGGCCCACCACCTGGTTGGAGATCAGCACGTCCTGGATGCCGGCCTGGACCAGGGCCTCGGCTTCCGAGACCTTCTGGCAGCACACGCCGACCGCGCCCAGTTCCATCTGCAGGCGCGCGATATGCGCCGACTTGTGGGTCTTGGCATGGGGCCGCAGGCGCACGCCCGCATTCTTGGTGAAGGCGGCCATCTTCTCGAGGTTGCGTTCGAAGGCGTCGAGGTCGATGAGCAGCGCCGGCGTATCCACGTCCTCGACGGCGTCGCCGATGCGCGCGGGGGCGGGTTGGGGCATGGGTTCTCCTCTTCGTGTCCCCGGTCGGAAGGTGGATTTGATAGCGCCTCGCGGGCGTTCGGTCTAGACCATCCCGAGCGCGCCCACGGCGGCACCGATGCCGACCAGGGCCGGGATCGGCGCGCGCCCCGACAAGAGAAGCGCCAGCGCCCCGGCGGCGACCGCCCCGGCGGCCCAGTCGACCCCGCCCGATTTCGTGGCCAGGACCGATTCGCCCAGGAAGACCGCCAGGTTCAGGATCACTCCGACCACGGCCGTGGTGATTCCGGCCAGGGCGCGCCGGGCGTGCTCGTTGGACTGCAGGGCGTCCACGTAGGGTGCGCCCGCGATGATGAACAGGAACGACGGCAGGTAGGTGACGTAGGTTGTCAAGGCGCCCGCCAGTAGGGCTGCCGCGACCTGTGACAGGCCGGCGCCACCGGCGCCGTTCCATCCGGCGAAGAAGCCCACGTAGGTGTTGACCAGGATCAGCGGCCCTGGCGTCGTCTCGGCCAGCGCCAGGCCGTTCAGCATGTCGCCCGGGGCGATCCAGCCGTGGGTGTTGACCGCCGCGTCGGCGATGTAGGGCAGCACCGCATAGGCGCCGCCGAAGGTCACGAAGGCCGCCGTGGTGAACAGCTTGGCCACGGCGAGGAACGGCGCCGGTCCGGCCAGCGCCACCAGAGCCGCCACGGGCAGGGCGAGCAGAAGGGCGAACACCGCGGTGATGCGGGCAAGTCGTGCCCAGGGATTGCCCGCCGGCCGCTTCATGTGGTGCCCGTTCGCGTGCCCGCCGTCGCCGCCGTGACCGTGGCCGCCGCCGACCCTGCCCAAGGCGGGAATCATGGCGCCCAGCACGCCCGCGGCCAGGATGATCAGCGGGAAGGGCACGTGGGCGAAATGAAGCGCCGCGAAGGCCGCGGCCGCCAGGCCCACGGCGGGGATCGAGTTGCAGGTCTTCCTGCCGATCCGCCACACGGCGAACACGATGATGCCGATGACGGCGGGCTTGATGCCGTTGAATACCTTGACTACCCAGGTGTTGTCGCCATGCGCTGCGGCGATCCAGGCGAGTATCATCATCAGGATCGCGCCCGGCAGGAAGAACAGCGTGCCGGCGGCGACCGCGCCCCGGATACCATGCAGGCGCCAGCCGATATAGGCCGCCAGTTGCTGCGCCTCGGGCCCCGGCAGCAGCATGGAATAGTTGAGGCCGCGCAGGAACGCCTGCTGGTCGATCCAGCGTTTCTTGTCGACGCAGTCGGCCTGCATGATGGCGATCTGGCCGGCGGGGCCGCCGAACGAGATGAACCCCAGGCGCAGCCAGTAGCGCGCCGCTTCGGCGAAGCCGACGGGGGGCGGAGCGGGGGTTTCGGATTGGGCCGCAGGGCCGACGGTTTCGGCGTCCATAAGCATCCCTTTCGTCAAGCAACCGCCCGGAGCCGAGAGGCATCGGGGCGGGCCTGCGTCAGGGCAGAACTTGGACGGGGTTTCCGCCTGATGGTGCCGGGCGTCTGCCGTATGCCCGGCGAAGAAAGATGGTAGCGCGTCGCCCGGAGTGCGTCACGCCTATTTCGTCACCTTGGGCGGCTGCTTGCGGGTGAACACCCAGGTCTTGTCGTCGCTCTGCTCGGGTTGGAAACGATAACCGCCATCCGCGAATTTTTTAAGACCGTTCGTCTTTTCGATGCGGTTGACGATCAGGTAGCGGGCCATCATGCCGCGCGCCTGTTTGGCGAACATGCCCAGAACGCGGGCCTGACCCTGGTTGACTTCCTTGAATACGGGCGTAATCACACGGGACTTGAGCGCTTTTGCATCGACAGCCTTGAAGTACTCGTTGGACGCCAGGTTCACCACCGTCGGGTCCTTGTGGCCCTGGACCGCCTTGTCGACCGCGTTCGCCAGGGTGCCGTTCCAGAACTCGTACAAGGTCTCGCCCGACGGGTTTTTGAACTTCAGGCTCATCTCCAGGCGGTAGGGCTGGATCAGGTCGAGCGGCCGCAGCACGCCGTACAGCCCCGACAGGATGCGCAGGTGGTCCTGGGCGTATTCCAGATCGGCCGTCGACAGCTCGCGCGCCTTAAGGCCGACATAGGTGTCGCCGTTGAATACCATGGCCGCCTGCTTGGCGTTGGTCAGGTCGAAGGGCGGCTTGAAGTCCTTGAACCGCCGGTAGTTCTGGTCCGCCAGCGCCTCGCTGATGCCCATCAGGTTGCGCAGGTCCTGGCGCGTGAGCTTGCGTGCGGCCTGGACCAGCTTTTTCGACTGGGCCAGGAAGTCGGGCTGCGTATGGGTTTGGATCGTCGGCTCGCTTTCGAAATCCAGCTTCTTGGCGGGGGAGATCAGGGCCAGCATGTCGGGATGCCTCTGCTCTGTGGGACCTATCGGTGGGCGGGCCGCCGGGGCGGCGGCTTGGCAAAGATCGATGCCGATGACATATAGGGTGTGACGCCCGTATCGTAAACGGCGAACGACGAATTGGGAGGGGGTCATGCTGACCGTCTGGGGCCTGAAGACCTGCGACACCTGCAAGAAGGCGCTGAAATGGCTGGCGGACGAAGGCATCGCCCACGCCGTGAAGGACGTTCGCGGCGACGGCGTGCCGCCCGGTGAACTGGCGCGCTGGCTCGACGCCGTGGGCTGGGAGACCCTGGTCAACAAGTCTTCGACCACCTGGCGCGGCCTGGATGACGCCGACAAGGAAGGGCTTGACGCCGCCGGGGTCCGGGCACTGCTCGCCGCATATCCGACCCTGATCAAGCGGCCCGTGTTCGTTTCCGGTAAGGAAGTCGTCGTCGGTTTCCGCGATGCCCAGAAACAGGCACTGAGGCAGCAGGCATCGAAGGCCGGGGCCTGAGCGGGCCGGAGCCATGTCCATCGCCGCGCGCCTGGCGCCCTCCGACAACCTGAGCGAGGCCGAGGTCGAAACCGGCCTGAATTGGCTGTTGCGCAACGGAATCTGGGCGCAGGGAATGGAGACCCTGGCGTTGGGCCCGATCCTGGTCGCCTATGCGCTCTACTTCGAGGCCTCGAACCTGGCCATCGGCCTTCTGGCGGCCCTGCCCAACCTGGGGCAGTTGGCCCTGTTGCCGGCCGTGCAGATCGTCGAGAAGGTGCGCCGGCGGCGGTTCCTCGCCGTCGCATTCGGCGCCGCCAGCCGGCCCATGCTGCTGCTCATGGCGACGGCGGTCCTTATGCCGACGAAGGAGGCGGGCCTGGCCGTTCTGCTGACGGGTCTGACGCTGCGCTACACCCTCGGCGCGTTCGTCGGCTGTTCCTTCAATTCCTGGATCCGCGACCTGGTGCCGGAACACCGCATGGGCGCCTTCTTCGCCAGCCGCCTGATGTGGATGACCGGGATCGGCATGACGGTCAGCCTGCTCGCGGGCCTGTTCGTCGACGAATGGGGGCGCCTGATGCCGCACCGCGACGCGGAGGGTTACTCGATCCTCCTGGTGCTCGCGTTCCTCGCCGGCTGCGCCAGCGTCTACTGCATGTGCCGCATCCCCGAGCCGGCCATGCCGCCGGCGGAACGCCACCTGCCGCTGACGGAACGCCTGGCCCAGCCCTTCAAGGACGTGAACTTTCGCAACCTGGTGATCTTCCTGGGCGCGTGGAACTTCGCCATCAACCTGGCCGCGCCCTTTTTCACGGTCTATCTGTACAAGCGCCTGGGCCTCAGCGTGACCATGGTGACCGTGCTGCTGATCGTCAGCCAGGCGGCCAACATCGCCGTGCTGAAGACCTGGGGGCGGATCGCCGACAATTTTTCCAACAAGGGCGTGCTGACCGTCGCCGCACCGCTGTTCGTGCTGTCGATCTTCCTGTGGACCTTCACGACCCTGCCGGAGAAGCACGCGCTTACCATGCCGCTGCTGATCGTCATCCACGTTCTGACGGGTATTTCCACCGCCGGGGTGACCCTGGCCTCGGGCAACATCGGGCTCAAGCTCGCCCCGCGCGGGGCGGCCGCCAGCTACCTTTCCGTCTCGTCCCTCGTCACCGCCATCTGCGCCGGCACCGCGCCGATCTTCGGCGGCCTGTTCGCCGACTGGTTCGCCGGCCGGGAACTGACCTTGATCCTGCGCTGGACCGACCCGGAAACCCGTCACCTGTTCCAGGCCATCAACCTGCGCCACTGGGACTTCTTCTTCGGCCTTGCCGCGGTCCTGGGCCTGCTGTCGCTGCAGTTCCTGCGCCAGGTGAGGGAGGTCGGTGAGGTCGAAGAAGAGATCGTGCTCGAGGAACTGATGGCGACGGCGCGCCAGGGCATGCGAAACCTGACCTCCGTCGCCGGTCTGCGGGCGGCGGCGACCTATCCGGTGGAGCTTCTGTTCCGCAAGGTGCACCTGCGCCGTCGGCGCGACGGCGAAGGGTCAAGCGCCCGTTTCACCTCGAACGGGCCGATGCCGTGACATGATCACCGATCCCGTCTTCTACGCCCTCGCCGTGCCGGCGGCGCTCCTGGCCGGCATTTCCAAGGGCGGTTTCGGCTCGGGCGTCGTGGTCATGGCGGTGCCCATGCTGTCGCTTCTGATGCCGGTGCCCATGGCGGCGGCGATCATGCTGCCGATCCTCATGCTGACCGACTTCATCAACCTGTGGGTCTACCGCAGGGACTGGAACTGGCCGGACCTGAAATACCTCATGCCCGGCGCCGTGATCGGCACCGCGCTGGGCTGGGCCGGCTTCCACTTCCTGACCGAGGGCGGCATGCGCCTGATGGTCGGCGTCATCGCCATCGTGTTCACGCTCGACCACTGGCTGCCGCTCCGGCCCAAGACCGGCGGCGCGCGCCCGCCGGGACCGCGCGGCGCGGTGTGGGGCACGGTCGGCGCCTTCACCAGCTTCTTCGCCCATGCCGGCGGCCCACCCATCCAGGTCTACATGATGCCGCGCGGCCTGCCCAAGCGGACCTACGTGGGCACCTTCGCCCTCTATTTCTGGGCCGTGAACATGATGAAGGCGCCGGCCTACTGGGGGCTGGAGCAGTTCACGACAGAGGTGCTCGCGACCTCCCTCGTCCTCATGCCGCTCGCCCCCGTCGGCATCCGGATCGGCCTGTGGTGCCAGAACCGCCTGTCGGACAGGGTGTTCTACGGCGTCTGCTACGTCTTCCTGTTCCTGACGGGGATCAAGCTGACGTGGGACGGGGTGACCTCTATGATCGGTTAGGCTGGCGCGATCTCCGCCGGTTTCCAATTGTGCGCCTCCGCCGCCGCGTGGCGGGCCCAGGCGTACAGCGCGTCGTAGACCGCCATCCCCGCCTCCAGCATCGCCAGGTCGTCGTCGGCATAGAGCGCCGACATCCCCAGGGATGCCGCCAGCAACCCGGCGCATTCCGGCGCCAGGTCGAGATGCCCGGTGTCCGCGCCACGGACGATCAGGGC
>Ga0066644_10000430_pt1 | contig 26552 bp, 27 predicted proteins | sample CryGeyCG2114_020_FD_62735 | JGI IMG/M metagenome (GOLD analysis project Ga0066644, IMG submission 62735) | Groundwater microbial communities from aquifer - Crystal Geyser CG15_big_fil_post_rev_8/21/14_0.20 | ecosystem: Environmental > Aquatic > Deep subsurface > Groundwater | place: USA: Utah...
GCGAAGCCTTTATTGGCGGTTAGGCAGACTTCACGGCCATTTCTGCAGAAACGACAAACCGCCGAGCCAGGAAAGTCCTATGAGCGCTTGGACTTTTCCTGCCGATATGCGGCTTCACGCGCGGGCAATGCGTTTCCGATCGCTTGCCGCTCGGCGCTGGAATAGCGCGTCCATTGAGCCAATTCCGGCAATGTGCGGAAACAGCCCACGCACATCCCTGCTTCAGGATCGACAAAGCAGACTTTGATGCAGGGCGTCCAGATGCTCATGACGTAAGTTTCTAGCGCGGTCAGCCGTGTGCGCAAGCATTGCCCGCTAACTGCAAGAGCGAATAGGCTGCATTATCCGGTTGGGGGATTCGATGGAAGATATGGGTTTGCAGCTGCGCAGCTTTCTGGGCCTTTTTGCATTTATCGCAATTGGCTGGTTGCTGGGTCCGCGAAAGGCCGTGCCGGTCAAGCTGATCGGAGGTGCATTGGCACTGCAATTCCTGATCGCCTTCATCCTTTATTCCTTTGCGCCAACCCGCGCCTTTCTGGGCTCGCTAACCGGTGTGGTCGAGGCCCTTCAGGCGGCGACGATGCAAGGCGCAGATTTTGTCTTCGGCTATCTGTCAGGCAGCACCGCGCCTTTCGTGGTCGATGAAACCCATGCCGGCCGCGCCTTCATCTTTGCGTTTCAGTCGTTGCCGATGGTCATCGTATTGTCGGCGATTTCCGCGCTGCTGTGGCGCTGGCGCATACTCGAATTTGTGGTCCGGGGATTTGCCTTCGCTTTCCGCAAGACGCTGGGGCTGTCGGGTGCAGCTAGTCTTGGCGCATCGGCCAATATCTTTCTCGGCATGACAGAATCGCCACTGCTGATCCGGCCGCGTTTGCCCCAGATCAGCCGCAGCGATCTGTTTCTGATCATGACGGTTGGCTTCTCGACCGTCGCCGGGTCTGTCATGGCGGTCTATGTCGCGCAGCTCAGCGGCGTCATTGACGGGGCGGCGGGACATATCGTGACGGCCTCACTCATCTCCATTCCTGCGGCCGTTTTGCTGGCACGGCTGATGCATCCCGCAGATGCGGATGGAGAGGAAGACAGATCGGCGGAAAAGATACCGACCACCGTCTATCACTCGTCGATGGATGCGTTGACGACGGGGGTCACAGACGGCGTGAAGCTCTTCATCAATATCATCGCCATGTTGCTCGTTTTTATTGCGCTGGTTGCGCTGGTCAACATGATGCTCGGGGCCTTGCCCGATTTCGGAGGCGCGCCATTGTCCGTGGACCGCACCCTGGGATGGGTGTTTGCCCCGATTGTGTGGCTGGCCGGTATTCCGTGGTCTGAAGCGACGGATGCAGGGGCGGTGATGGGGTTGAAAACAGCGCTCAACGAGATCATTGCCTATGAACGGCTCGGGACTCTGGGCGATGCCCTGTCTCCACGCAGCTATCTGATCATGACCTATGCAGTGAACGGATTTGCCAACTTTTCCAGCCTGGGAATTCTCATCGGTGGAATGATTGCCATTGCGCCGAGTCGCCGGGTAGATATTCTCGGTCTCGCACCCAAAGCGCTGATCTCCGGCACATTCGCGACATTGATGACGGGGGCTGTTATTGGCGTTTTGCCACAAAGCCTGTTTGGCTAATCGCTACGGCGCGGGAAAAATCTGGAGCGCAGCCAGCCAAGGGTGGAATTGCCCGCGAGCGCTTTGCGGTAGGACTCGTCCATGAATTTAGAGAGCTTGCGGCTCTCTCCAACGAGATCGAGCCGGGTTTGCATGGGCGTGTTTTCATCCAGCATTTTGACGATTTTGGCAGGTGCGCCCGCCACAACCGCATAAGCGGGAACGTCCCGCGTGACGACGGACCGTGCCCCGATCACGGCATTGGCGCCGATGCTGACGCCCTTGCCGATGAAGGCCCCATCCCCAACCCAGACATTATCGCCCAGTATTACAGGCCGCCCCTCGGGTGCCGGTTCGACGCGATTATACAATCCATGCCAGTCGCTGTCGGTAACAGTGGTATTCGCGGCAAACAGGCAAGCATGGCCAATGGTGATGGATCTGGTGGCCTGGATTCGAGTGCCGGGCGCGATGAAGACCGCATCGCCGATTTCGATCCTGCCGCCCTGGTCTGCGGGCGACCAGACCGTCAGCCGCACATTCTGGTCCGCCGTTGCTACGATATGCACAGCTGTTCCGACAGAAATATTCGGTCCGAACACTTCGACATGCCAAGGCTGTGTCAGCTTAGCGGCCGGACCGAGGCGATCAAAATGCGGTTCCAGAAAATGACGGGCCCAGGTGTTTTCAAAGCTTTCCCAGGCGGCATGCATCCAGTAGGGGCGGTGATCTCTTCGCATTCCGGTTTCCACAGGTTAGAAGACACACATGAATGATGACACTGTCGATACGGCCATTCTGTCCCTTGTAGAGGCGAGGGGCGCTGGCAAGTCAATCAGCCCGGCTGATGCTGCGCAGGCTTTGGATGCGGAAAACTGGCGCAGACGGCTGAGCGCTGTGAAGCAGGGTGCCATCCGTCTCGCCGAAGCCGGCAAGGTCGACATCCTGCGCAAGGGAAAACCGGTGAACTCCTCCGACTTCAAGGGCGTTTACCGCATTGCGCTCAAGGCATGAGCGCACTTGCAGCATTGTTGCAGGATATTCGCGCTTGCCGCGCTTGCGAAGGCGAAATTCCCGAGCCAAGACCAGTGCTTCAAGTGTCGAGCAGAGCTCGTATCCGGATCATCGGACAGGCACCTGGAACCCGCGTTCATGCTTCCGGGCGTCCGTTTACAGATCCATCAGGTGACCGTCTGCGGTCTTGGCTGAAGATCAGCGAAGCGGATTTCTACAATCCCGATATTCTTGCGATTACGCCTATGGGATTCTGCTTTCCGGGGCTGGACAGCAAGGGCGGTGACAAGCCGCCGCGGCCGAGATGCGCCCGGCTGTGGCAGGCCGCGCTGGATGCGCAGCTTCCCGATGTCAAGATGACCTTCCTGATCGGCGGCCATGCGCAAAAATTTGTACTGGAGGACACCTTCAAGGGCACAGTCACGGACACGGTGTCTGCGTGGCGGGAATATGCTCCCCGATACGTCCCTTTGCCGCATCCATCGTGGCGCAATAATGCCTGGCTGAAGCGGCATGACTGGTTCGAGAAGGAATTGTTGCCGATGGTGCAGCGCAATATGGAATCTCTCCTGAAATAGGCGTGTGAACAGCTTGCCGTATAGGTCAAGGAGAGCTATCCCGGCGCCGCCTCACGCCACTTTCCCCGGCGGGCGGGATACCGGAAAAGACCGGCCAGAAGACGGATCGATTCATGAGCGTTTTTGAACACCCTTCTTTCGACAATCACGAAAAAGTCCTGTTTGCGACAGACGCAAAAACAGGGCTGAAAGCAATCATTGGCGTGCATTCGACGGCGCGTGGCCCGTCCTGCGGCGGGTGCCGGTTCTGGTCCTATGACAGCTCGGCAGACGCGCTTCAGGATGCGCTGCGTCTGTCCCAAGGCATGAGCTACAAAAACGTCATGGCCGATCTGCCGATTGGTGGTGGCAAGAGCGTCATCATGAAGCCGCAAGGCGATTTTGATCGAGACGCGCTGTTCCAGGCCTTTGGCCGCGCGGTTGAATCGATGAATGGCGATTACATCACTGCCGAAGATGTCGGCGTCAGCCCTGATGACATGATGAGCGTCCACAAGCAGACCAAACACGTCACCGGTCTGCCGGAAGGCAAGGCGGCTTCTGGTGATCCGTCGCCGATTACGGCAGAGGGCGTGTTCCGCGGCATAAGGGCGTGCGTGAAACGCGCCACCGGTTCGGAAGACCTGAAAGGTATCCGTGTTGCTGTTCAGGGGGCTGCAGGCCATGTCGGCAGCTATTTGTGCGAGCATTTGTCGAAGGCCGGTGCCGAATTGATCATCGCCGACATGAATGTCGAAGCTCTACAGAAGCATGTCGATAATTTCAGTGCGGTCATCGTCGACAAGGATGCGATCTATGATCAGGACGCGGATGTGTTGGCGCCCTGCGCACTCGGCTCGATCATCAATCCCGACACGATTGACCGCCTGAAAGTGAAAATGGTGGCTGGCGCGGCCAATAATCAGCTTGCCAGCCTTGATATGGGTGCCGCATTGCAAAAGCGCGGCATTCTCTATGCCCCTGATTATGTGATCAATGCGGGTGGCATCATCAATGTGATGGGCGAAATCAGCGGCGATTACGATCCGGAATGGGTGAAGGACAAGCTGGTCGCGCTTGAAGCCACGCTGGGCGAAATTCTCGACCGAGCCGAAAGCGAGGGCCGCCCGTCCAATGTCATCGCGGACGAAATGGCGCGGGCACGTCTGGAAGAAGCTGCTGCCGCGAAACCCGCGGCGGCCTAGCTGTGGCTTCTCAAAAGGTTGTTCACCCGGGCTGAAGCCTTGAAGGTGGTCGTTGCAACACTGCCATCAGCAAGGAGAGCCCGGATGACCGCCCACAGGAATGCCAGACAAACGCCGTATTCGCGAGCCCTGACAGTGCAGCGTCATGCAGAAGGTGCGGCTGATCAGATCGCTTTCACAGCCTTGGCCAGCAGATCGCGCACTTGCCCCGCAACGGCGTGCAAGTCAGCATTGTCGATGGCCTGCATGGAGGCGACAGGGTCGATTGCGCTGACTTCCACCCCGCCTTCAACCGTGCGCAGGATGACATTGCAGGGCAGCATCGCGCCTACGCGGGGCTCTATTCCGATTGCCTGATGCGCCATGCCGGGATTGCAGGCGCCAAGGATGCGATAGCCAGGCATGTCGATATCCAGCTTTTTCTTCATGGTCGCCGTAACATCAATCTCGGTCAGGACACCGAAACCCTGCGCGGCCAACGCTTCGCGCGTGCGTGCGTCGATGGCGTCGATATCGGCGCCGGCGATGGTACGGTCTATTGTATAGGTCATTATTCTCTCACTTTTGATTGACTTGAAAAACCTGGATAGCGTCGAGAGGACTGCTGCCGGGTCCGGCCTTTCGCGTGTCTGTTTGCGTCCGACTTTGCCAGAGGAGTACATGGTGAACGCTGTGCGCCCTATCAATGTTCCCCATCGCCGCGATGACACCACCGCCATCCAGATCCGGTGAGCCGACCGGCCAGAGACCTGAATTTCCCGCGACCCGTATCCCCCCCTCCGAGACTACAGCTATAAAGCCGGCAGTAAGGTCATTGCCGATTCATCCAGGGCGAGGCGTAAAATCCCGCCTTTCTTGATGGGGTTGGCAAGCGGCAGTTCGGCGATCCAGTGCGTTCCATCGGATGCGGTGATGCGGATCCGCTGGCGGCCCTGCCGGATGCGGATATCCTCGACTGTGAATTCAGCGCCGGTTTCAGATTCCCTGAGAGCCTCGGGCCGGACCAACAAATTCATCGCCGTCCCGTCCTTGATGTCAGGCGCTTTGATTGTGCCAAACAAGGTTTCGATCCTGTGGTTTTCAATTCTCCCTGGCGCGACGTTGATATCACCAAGCAAGCGGGCAGAAGAGATGGAGACCGGGTGACAATAGACCTCGGCCGGAGAGCCGGACTGGATGATGCGGCCCTCTTCCATCAAAAACAGCGTGTCGGCGGTTTCAAACGCCTCATCAGCATCATGGGTTACGATCAGGGCGGCGGCCCCGGCCTCACGAATGACCTTCATGGTCTGCTCGCGCAAATCGGCACGCAGCCGCCGGTCGAGGCTGGAAAAGGGTTCATCCAGTAAAATGATATCGGGGCGTGGGGCAAGGGCACGGGCCAATGCGACGCGTTGCTGCTCGCCGCCGGACAATTCGTGCGGATAGGATTGTGAAAGCGCGCTGATCTCGGTCTGTTTGGTCAATTCGGCGACGCGGGCATTGACGGCGTCTTTTGAAAAATGCCCCTTGAGGCCGAACGCGATATTTTTCTCCACCGTCAGGTGAGGGAAAAGCGCATAGTCCTGAAAGACGACACCGACACGCCTTTTTTCGGCAGGGGTGAGGTGTTTTCCATCATCCCAGCTTTGGCCGCCGGAGACGATGCTTCCCGCTTCCAGCGCTTCCAGACCGGCAATCATGCGCAGAAGTGTGGATTTGCCAGCCCCGGACGGGCCGAGAACGGCGCAGACCTGACCGCAATAAAGATCCAGATCAACGCCATTGAGGATGGGGTTGCCGCCGAGCGATTTTTCCGCGCCGCGAACCGACAATATGGGCTGGCTCATCGCTCCTCTCCCCGGGTCAGGGAGCGGGCAGCGAGGATCATCGCAGGAATCGTCGCGAGCACGATGATCAGGGAGGGCAGGGCGGCCTGTCCCAATCGCTCGTCTGCGGCATAATTGTGCGCGATCACGGCGAGCGTATCGGTGTTGAACGGGCGCAGAATCATGGTGGCGGGCAATTCCTTCATCACCTCAACGAACACCATCAGTGCGGCTATGCCAATGCCGCCAAGTATCAGTGGCCAATGAATGTCAGCCGCGATGCGCCGGCGGCCCGCGCCGAGCGTTTTGGCAGCTTCATCCAGCCGGTGTGTGACTTGCGCCAGCGCTGTCTCGGCAGGGGCAATTGCAACGGCGGCAAAGCGCGACAGGTAGGCGAAGACAAGTGCGCCTGCAGTGGCCGACAAAAGAATCGGAAAACGCCCGCCCCAGAGGCTGTCGAGAAGGGTCTGGAGCCCGGCAAAGAGCACCAGCGCACCAACAGCGGCAACAGCTCCCGGTGCCGCATAGCCCAGACCGGCGAGCCGTGCTGACAGCACACCGAAAGTTGTTCCGCTGCGGATGGCATAGGCTGCGCCAAGGCCCAGCAGGGCGGCAAGGATGGCCGTAATGCTGGCCAAGCCTAGCGAATTGTTGAGCCCGTCCATTACGCCCCGCGCCGCCGGTTCTGTCAGGGCCAGATAGAGGAGCCGCCCCAGCGGAAAGACAAGGCCGAGCAGGATGGGCAGCAGACAGACCAGAACGGCCATGATGCCCTGCCCTCCTGCCAGACGAATACGCCGGGTCTGCCGCCGCCCGCCGCTGGTCTGACCATAGCGCGCGCGGGCCCGGCTTTGCCTTTCGAGCGCGAAGGCGAGATAGGCAAAGAGTGCGAGCACAACTGCCAGCCGGGCAGCATCCGGGACCGATCCTGCGCCTGCCCAGGCCCGCACCACGCCAACTGTCAGGGTAGGGGCTCCCAGATGCGCAACCGCCCCAAAATCAGCGATGGACTCCATGGCCACGAGCGCAAGCCCCGCTGCGAGCGATGGCCGGACCAACGGCAAGGTGATGCCGGTCAGCGTCTGCCAGCGGGATGCGCCCAGCGTTCGCGCGGCATTTTGCATGTCAGGATGCTGTTCTGAAAACGCCTGCCGCGCGATGAGATAGACGTAAGGATAAAGCGTGACGGAGAAGACAAATCCTGCCCCCACAGGGCCACGCACGACCGGCAGGAGGTCAGCCAGGCTGGTCAGGCCGGCCTCGCGCAAGGGTGTCTGAAGCGGACCGGCCGCCTGTGTCAGGTCCAGCCAGCCATAGGCCGCAACATAGGCCGGGACAGCGAGAGGCAGGGCCAGTGCCCAGGCGAAGATGTTGCGTCCGGGAAAATCGAGGCGGGCGATCATCCAGCCCGCCATGGTTCCAATCCCGCCCGCCAGTATCATGGCCGTCGATGTGACGATGAGTGTGTTCAGCACATAGCCCGGCAGGCGGGTCTGCAGGAGATGAAGCAGATAATCGCCCCATGGCGCGCTGACCGCGATCCAGGCAACCGCCAGAATCGGGCCCGCCGCCACAAGGGCGGCCAGACTGCCAAAAACTGCGGGACCCGGTGCAGGCGCTTTCATTCAAGCACTAGGGCCAACCGGCGCGGTCAAAGACACGGCGGGCGGCCCCGGCATTGTCTCCCAGAGTCGACATGTTGAGCGTGTCTGCCTGAAAGCCCATCAGCTCGCGGACGGACGGATTGTCGAATGCTGTGCCTTCAACAGCGGGAAATTCATTGGCCAGTTCGACATAGACGCGCTGTCCGGATTCGCTTAGGAGGAAGCGGATCAGTGCTTCAGCGTTTTCCGGGTGAGGCGCGTTGGCGGCAATGCCGGCCCCGGAAATATTGACATGCGTGCCATATTCACCGGCCGGGAAGATCAATCCGATACCATTCGTGACGCCCTGATCACCGGGATTATCCGAATTGGCGAGCCGCAGAAAATAGTAATGATTCACCACCGCGATATCACATTCGCCGGCATGAATGGCTTGCAGCTGATCGGTGTCGCCGCCTTGCGGCGGGCGGGCAAAATTGGCAACCACACTGCGTGCCCAGGCTTCTGCGGCCTCTTCGCCATGGTGAGCGATAATCGATGCGAGGAGTGACTGGTTATAAGCATTGTCCGAGCTTCGGATGCAGATGCGTCCCTGCCAGCGGGGGTCAGCAAGATCCATATAGCTGGTGATTTCAGAGGGATCGACGCGGTCTTCGGCATAGGCAATCACACGAGTACGGAGGGCAAAGCCGATCCAGAAGCCATCGGGATCGATAAAGCGGTCTGGAACGCGCGCTGCAATCGAGGAAAAATCGGTCTGTGCGAACAGTCCGTCCTCTTCTGCACGCTGGAGCCGCGAGGCATCCACCGTGATCACGACATCTGCCGGGCTGCGGTCACCATCGGTACGGATGCGCTCAATCAGTAGATCGCCGCTGGCTTCGACCAGATTGACCACAATGCCAGTTTCTTCGGTGAAGCGCGCGTAAGCAACCTGGTCCGAATCATAGTGGCGGGCGGAATAAACGTTGACGACTTCAGAATCGCCGGACTGGCTGCAGGCTGCGATCGAAAACGCGGCGATCACGGATAAAATCAGGCGGGTCATGAACAACTCCGTAACTTCTAATTCAGTCCCTTACATTTTTGCGAATGTTTCGCAAGTAGTGCGCCTGCGGCGAATTGCAGCGCCGACGGGCAAGAAGCCGGCGCCGCTTGTTAAAACGGTAGCAAATCATCGCATTAAGGGGGAATGGTGGGCGATGCTGGGATTGAACCAGCGACCCCTGCCGTGTGAAGGCAGTGCTCTCCCGCTGAGCTAATCGCCCATTCCAGAGCCGCGGCGTATAGGCCGTGGGTGCCTTGCTGGTCAAGTGTCACAAACAATTGAAGAGGCATTTCTAAATTTTTCTAAATATTTGGCCGGAACGGCTTGACGTGGCGACATGAAATCGTCATAGAGCGCGCCAGCCTGTTAACAGGTGGTGCGGAGAGGCAGTGTTTGTCACGCAGTCTTCGTTTTCCAAGAGGGGAGCGCACGTAACCCAGGCGGGAATGGCTCGCCGGTTCGGAGTATCGCTATGAGTAATGACCTCTGCACGCCGGAAGGCGCGCGTCGACTGAAGCAACGGATTGAAGCCTACTGGGCTGACCGGGGCTATAATGTAAATATTGAACTGGTGGATGCCGGATTCATGCCGGCCATGCGGTCGGCACGGACCGATGTCCGCTCGAATATGGTCAATGGTATGCCGCGCCGTCAAAGCGCTGCCAATGATTCGGCGCCTGATCGCCGGACCGCCAATGACCGGATGCCGGAACTGCGCTCGGCCTGATTACCGGCCTTGCCAGAGTTTTTCCAGCGTATCGGGCAAGTTACTGAAATTATCGAGTACCGCATCTGCGCCAAGCGCGCGATGCGGTATTTCGCTGTATCCGTGGGTCAGGATGATGCACGGAATTCCGGCGGCTTGCCCGCAAGCGGCATCAGTGATGGAATCGCCGATCAGTGCCAGATTGGGCCCGGCATTGCCGACTGCGCTCCAGAAATGGGCGGCATCGGGCTTTTTCGCCTCGGTCCGCTCGGGTCCGATGATGCGCTCGAAATAATGCGAAAGGCCGAGAGCCTCGATCAGGGCATCCGCCAGCCCACTCGACTTGTTGGTACAGATTGACAATCTTGCGCCGCGCGCCTTCAGAACATCGAGGATTTCGACACCCCCGTCGAAAGGGCGGCTGAGATTGGCGATGCCTGACCGGTATACGTCGATGAAATCCGCCACGCGCCTATCGACATCCGCCGACGTGATTTTCCGGTTTTGGGCAGCATAAGCGCGTTCGATCAGTATCCGGGCCCCGCGTCCGACCATGGCGCGGACATCTGCCAGCGCGACATTTTCCAGCCCGTCTGCGGCCACGACTTCATTGAGCGACCGCACCAGATCCGGTGCGGTATCGACCAGTGTGCCATCGAGGTCGAAGGCAATTCCGGAATTCTGGAAACAGTCCGACATCAATTCTGATCCTCTAGCCTGCGATCTCTCCAATCCGGCGGTCGCTTCCTGCATTTGAATGGTCTATAGCCCGATAATCCATTTACAACTCAGTATGGATCAGGAGCCACATATGACTGCACCGCGTGCCGCCATCATTCTTGCCGCCGGTCTTGGTACGCGCATGAAGTCCGATTTGCCGAAATGCCTGCATCAAGTTGGCGGCCGGCCAATGCTGGAATGGTCGATTGATCTGGCCCGGAAGACCGGTGCCGAGCGCGTGGTCACGGTGTATGGCCGGATATCTCCACAGATCGGCGAGTTGGGTGAAGCCAACAAAACGCTGACCGCCTTGCAGGACCCGCCTCTGGGGACCGGCCATGCCGTGCAATGCGCCGAAAGCGCCATGGCCGGTTTTACGGGCAATGCCATCGTCCTTTATGGCGACACCCCACTGATCACGCCGCAGACCGTTGAGAAGGTTTTTGCCGCACTGGAATTGGGCGCTTCCATTGCGGTTCTGGGGTTCACGCCGGAAGACGCCGGGGCGTATGGCCGGCTGGTTGTAAAAGACGGCCTGCTCGACCGGATTGTCGAATTCAAGGATGCCAGTGAGGAAGAGCGGGCCATCGGCTTTGTGAATTCCGGGGTTCTGGCGGCACCTGCGCTCTTGTTGTTTGAATTGCTGGGTGAAGTCACCAATGACAATGCCAATGGCGAGTATTACCTGACGGATGTGGTCGGACTGGCGCGCAAGCGCGGCCTTAAAGCCGTTGCCGTAGAAGGCGATGAGGCCGAAGTGCTCGGCGTCAACTCCCGCATCGACCTGGCCGAAGCCGAAGCGAGCTGGCAGCGCCGCCGACGCGAGGACGCCATGCGTGAAGGGGTCACGCTGACCGCGCCGGAAACGGTGTTCATCTCCCATGACACGGTAATTGGCCGCGATGTCATCATCGAACCGAATGTGGTTTTCGGCCCCGGCGTGACGGTCGAGGATGGGGCGGTCATCCATGCCTTTTCGCATCTTGAGGGATGTGTGGTGCGCGCTGGTGCTGACATCGGCCCGTATGCGCGGCTGCGGCCGGGGGCGGACATCGGACCGGGGGCAAGGATCGGCAATTTCGTCGAAGTGAAGAAATCCACATTCGGACCCGGTGCAAAAGCCAATCATCTTGCCTATATCGGAGATGCGGATGTCGGGGCGAAAGCCAATATCGGTGCCGGAACCATTACCTGTAATTATGACGGGTTCGGCAAGCACCGGACCGTCATCGGGGAGGGTGCCTTTATCGGCTCGAACTCCTCGCTTGTTGCACCTGTGACCATTGGAAATGGCGCGTATACCGGTTCGGGCGGTGTGGTGACCGACAATGTGCCCGATGATGCATTGGCGTTGGGACGCGCCAAACAGGTCAACAAAGACGGCTGGGCGCCGCGTTTTCGTGCGGCGATGCAAAAGCGCAAAGCGGAGCGTTAATCATGAATCTGTCCGACCGTATGAAGGACAAGACCCTTTTCAAGACCCAGTCCTATTATGGGGGCAAGTGGCATTCCGGCACTGACACATTTGCGGTCGATAATCCGGCCAACCGGTCGAAGCTGGCCGATGTGGTCGATGTCGGCGCTGACGGTGCCAAAGCCGCCATTGCGGCGGCGTCTGACGGTTTCCGGATATGGCGGAAGACCTCGCCTTTCGAGCGCGCCCGCATCCTGTTGAAATGGTATGAGCTGATCAACGAGAATGTTGACGATCTGGCAACGCTGATCACGTCGGAAATGGGCAAGCCCTGGGCCGAAGCGAAGGGCGAAGTGGCCTATGGGGCGGCCTTTATCGAATGGTCGGCACAGGAAGCGGTACGGATTCACGGGGAAACCGTGACTGTGCCCTTTCCCGGCACGCGCGGCTGGACCCTGCATCAACCGGTAGGCGTCGTCTCCTGTATCACGCCGTGGAATTTTCCCTCGGCCATGATCACGCGGAAAGCCGCTCCGGCTCTGGCTGCGGGCTGCTCGATTGTTATCAAACCGGCCGCGGAAACGCCGTTGACGGCGCTTGCCCTGGCCGAACTCGCCGACCGCGCAGGCTTTCCGCCCGGTGTTTTCAACGTCATTTGCGGCGAAGCCGAAGTGCTTGGCCCGGTGATGATTGGATCGCCGGAGGTCCGCATGATCGGCTTCACCGGTTCGACTGAAGTCGGCAAGTTGATCATGCGTCAGGCAGCTGACGGCGTGAAGCGCGTGGCGCTGGAGCTCGGCGGAAATGCGCCCTTCATCGTCATGGACGATGCCGACCTGGAAGCCGCTGCGGCCGGCGTCGCGCAAGCCAAATTCCGGTCCGGCGGGCAAACCTGTGTCTCGCCCAACCGTATCATTGTTCAAAACGGCGTGGCCGATGCCTTCCTCGATCTGCTGGAAAAAAAGATCACCAAGATCAAGGCCGGAGACGGCTTTGAAAGCGGCGTTGATATCGGCCCGCTCATCCATGACGAGGCAGTGGCGCGCGTCGATAAGCTGGTGAAGGATGCGGTGGCAGGTGGTGCCAGAATCCGTGTTGGCGGGCAGCCTCTGGCTGATGAGCTTGGCGGCTCGTTTTACGCGCCCACCCTGATGGAAGGCGGGAATTTTGATCAGGCCATTGCCCGCACGGAGATTTTTGGCCCCGTCGCTTCGGTCTATCGCGCAGAGGACGAAAACGAGATCATCGAACTGGCCAATAATACGCCTTACGGGCTGGCCGCCTATCTCTATACGCGGGATATCGGCCGGGTGCATCGTATGTCGGAAGGTCTCGATTATGGTATGGTCGGTGTCAATGCACCGATGGTGGGGTCTGCTTCAACGCCGTTTGGCGGGGTGAAGGAATCCGGTATTGGCCGTGAAGGCGGCAAGTGGGGCGTTGAGGAATTCAGCGAGTTGAAATACGTCCTGCTCGCCGGGGTGAATTTGTGAGCGCGTCCGAACAAAAAGCCAATGCCGCAGCTGCCGCGCTGCACTATGTCAGCGACGGAATGACGGTCGGTCTCGGTTCGGGATCAACCGCAGAGCTTTTTGTCCAGTATCTGGGCGAGCAGGTGCGCGGCGGTCTTAACATCATCGGCGTGCCAACCTCGGAACAGACGGCAGAGCTGGCGGAGTCGGTGGGGATTAACCTGAAACCGATTGATCATGTGGACCGCATTCATGTGACCGTTGATGGTGCGGATGAGGTGGATGGCCGGTTTCACCTGATCAAGGGCGGTGGTGGCTGTCTGCTGCGGGAAAAAATCATCGCCCATGCCTCCGATCTGATGGTTGTCATCATTGATGAAACCAAGCTGAAGGAGCAATTGGGCGCTTTCCCTCTGCCGGTTGAAGTCGACCCCTTTGCCTTCACGATTACCGCCAAGATGATTTTTGATGCCTTGCGCGCGACCGGCATTTCCCGGGCTGATGTCAATTTGCGCCGGCGCGGTGACGGGCTGGAGCCTTTCATAACCGATGGCGGGCATTACATCCTGGATTGCGCGTGCAAGGCCATCCCGGACCCTGCCGGTCTGGCTGACCGCCTGGTTCACATTCCCGGCGTTGTTGAACACGGCTTGTTCATCGGTCTGGCGCGCGTGGTGATCGTCGGCGAAGATGGCGCTGCGCGCGTAATGGAATTGTAGGCGGGATTAGCTGTGACAGATTATGATTTTGACCTCTTCGTCATCGGTGCCGGCTCGGGCGGAGTCCGCGCTGCCCGGATGGCTGCGCTGCACGGTGCGAGAGTGGCGATTGCAGAAGAATACCGGGTCGGCGGGACTTGCGTGATCCGCGGCTGTGTGCCGAAGAAATTCCTAGTTTATGCGTCGGCCTATGGAAAAGCTTTCAAGGAAGCGGCGGGCTATGGCTGGAGCGTTGGCGAGGTCCGCCATGACTGGTCGAAGCTGTGCGCCAATCTGCATGGTGAAGTTGACCGGCTGTCGGGCATTTACTGGAAGAACCTGTCCAATTCAGGGGTCGAGATCTTTCAGGACCGTGCCGAACTGGAGGACGCTCATACGGTCCGCCTCTTACAAGCCGGTCGCACTCTTTCCGCCAGATACATTCTGGTCGCGGTTGGCGGCGCGCCGTCCCGCCTCGGCATCGAAGGGGATGAGCTGGCGATTACGTCGAACGAGGTCTTCCTGCTGAAGGAACGCCCGCAGCATGTCGTGATCGCGGGCGGCGGTTACATTGCCTGTGAATTTGCCCAGGTTTTTGCCGGGCTGGGCTCGGAGGTCTGTCTGATCTACCGCGGCGATACGGTTCTGCGGGGCTTTGATGACGACATACGCGCTCACATACATGCCGAGCTGAAGCGCTCGGGCGTCAGGGTCATGACCCATGCCAATATCATGCGCATCGAGGAGGCTGGCGACGGAGCGCGGCGCGTTTTCACGGATACCGGAGAGGAACTGACCGCGCACGCCGTGATTCAGGCTGTGGGCCGGACGGCGCACACCAGAGGTCTGGGGCTGGACAAGGCCGGGGTCGAAACCGCTGACGATGGGGCCATCATTGTCGACACATTCTCGAAAACCAATGTCGATCATATCTATGCCGTGGGCGACGTCACCAACCGCATCAATCTGACCCCTGTTGCCATCCGCGAAGGCGCAGCTTTTGCGGCAACTGTTTTTGGTGATGAACCGACAGCTTTTGATCATGGCGATGTCGCCAGCGCGGTTTTCACCCAGCCCCCGGTGGGTGTTGTCGGTCTGACCGAACACGACGCGCGCAAGGCGTTTGGCGGGGTGGACGTCTACAAGGCGTTGTTCAAGCCGATGAAAAACAGCCTGTCAGGATCGGAAGGCCGGATGCTGGTGAAGCTGGTGGTCAAACAAGATGATCAGCGCGTTGTCGGCGTCCATATGGCGGGCGATGACAGCCCGGAAATCATTCAGGCGGTTGGCATCGCCGTGAAAGCGGGTTTGACCAAACAGCAATTTGATGCGACCTGCGCTGTTCATCCGACAGTCGCCGAGGAATTGGTGACGCTGAAAGACAAATGGACACCGCCGGAAACCCGATGAGTTGGACACCCGCCTCCTGGAGGGACAAACCCGCAGCCCAGCTGCCGGATTATCCCGATGCCGACGCGCTGAAACGGGTCGAGGCCGAGCTGGCTGCAAAACCGCCGCTGGTCTTTGCCGGCGAAGCCCGGCGCTTGCGGCGTCAGCTCGCCGATGTGGCGGCCGGCAAGGCGTTTCTGCTGCAAGGCGGTGATTGCGCGGAAAGCTTCAAGGAATTTTCGGCAGACCATGTGCGCGATACCTTCCGCGTCATCCTGCAGATGGCCGTCATTCTGACTTTTGCGGCGGCCAAGCCGGTGGTCAAGGTCGGCCGTATTGCCGGACAATTCACCAAGCCGCGGTCCAACCCGATCGAGACCCAGAATGGTGTCGATCTGCCGAGTTATCGCGGCGACAGCGTCAATGACATGGCGTTCGAGCCGGACGCGCGGCGTCCTGATCCGCAGCGCCTGATCCGCTCCTATGAGCAATCGGCGGCGACCATCAATCTGTTGCGGGCGTTTGCGTCCGGCGGGTTTGCCGATCTTGGCAATGTCCATCAATGGACGCTGGAATTTGTAAAAGATTCCCCGGCGAGCGACCGCTATACCGAACTGGCGGGGCGGATTTCGGAAGCTCTGGCCTTCATGCGCGCTTGCGGTGTGACCGGTGATGCTGCGCGCAGCCTGGAGAGCGTGGATTTCTACACCAGTCACGAAGCCCTGCACCTGCCGTTTGAAGAAGCGCTGACGCGGCGGGATTCGGCCGGCGATGCCTGGCTGGCCACGTCCGCACACATGTTGTGGATCGGCGAGCGCTCGCGGCAACCCGATGGCGCGCATGTGGAATTTGCCAGCGGTGTGATGAATCCGATCGGCATCAAATGCGGTCCCACCATGGAGCCGGGCGACCTTTTCCCGGTGCTGGACAAGCTCAATCCGGAGAATGAGGCGGGGCGGATCATCCTGATCAGCCGTATGGGCGCGGATCGTGTGCGCGAGCGCTTGCCGCATCTGGTCAGGGCGGTCGAGGGCGAAGGCCGGTCGGTGATCTGGTCTTGCGATCCGATGCACGGCAATACGGTCAAGACCGATAGTGGCTACAAGACCCGCGATTTCGACCGCGTGCTCAACGAGCTGGAAGGCTTCATGCAGGCGGTTTCCGGCGAGGGAGCCTATCCCGGCGGTGTGCATTTCGAAATGACCGGACAGGATGTGACTGAATGCGTCGGCGGCGCCAAGGCCCTGACCGAAGCGGATCTGTCCTCCCGCTATCATACGCATTGCGATCCGCGCCTGAATGCAGATCAGGCGCTGGACATGGCGTTCCGTATTGCTGAAGCGCTGACGGCGGCCCGTACGGGAAAATCCCGCGCAGCCTAACCGTCTTCTGGCTCTTCCTGCGGCATGTCGCCCTGGCTGGGCGTTGAGAAGACCTGACCCGGATAAATGAGATCGGGATTGCGGATCTGGTCCTGATTGGCACGATAGATCACCGTATAGCGCAAGCCTTCGCCGTAAACGCTGCGGGCGATCCGCCACAGGCTGTTGCCGGGCTGGACGATAACACGGCCTTCACCGAGCTGGACATCTTCCGCAGCCACGCGCTCGAAGGGCAGAGCGATGACTGCTTCGACCTGACCATCAACCGACAGCATGTCGATCTGCAGATCATAGACGCCGGGGGCGAGGGTTTCAGCGGCGCGCAAGGACCACCGTCCTTCAGGATTGGCGCTGGTCTCACCGACAATGGCCCCATTGGCGAAGACGCGAACGCGGCTGCCGGGGGTGGCACGGCCGGCAAATATCACCGCGCCGCTGTCATCATAATCAACCGTTTCAAGGACCAGCGGTCCAGTGGCAACGCCTGATACGGGTCCCTGGCGAACTTCACTGGCCTGACCCGGGCGGGTGATCACGACCAGAGGAATTTCATCTCTGGAAGCTGGAATGGACACCAGAACGGTCTGTTCTGAGAGAATGATCTCGCCATTTCCTGAGTCCATTTCCAGTGAGAGCTCGATGGCGCCGGCGGGCAGGGGCGTGTTGAGAATGATCACCCATTCGCCACGATCATCAATATCGGTCTCGGCGATGGCATTGCCATCAGCCAAAATACGCAGGGTCCATTCCGGAACACCGCGGCCGGCGATCACGGCGGTTCCGGCCGGATCAATGCGCACGATGTCGAAGGACGGAGCGGGCATCGTGACCAGAACATCGTCATCTACAGCCGGACCGGCCGATGTGGTGTTTTCGCTCTCCTGCACAGGCGCAGGCGTGCGTGTCAGCACGAAAACAGCTGCAGCACCAATCGCGAGAGCGCCCAGAATGGCGGCGAGAATGAGGGACCGCATGGCGGTCATGCCGAACTCCTTTTTTACTGGTTTATCACGGCCATCGATGGTCGCAACACGTCACAACGCGGCTTATGATCTCTTTGGCAGTCAGAAGGACATATGGAAATGGCGAAAGTGCGGTCGATTGGTGTTTTTTGTGGTTCTGCGGCAGGACGCAGCCCGGCCTATGTGATCGCGGCACGCGCCGCTGGCAAGGCCATCGCCAGTCATAACGCCCGGCTGGTCTATGGCGGCGGCGACGTTGGCCTGATGGGGCAGGCGGCCCATGCCGCGCTGGAAGCGGGCGGCGAGGTTCTGGGCGTGATCCCCGAATTCATGATCGCGACCGAAGGCCTTTATGAGGCCGCCGAGACCCGGATCGTTACCACGATGTCGATCCGCAAGAACATGCTGATCGAAGAGAGCGATGCGTTTTTGATCATGCCAGGCGGTGTGGGGACGCTGGAAGAGGTTTTCGATGTGCTCTCGCGCCAGCGCCTGTCGCAACATGACAAGCCGGTGGCATTTCTGGATGTCGAGGCCTTCTGGGAGCCCTTCTTCAAATTGCTTTACCGCACCGAACAAGAGGGGTTCACGCCTGAGGGGTTCCACGATCATGTCAGCGTGCATGACGATGCCGGCGAAGCCATTGACCGCCTGCTGGAGAAAATCAGCGGTTAGGCTTTCAGCCGTTCCAGCACGCGGTCCCGGCCGATCAGGGGCAGCAGTTCGGACATGTCCGGCCCGTGCTGCTCGCCGGTCAGGGCCATACGCAACGGCATGAAGAGTGCCTTGCCCTTGCGGCCGGTGATCTCTTTCAGACTCCCGGTCCATGCCTCCCAGCTTGTCCCGTCGAGCTCGCCCTCGGGCAGAGCTGCGGCGGCTTCGGCGATATACTCGGCTTCCTCGATGACCGGTGTGACCGGGCCTTCGATGAGTGTGTGCCAGCTTTTCGCATCTGACAGGCGTTCCAGATTGGGTGCGACGGCATGCCAGAAAGCTTCACCGCCATCTGCCCCCATTTCCGCCAGACGCTCTTTGACATCAAAATAGCTGAGCTCGTGCAGTACGCGGGCATTGAGGCGCTTTAATTCCTTGGGATCAAACCGTGCCGGTGCGCGCGAGAATTTATCGAAGGAGAACTGGTCGATCAGGGTCTGGATATCGGTGCAGGCATCTATTGCATCGGACGTGCCGATTTTCGCCAGCAGCGACAGGATTGCCATCGGCTCGATGCCTTCAGACTCGCGCAAATCCCCGATCGCCAGCGTGCCAAGGCGTTTGGAGAGCTTGCCGCCATCGGCGCCAACCAGAAGGGCCTGATGGCCGAACTCCGGCACTTTGCCGCCGAGGGCCTCGAATATCTCGATCTGCGCTCCGGAATTGGTGGTATGATCCTCGCCGCGGATGATGGTGGTGATGCCCGCCTCGATGTCATCGACCACGCTGGGCAGGGTATAGAGATAGGAGCCATCCTCGCGGATCAGGATCGGATCAGAGAGCGAGGAGGTTTCAATCGTGGTCTCCCCGCGGATCAGGTCAGTCCAGCTCACCGGCTTGCCTGACAGTTTGAAGCGCCAGTGCGGATTGCGGCCTTCGGCGTCATAGGCGGCTATCTGGTCTCTGGTCAGACTGAGCGAGGCGCGGTCATAGACCGGCGGTTTGCCCTGGGCGCGCTGGATCTTGCGTTTGCGGTCGAGTTCGTCGCTGGTTTCATAGGCCGGATACAGAAGGCCCGCCTCCTTCAGCTTTTGCGCGGCCGCATCGTATTTATCGAAACGGTCGGACTGGTTGAAAGTCTCGTCCCAGACAAGGCCCAGCCAGGTCAGATCGGTGCGGATGCCGTCCTCGAAAGCTTTCGTCGAGCGCTCGAGATCCGTATCATCGATGCGCAAAAGGAAAGTTCCGCCGGTCTGGCGGGCATGCAGCACATTGGTCAGCGCGGTGCGGACATTGCCGACATGCAATTTGCCGGTCGGGCTCGGGGCGAAACGGACTTTGGTGCTCATGGAATTTACCTGCTGAAATCAGAGCGCGCGGCTTAGCGCCGATGCGCCTTTGCGGCAAGGGTGGGCGGCGGTTGGGGTGCCTTTCCCCCGCCCCTTTCAAGGGGAATGGGTGCCCAAACTCGACCTACCTCATGGTGAGGCGCTTCTCGCAGAGAAGCCCCGAACCACACAGCAGGCTTGAATGCTCCTTCGAGGCTCGCTGTCGCGAGCACCTCAGGATGAGGTGGGAGGGAATGTAGGGAGGACACCGGATCCGCATCCACCACGCCGAACACCCCCGCCGGCCAGCGCCGCGAGGCATTGAGGATGAGAGAGGGCGCGGGAGGAACTCGCAAGCCGTCTATGAATGTGTATGTGGGTGGCCTGCCAGGCCTCCCGCGCGGAATGTTTTTACGCCTGGCCGGGCTCCACTTATGGCAGAGTCGATTGCCGCCAGCCCGCCGGACCGCATGGGTCAAGCCCAACCGGGCGCCGGTTTTCCGGAGGTCGCTGGCCCGCGATGTGAGCCTGTTCCGGAACCTGTTCACCCCTCGGTCCTGCAAGGTCGTCCCGCCGGTCCCGTTTCCAGGCCCGTCGCACGTACAGGCGCTCTTTCATGAACCGGATCGTTAGCCCGGCCCACTCGAGGCATTCCCCTCATCCCCCGATATACAGACGACCTGCAGACCGCCTCTCACTAAGATGAGGTGAGACCATTCTAAGCGAGGAAGGCAGGGCGGGGATAAGTTGGTGTTGGCGGTGCGGCCACTCGCTCTTGAAGGCTGTTTATCTTGCGTCATCACACGGCCGCGCTTGCGCGAGTCCGGGTGGTCTCCATGAGATCGGGATCACCCGGATAAACCGGGTGATGACGGAAGAATATATACCCGAATTCACGCGCGCGCGGGTGAAGGGCTATTTCACCGAACGGAACTTGTTGGTGATCGGATAGCGGCGGTCGCGGCCGAAATTTTTGCGCCCGATTTTGGCCCCCGGCGGAGCCTGACGGCGTTTGTATTCGGCGCGGTAGAGCATGTTCTCGATGCGCGCGATCAGCGCCGGATCATGCCCCTGCGCGGCGATTTCCTTTGGCCCGTGCTCGTTTTCGACGAGGCCGGTGAGAATTTCATCGAGCACGGCATAATCGGGCAGGCTGTCCTGATCGGTCTGATCGGGTTTGAGTTCGGCGGACGGTGCCTTGGTGATGATGCGGTCCGGAATCACCGTGCCGGCCGGGGCAAGGCCCGGTGAGACATTCTGCTGATTGCGCCAGCGGGCGAGCTGATAGACTTCGGATTTATAGATGTCTTTCAGTGCGTTATAGCCGCCATTCATGTCACCATAGAGGGTGGCATAGCCGACCGCCATTTCCGACTTGTTGCCGGTGGACAAGACCATCGGGCCAAACTTGTTGGACAAGGCCATCAGTACCACGCCGCGCAGGCGCGACTGGATGTTTTCCTCGGTGGTGTCGGGGTCCTGCCCGGCGAAGATACCCGTCAACATGCCGCCCATTGCCGCAATGGCGGGTTCGATCTCGATGATGTCATAGCGCACGCCCAGCGCTTCGGCGCAGGCCTTGGCGTCTTCAAGGCTGTGACCGGAGGTATATTTCGACGGCATCATCACCGCCCACACCCGGTCCGGCCCGAGCGCATCGGCGGCCATGGCTGCGGAAATCGCGCTATCAATGCCGCCGGACATGCCGAGCACGACGCCGGGAAAACCGTTCTTGTTGACGTAATCGCCAAGCGCCAGACAGGCTGCCTGCCAGTCGGCTTCCAGACCCGTCAGTATTCTGGATTTCTGATCACTTTTACCGGTCCAGCCGGTTTCGGTCTTCGTCCAGTTGGAATACGCGATGGCGGTTTCAAACGCCGGCAGGCGCTGGATTTCCGTACCCTCCGGATTCCAGGCGAAAGACGCGCCGTCAAAGACCAGCTCGTCCTGTCCGCCGACCTGGTTGACGAAAACCAGCGGTACGCCGAGGTCCGTCCATTTCCCGAAGGCCTCCCGCCGTTCGGCCTCGATGGTGCGCCGCCAGGGCGAGCCATTGATGGAGATGAAGAAATCGGCACCTGCTGCGGCGAGCGCCCGCGGCGCATTCTCCAGCCAGATATCCTCGCAAATGGGCAGACCCAGCTTGATACCGCGCCAGTCGACAGGCGCGGGCAGGGGGCCGGGCGCGAAAACGCGTTTCTCGTCAAAGACGGCGTAATTGGGCAGGTCGTGCTTGAAGCGGACGGCTTGTACCTTGCCCTCATCAATCAACACGATGGCGTTGTAGAGCTTGCCGTTTTCGCGCCAGGGCGTGCCAATCAGCGCCGCGATGCCCGGTTCTTTCGCAAAGGCTTCGATGGCCTCATGGCACGCCTCGACCGCGGCGGGCTTGAGCACCAGATCCTCGGGCGGATAGCCAAGGATAAAAAGCTCGGGAAAGACGATGAGATCCGCGCCATTGGCGGCAGCTTCGGCGCGCGCAGCCCGCGCCTTTTCCAGATTTGCGGCAATATCGCCAACCGTCGGGTTCAGCTGGGCGGAGGCTATACGCAGTGTTGTCATGGACGCGATCTAGCCCCGGCGCAGCGGGCATTCAAGCGCGAAGTCAGAGCGCGGCGGCGCGGTCGATATCGCGGGCAACGGCGAGAGCGGCCAGACCGGCTTCGGCGGGCACGGCGACAGGCGTCCCGTCGAGGATGGAGGCGATGAAGGCATTGACATTGGCCCCGAGGGAATCTTTCGCCTCCGGATCTTCGGCAAAGTCGGCATTGAGATCAAAGCCGGTCTCGTTAATGAATGTCTTGGCGACAAAGTCGACTTCCAGGAATCCGCCCGCATAGTCGATGCGCATGACCCGGTCGAGCGCCTCGGCGGCGCGGCTCGAGTCCAGCACGGCTTCAAACCCGTCCTCGAATGCCATGCGGACATGGGCGGTATCGGGCAGGGTGGTGAAAATCTTTTCGGCTGTGGCTTCCAGACGGGTGAGCGGCGATTGCGCCAGCGCCATGACGAGATCGAGATCGTGGATCATCAAATCGACGGTGACCGAGACATCCAGATTTCGCGCCGAGCGCAGGCCCATGCGGCGCGCGGAAATCCGGCGCGGAGCCTCGGCGATATCGAACACACCCATGGCATTGAAGACGAAGCGCTCCTGATGGCCGACCTGCAGGACGAGATTGCGCGAACGTGCGATCCGGATCAGCTCCTTGCCGTGGGCGGCGGTGTCGGCCAGCGGCTTTTCGGCGAGCACATGACAACCTGCCTGCAAGGCGGCTTTCACACCGGCATAATGGTGGATAGCCGGGCTGGCGACGGTGACGGCATCGCAATCGGCGATCAGCGCGTCGAGACCGGTATAGGCGCGGGTGCCGAGCTGCGCGGCCAGCGCTCCGGCGCGGCCTGCATCGGTGTCATAGACGCCGGCAAGGTGGACGCGGTCAGACGCGGCATATTTGCGCGCATGATGGCCGCCGAAAACGCCAGCGCCGATGACGCCCGCCTTCATCTGGGTATCGTGAGTGGTCATGGATGCTGCCTAGCAGGCAAGACCTTACCGGCAAGGAAACGCTGCAGTGAGAGGCTTCACCATTTGTTGCCGGGTTTTTCGGGCTGACGCTTCTTGTAGGAATCGGCTTGAGGGATAGGCTATGCGGCTGGAGGGACTGGATGAGTCATCCGGATGAAGAACAGGATGCGCGCCTGTCGCGGGCCGATGTCGATGATGTGGCGGATGCTGCCATCGGCGTGGATACGCGTATCTTCACCACCATCAAGGATACCTTCCTGCACACGCCGCGCGTTGTGGAAGCTGCCTATGCCGGTAAGCGGGACAGATATGTACCCATCATCCGCCTGTTTCTGGTGCTGTTCGGTCTGCAGTTCGCGGTGATCGCCTTCTTCGACATTCCGGCCGGTTTCAGCCTCGATGCGCTGGCCCGCAGCGGTGATGACATGGTACGGGCCATCGACGCTTGGCTGGCAGAGTCGGGTCAGCCCTATGCGGCGGTCAACGCATCGCTTGAAAATGCCGCCGGGCTGACCACGACGCTTCTGGTCTTTCTGTCGTCCTTGCCCTTCGTCCTGCTGCTCAAGGCCTACCGGCCCAGCCGCAGCTATTTCGGGCATGTGCTGGCCTATCTGGCGCCGGTGAATGCGTCATTCCTCGCGCTATTCCTGTTGATGGCCATAGTGGCGCTGATCAGTCTCCTGCCGGGAATCGGCGAGGAAACGGAAGCGGCGCTCTATATATGGGCCTTTGTGGGATCCATAATCTGGAATTTTGTGGCGGCCGGTTGGGTGATTGCGAGATTTTACGGGCGCAGCGCGCTGGCGGTCGGACTACAGGTCTCCGGGCTGGTCTTGATGGTCATTCCCATGTTTATCATCATGATGATCGGCCAGTACGGAATTGCAGAAATTGTGCTGCAGAATAAATATGATATGTCGGTCATTGATCTGTTCCGGATCAGTGCCGAAAACGCCATAGAGAGTGAGAGTCCATGAAATCCCGTGAAATCCATCTGACCGCCTATCCCAAAACCGAGCCGACGCCGGACAACTTCAAAATGGCCGAGACTGAAACCGGATCGCCGGGCGAAGGGCAGGTGCTGGTGGAAAACCGCTTCCTCTCGGTCGATCCCTATATGCGCGGCCGGATGAGCGGTGTGCGCACCTATATCGACCCATTCGCGCTGGGCGCGCCCATGGATGGCGGTGCCGTCGGCCAGGTTGTGGAAAGCCATAATCCGAAGTTCAAGGAAGGCGACTGGGTCAATTCCATGCAGGGCTGGCGCGAAGCCTATATCTCGGACGGGACCGGCCTGAACAAGATTGATACCACGCACATCGCGCCCGAAGACTATCTCGGCATTGCCGGGCTGACCGGCATGACCGCCTATGTCGGGCTGAAGCGCATCATCGATTTGCAAGCAGGCGAAAACATCTGGATCTCCGCCGGTGCCGGGGCCGTGGGCTCAGCCGCGATCCAGTTTGCCAAGGCGATGGGCGCGAAAGTCGTGGCCACGGCGGGCGGCCAGGACAAGGTGGAGTACTGCCTCTCCATCGGCGCCGATGCGGCGGTGGATTACAAGGCGGCCGAACGTCTGGACAAGGCGGTCAGCCAGGCCATTGGCGGCGGGGTGGATGCCTATTTCGAGAATGTCGGCGGGACACACTGGACGGCGGCGCTGGAAGTGCTGAAGCCGAAAGGCCGGATCGCCGCCTGTGGCATGATCCAGCGCTATAATGATCCGGGTGCAAAAATCACCGACAATTTGACCTATATCGTCGGCAAATCGCTGAAGATACAAGGCTTCATTGTCTCGGACCATTTCGACCTCTTGCCTGCCTTCATCAGCGATCTCGGCAAGTGGATGGCCGAGGGCAAGGTGAAGCCGCGCAACACGATCGTCGAGGGCATCGAGAACATGCCGGAGGCTTTCCTGGGACTCTTCACCGGTGCCAATACCGGAAAGATGCTGGTGAAGGTGTGAGCCCGCAGCCGGATGATATGCAGCCTTCGGGCAAGCGCGAAGAAATCGACTATACGCTGGAGGATGCTTTCGGCGTTAATTTCAGGGCGCTGAAGACTCTGAAGGACATCGTCATCCGGCCGAATGTGGTTTTCGGGTCTTACGCGGCCAATGACCGGGTGACCTATACGCCTGCCGTCCGGTTATTTGTCGGGCTGATTGCTTTACAGGTATTTGTCTCGTTTTTGTGGGGCGGGTATGCTGGGCTATTAATCAGTCAATGGGAGACTCAGCCGGATATTATTCCGCAAATGGAGGCACTGTTCAACGGGCCGATCACTGAGGTGGCCGAGCATTACGGCAATGCCGCGACCTTCCTGCACGCCATTGTTGTTGGCGGCTTCACGGCTCTATCGGCCTTCCTGATCGGGGCCTTCAACAAGTCACTGAGCTGGGTCGCCCGGGTGAATCTGACGTTCGCGATCTTGACCGGCGGCACCATTGTCGGGCTGCTGGGTATGATCGTCGCAGCTTTGACCAGTGACATCGCTCTCTTCAACTGGATGCCGCTGATCGTTTTCCTGTCCTACTGGATTTTCTTTGTGCGGGGTGGCCGGGGTGTGCTCGCGACGACGCTGACCGGAACGATGCTGAAGGGCGGACTGTTTGCAAGCGTCACCATGATCTATGTTTTCATCGGCGGCGTTGTCATGGCTCTGACGGGTTTGGGGTATGCCTATTACATGGTTAATGGGTCAGCCGGTTAATTGCCGGGGCGGTTAGCCCGTCGTGCCACCACGCCGAGCACATAGCCACCAGCGATGGCGCCGGCGAGTTCCGGCCAGGGAGCATCAAGACCAAGGGCCTTGAGCAAGGCGAATCCGGCAATGGCCGCGAGAATCGGCGCGGGAATCAGCCGAATCATACGCATGGCGCGGGCGGGATCGAAGTGTGGCTCATTGCGGTTCATAATGATTTGTTAACCGCAAAAGCCGTGCCGGACTGCAAAAAACCGTGAAAAAATGCCGGAATCCCTTGCTGCAACAGCGAAATCCAGAGGTTTGGCCTTGCTTTATGGGCCGTCCGCGTCCTCAATTGGGCCGTCAACAGTTCTGTTGCGCCCCGTTGGCATCCGCCGAGGGGCACTAATTCAACACTCTGGGGGAGACCCAAAATGAACAAATCAGATCTCGCCAAGGCCGTCGCCGATGCCACTGGCATGTCCAAGGCACAAGCTGGTGAAGCCGTCGACGCCACGATCGAATCGATTGTTGGTGCCGTCAAAGGCAAGGACAATGTCCAGCTCGCCGGTTTCGGCACCTTTTATGCCAAGCATCGTGAAGCCCGTCAGGTCCGCAATCCGCGCACCGGCGAGACCATGATGTCCAAAGCCAAAACCTCGGCGGCTTTCCGCCCGGCGGCTGGCCTGAAAGACATCTAGGCCGGTTTCCAACTCGGTTGAAGAAACGCCGTCCGGAAATCTCCGGGCGGCGTTT
>Ga0066644_10000439_pt1 | contig 26077 bp, 28 predicted proteins | sample CryGeyCG2114_020_FD_62735 | JGI IMG/M metagenome (GOLD analysis project Ga0066644, IMG submission 62735) | Groundwater microbial communities from aquifer - Crystal Geyser CG15_big_fil_post_rev_8/21/14_0.20 | ecosystem: Environmental > Aquatic > Deep subsurface > Groundwater | place: USA: Utah...
GCAGATAGACGGACCAGGCGTCGCGTTGGGTTTCCCGCCAGGTGTATCGCGGATCAGTGCTGCCATTGCCGAATTTCAGCCACGCCCCGCCGTGTGTGCGTTCGAACGTGCCTTCCGCAAAGCGGACGAAATTGGCCGTGTGCCCGTTCGCGTCAGCGTGTGCGGCCCCGCCCAATCCGCTGATCACAAGGATCAGGGCGGCAGTTATAAGCAAATTTCATGATCATTTCCCATGTTTCCGCAAGGATTGCGGACGGAGCCACCGGGCCCGGAAATTTCCGGTCCCGATATGGCGGCCAGATTAAATCACGGACCCGCTGCAACCGCGACCGAATAATGGGCCGGACCGGACATTTGCGGGAATGGCGGAGAGAGAGGGATTCGAACCCTCGGAACGCTTGCGCGCTCAACGGTTTTCGAGACCGCCCCGATCGACCACTCTGGCACCTCTCCGCAGGGACAGGCCTTTTGGCCGAGGGATTGGCGAAAATCAAGAGAGCGTACTGGAAATAGCGCGCAGCCATGCGCTTTGCGCGTTGACATTGGCCGTCCGGAAAGGGTATGTCCCGCGCTCAATCCGGCCTCAGGCCGTTTCACAACGCCCGCCGGAACAGGCGGGGAAGAAAAAGAACAGGCGTAAAGTCCTGTTGAAGAAAGGAAAAACCATGTTCGCAGTCATCCAGACTGGCGGCAAGCAGTATACCGTCGCACCCGGCGACGAGATCTCCGTCGAAAAAATTGAAGGTGAAGCCGGTGACAGCATCGTTCTCGAGAACGTGCTGATGCTGGGCGGTGACACGGGCGTCACCGTCGGCGCACCGCTGGTGACCGGCGCCTCCGTCGTGGCCGAGCTGGTCGAGAATGGCCGGGGCAAGAAGATCATCGTCTTCAAGAAGCGCCGCCGCCAGAATTACCGCCGCAAGGCCGGGCATCGTCAGTGGTTCTCGAAGCTGCGCATCTCGGAAATCCTGGCTCCGGGCGACAAGCCGGCCGCCAAGAAAGCCGCCGCGCCGAAGAAGGCTGCGGCCTCCGACACCGCTCCAGCGACCGATGCCAAGCCATCGGCAAAGAAGGCGGCACCGAAGAAAACAGCCGCCAAGACTGATGCCAAGCCCGCCGCGAAAAAGGCCGCACCGAAAAAAGCGGCCGTTAAGCCTGCGGCTGACAAGACGCCGGCTGCCAAGACGGCCGCCCCGAAGAAATCCACCGCGGCCAAGAAAACCGCGAAGAAGTCGGAGGACTAATCCATGGCACATAAAAAAGCAGGCGGTTCATCCCGCAACGGGCGCGACTCCGAAGGCCGGCGCCTGGGCGTCAAGAAATCCGGTGGCCAGGCGGTCATTCCGGGCAACATTATCGTGCGCCAGCGCGGCACCAAATTCTATCCGGGCGACAATGTCGGCATGGGCAAGGATCACACCCTGTTCGCGCTTACCGAAGGCCGCGTCGCTTTTGCCAGGAAGACCGGCGGCAAGATGTTCTGTTCGGTTATCGCGGCTGAAGCGGCCAAATAGGGCGGACGGACAGACCCGGGCCGCCTCACCAACAGGCGGAACCGGTGGCTGGACATGATTTCAGGGGGAGGCGGGTTCCGCCTCCCCTTTTTCATTCCCCACCGGAGATGGACCCATGAGGGACGCCCTTGCAAACCGCGAATGCTTCGCCGCCCCCTTTGGCGTGATCGAAACAGAACGCCTTGATCTTCGCCCGCTTGAGCTTGGCGATGCGCCTTGGCTGGCACGCGAAAGCTCGAGACCTGAAATCGCTCGCATGACAGGGCGCATACCGTCGCCCAATCCGCCTCTATTTGTCGAGAGTTTCATCCTGACAATGCGGGCGGCCGAGCAGTGCCGGGGCGACCATGTCCGGCTGATCATCGACCGCAGGGACGGCGATCGTATTGGCGTCGTCGGCCTGAATCCGCATGGCGGCGGCGTCTGGGAGCTCGGCTACTGGCTCAGCCGCGAAAAGTGGGGACATGGCTACGCAACAGAGGCGAGCCACGGCCTGCTCGAATATGCAAAAGAGCATGGTATTACATGCTTTCAGGCCGGATACTTTCTGGAAAATCCGGCGTCGGGCCGCGTGCTGGAGAAGCTTGGTTTCGCCGATACCGGGAGGCGTTCGGAGGTCTTTTCCATTGGACGTATGGCCGCGAGCGCCCATGCGGACATGGTGCTACACATGGACGCGTAAAACAGGTAGACCGCAGGCATGAAATTTCTTGATCAGGCCAAAATCTTTATCAAATCCGGCGATGGCGGCAACGGCGCGGTCGGCTTCCGGCGGGAGAAATATATCGAGTTCGGCGGCCCCGATGGCGGAGATGGCGGCAAGGGCGGTGATGTCTGGGCGGAGACTGTCGAGGGGCTCAATACGCTGATCGACTACCGCTATCAGCAGCATTTCAAGGCGGCCAAGGGCGATGGCGGTTCCGGCTCCAACCGCACCGGCGGCGCAGGCGAGGATATTGTTCTGAAACTGCCGGTGGGCACGCAAATCCTCGACGAGGATCGCGAAACCGTGCTGCTGGACCTGACCCAGCCGGGCGAACGCGTCCTGCTGATGGAAGGCGGCCGCGGCGGCAAGGGCAATGCGTTTTTCAAATCCTCGACCAATCAGGCGCCCAAGCATGCGCAGACGGGTGAACCCGGTGTCGAGCGCTGGATCTGGCTGCGGCTGAAGCTGATTGCCGATGCCGGCCTGGTCGGCCTGCCGAATGCGGGGAAATCCACTTTCCTGTCAGCGGTCAGCCGCGCGCATCCGAAAATTGCCGCCTATCCCTTCACCACGCTGCATCCACACCTCGGCGTCGTTGATCTGGCGGCGGATGCGCGCTTCATCATTGCCGATATTCCCGGCCTGATCGAGGGGGCCCATGAAGGCGCCGGGATTGGCGACCGCTTCCTCGGCCATGTCGAACGCTGCGCGACCCTGCTTCACCTGGTCGATGGCACCCAGGAGGATGTCGCCGCTGCCTACCGCACCGTGCGGCATGAGCTGGAGGCCTATGGGGCCGGTCTGGCGGACAAGCCGGAAATCGTGGCTCTGTCCAAGCTGGACGCGATTGATCCTGCCGAAATAGACGAAAAGAAAGCCGCGCTGGAAGCGGAATGCGGAAAGCCGGTCATGGTGTTGTCCGCTGCCAGCAATAAAGGCATGCGCGAAGCCCTTTTTGCTGTGTGGGAGCAGATCAAGACTGCCCGGATGACAGAAAAAGAGGCCAAAGCAGAGGCAGAGGCCGAAGCCGAGGCTGAACCGCAGGAGAACTGGACGCCGTGAGCCGGCGGTCCCGTCCGGTCCGGTTTGCGGGTGCCATACGGCGTGGCCGCCGCGCCGCGCCGTTGAAAAGCGAGGCGCTGGCTCCGGGTATGACGGTCGGGCTGTTTGGCGGCAGTTTTGATCCGGTTCATGCCGGCCATCTGCATGTCGCCCGGACGGCCATGAAACAACTCCGCCTCGACCGCGTCTGGTGGATTGTCTCACCGCAAAATCCCCTGAAGTCCCGCAGGGCGGGTGATTTTCTTCGCCGTTTTATCAGCGTCGAGGACGCGGCTACCGGACCGCGCATGGTGGTCAGTGACATCGAACAACGCGCCGACATTCAAACAACAGCCGAGCTGCTGGATGTCCTGCATAAGCGCTATCCGCGGGTGCGTTTTGTGTGGATCATGGGGGCGGATAATCTGAAACAGTTTCACCGTTGGCGGCGCTGGCGCGATATTGCCGCCAGGACGCCGATTGCGGTCATTGCCCGGCCGCAGGACCCGATCCGGGCGCGTCTGGCACCGGCGGCACGGGAAATGGCGCCGCACCGGGTTAAAGAAACGCACGCCAAACTGATCGGATGCGGGCGAATGCCGGGGTGGACCTATCTGACAGAGCCCCTACATAGAGAAGCCTCATCGCATTTGCGCGAGATTTAGCCCTTTCTGCCAATCATCCATTGAGCCTATCCATGACAACGCCAAGCCCTGCTGGCAATCTGTCCTTTTTCAAGGACCTTCATCCGCCCCAGTCCCACTTCAGAGAAGATGTGCTGAACGGTCTGTCAAAGGCCCGCAAGTCCATCCCGCCCAAGCATTTCTATGATGCCCGGGGGTCGGCGCTGTTCGACGACATTACCGGGACAGAGGACTATTATGTCAGCCGCACCGAGTTAAGCATTCTCGATACCATTGCCGATGAAATTGCGGCAAAGGCGGGCAGCGGCGCTGTGGTGATCGAGCCGGGGTCCGGGTCGAGTGTGAAGATCGACAAATTGTTGTCCGCACTGGATCATCCCGCCGCCTATATAGCTCTGGATATATCGAAAGAGCATCTTATTGCCGCCTGCGAAGATCTGGCAAAGCGGTTTGATGGTCTTGAGGTGGGGGCCGTCTGTGCGGATTTTACCCAACCGGTTGCCCTTGATGATCTGCCAATCCCCCAGGGGAAACGGTTGGTCTTTTTCCCCGGCTCCACCATCGGTAATTTCGAACCCGGTGGTGCAAAAGCCCTGCTGGAAACCTTTCATGGCTGGCTGCGCCCAGGCGATGCCCTGCTGATCGGAGCCGACCGGGTGAAATCCGCCGAGATTCTGGAAAATGCCTATGATGATGCGCTAGGTGTCACGGCGGCTTTCAATCTCAACCTCCTGACCCGCATCAATCGGGAACTCAATGGCACACTGGATGTTGATGCTTTCAAACATTGTGCGACTTGGAATGCCGATCTGGCACGCGTGGAAATGCACCTTGTGGCCAAACGCGGCACACAGTTCTCGGTGTCCGGGCAAGACTTTCAGATGAAAGCGGGGGAGACCATCCACACGGAAAACTCGCACAAATTCACGATTCCTCGCTTTACTGCGCTCGCCGCCAGCGCCGATCTGGACGTAAAACAGGACTGGAGCGATGCGCGCGGCTATTTCACACTCTACTGGCTCGAACGCGCATGAAGTCTGTGCTAGGCTAGAGGCCCATTCCCGTTGACGCTTTAGCAGGAGCAGGCCACTGACCACGCAAACCGACCGGACGGCCAAGTCCGCAGAGACCGCCCAGGTAATCCTCAAGAATGAGGATGCTGCCGGAGAAAAACTGGAACGCCTGATCATCGGGCTTCTGGAAAACGACAAGGCGGAAGACATCATTTCCATAGACCTGCGTGGAAAATCATCGGTCACTGACTTCATGATCATCGCCTCCGGCCGATCGCACCGGCATGTCGGCGCGATCGCCGATCATGTGCTGCGCTCGCTGAAAGAATCGGGCCATGGCCGCCCGCGTGCCGAGGGCTTGGCCACGGCAGACTGGGTGTTGATTGATGCCGGGGATGTGGTCGTGCATATTTTCCGCCCGGAAGTGCGCAGCTTCTACAATCTGGAACGCATGTGGTCGGTGGATTCGCCTGACACGCCGGAAGGCTGATCCGGCATGCAAATGCGGATCATCGCATCCGGACGGCTGAAGTCCGGACCGGAACGCGAGCTGATCCAGCGCTATTCCGAACGGGTCCGCATTCGTGGACCGAAGATCGCTCTCGGACCGCTCATCGAAACCGAAATTGATCCCAAGCCCTTCAAGTCACGGCCAGCGGAATCTGCTGCTCTGGCCGCACAAATCCCCAGCGGGGCTGCTGTCATCCTTTTGGATGAGCGCGGCAAGGCGCTGACCTCGCGCGAACTGGCCGAGACTCTCGCCCGCTGGCGGGATGAGGGTAAACGCGAGACCTGCTTTATCATTGGCGGCGCGGATGGTCTGGACGCTAAAGCCTTTGGCAAGCCGGATATGATGGTGTCTTTTGGTAAGGCGGTCTGGCCGCACATGCTGGTGCGCGTCATGCTCGCCGAACAGCTTTACCGGGCGGTCTCCATCCTGTCCGGGTCGCCCTATCACCGGGACTGATGTCATGTGGTTTTCCGCGCTCATTCTGGCTTTGCAAACGATGAGTGATCCGGCCACGCCTGATCCGGCCGAGATCGAACGGCTGGAACAGGAAGAAAACGAGGCCGGGGAGCGCGCCGCAGCGGCGCGGCGTGAAGCTGAAGCGCTGGCGGCGGAAATTGTGGATTTGCAGACGCGGCTGGTCAGTGCGGCCAACCGTGTATCGGCCAGTGAACAGAACGCGCTGGAAATCGAGCGCCGCATTGCTGATCTGACTTCCGAAGAGGCGGTGATCCTTGACCGGCTCCTGTCCGGCCGCGAGGCGCTGATTGATGTTCTCGCTGCCCTGCAACGGATCGAGCGCGGCACACCGCCTGCGCTCGCTGCCGCCCCGGGTGATGCCGAGGAGGCGGCCCGCGCCGCCAGCCTTTTGGCCAGTATCACGCCGGACTTGCAAGCGCGCGCTGAAACCCTGGCCGCAGAGCTTGAAAATCTTCGGACTGTGCGCGAAGCGGTAGAGGTACAGCGTCTGGATCTGGCGTCCACAGAGGCCGAACTGGATACGCGTCAAGCCACGATCCGCCAGCTATTGGTAGAACGCCGCGAGCTGGAAGCCCGGCGCCGGGGCGAGGCCGAACGTCTGGCGGATGTCGCCGCCACGGCAGGAGAGCAGGCCCGCAGCCTGCGGCAATTGCTGGAAACCTTGCGGAATATGACGGACATTTCACCCCGCTTTAATCCAAGACGGCTGATCCGAAGCGGCGACAGTCCAAGCCCAGCCCTGCGCCCTGAAGACGGGTTGGTCGCCGCCCGCGCAGCGATGGCACCGATTGAGACGCTGCGGTTTGCCGATAGCCGGGGAGAACTGCGCCCGCCTGTCGAAGGCCCCATTGTCCTGCGCTTCCGGCAGATTGACGAGAATAATGAACCGCTGGAAGGCATCCGCATCCGGACCCGTGCCGGGGGGCAGGTCGTGGCCCCCTTTGACACCCGCGTTGAGTATGCCGGTTCATTTACTACATATAACGGACTATTGATCCTGAGTGCAGGCGATGACTACTATATTGTGCTGGCCGGGCTAGGTTTCATATACGCCCAAGCTGGGCAGTCGGTTCTGGCCGGAGAACCTGTGGGCGAGATGCCGGCGGATGGCGAAGTGGCACCGGACTTGTATCTGGAGATCCGGCGCGGAGAAACAGCGGTTGACCCCGAGCCTTGGTTAAGGGTCAGATCGCAGGCCGGCTAGTGCGGGCGAGAGAAAAGGACTCGTTAGATCATGCGTTTGAATTTCATTGCTGCAGCCATTGCTTTCGCCCTCGGCGCCGGTGCGCTGGCGGTCTCGGCAGATGGCTTCGACAATTCACGCGAAGACACCTATCGCCAGCTGGAACTATTCGGCGATGTCCTGTCCCGGATAGAAGCTGATTATGTCACTGATGTTGATGACGCGGCCCTGATTGAAGCGGCGATCGAAGGCATGCTGGCAAACCTTGATCCTCACTCCTCCTATCTTTCGCCCGACAATTTCCAGGACATGCAGGTTTCGACACGGGGCGAATATGGTGGTCTCGGCATGGAAATCACACTGCGCGATGACCGCATCACGGTTGTTTCGCCTTATCAAGACACGCCAGCCGGACGTGCCGGCGTTCAACCGGGTGATGCCATTATCGCCGTTGATGGTAATTCAATCATCGGCTTTTCCACAACAGAGGCTGTCGAGCTTATGCGCGGCCCGGTCGGCGAACCCGTGACCATCACCATTGCGCGCGATGGTGAAGACAATTTCGACCTCGATCTGGTCCGTGACACTATTCCGCTGCGGACCGTTGTCTGGCGCGAGGAAGAGGGCTTCGGCTATCTACGGGTTGCCGGTTTCAACGAGCACACGACTGAAACCCTTCACGAAGCGATTGTTGAAATGCGCGAGGCTTTTGATGGTGAAATTCCCGGCTTGATCCTTGATCTCCGGTATAATCCTGGCGGTTTGCTTGATCAGGCGATCGGTGTCACGGATACTTTCCTCGACGGCGGTGAAATCGTCACCACGCGCTATCGCAATCCGGGCGAAAACCAGCGCTACAATGCCCGCCCGGGTGACATGATCAACGGAGCGCCTATTGTTATCCTGATCAATGAGGGGTCGGCCAGTGCATCGGAAATCGTTGCCGGTGCCCTGCAGGACCGTGAACGCGCCACTCTGGTGGGAATGACCAGTTTCGGCAAAGGGTCTGTCCAGACCATTATTCCGCTGCGCGGGGGGCGGGATGGTGCACTGCGTCTGACGACCGGCCGCTATTATACGCCATCGGGCCGCTCCATTCAGGCCACCGGCATTGTTCCGGACTGGATGATTTCTCACCGTATCCTCAACGAAGATGAGGATCGCTACAGCGAAGCCATGCTTGACGGTGCGCTCGAAAACGACACCGGGAACCGCCGCCAGAACGAGAATCTCGACGCCATCGAAATGCCGGACGAAGCGTATGAAGGCGACGACTTCCAGCTGGAACGGGCGCTGGAAATTCTTGCCCGACTCTCGACCCGCGAACAGGCTGCGCTGCAATAGGTCCGGCTTTGCAAGTCCCGTCTTAACCCTTTCTTACCCGCAAGCGGGCAGCAATCAGTCAAAGGTCCGGCTGATGTGATTCGGTCGGTCTGGCAGGCTGATTGGCCGGGTGAAGATGAGCAATACACCACTACGCGCGACACAGGCTTTCAAGGCACCGGCGCTCGCCGGGCTTGGCGCAGCGCTGTTGTTCGGCACCGGCGCTGTAATGATTGCGGTGTTGGGCGACCCTTCCGGACACCCGCCGGTTGCGCGGCAAGTGCTTGCGCCGATCCCCGCTCCGCCGCAGGAAGTGGTTCAGACAGCGGAAGTCCGCCGCCCCGTTGAGTTCACCGAACCGGATACGGATATCGAACCTTCGCTTTCCGGTGTACCGGAAACCTTCGAGGCAACAGCGCCCGGACAGGGCTCTGATCCGGCTCAAGCCGAGGCTGAACATGCCCGGCAAAGCAATCCTGATGCGCTTGTGGCCGCGCCGCTGACCGGCCTGACCACGCCGGGACCATCCGGTCCCCTGCCCGCCATCGGACCTGATGGTACACGCCCCGATCAGGCTTATGCCCGGCCCTGGCAGGGTGACCCCAATTCACCGATGATCGCGGTGGTGATTGGCGGCATGGGATTGAACCGCGCCGTGACCGAATCGGCGATTGATGATCTGCCGCCGGAAATTGCGCTCAGCTTCGCGCCCTATTCGCGCGATCTTCAGAGCTGGATCGACCGCGCCCGCGCTGCTGGCCATGAAGTGCTGGTGGAAGTGCCAATGGAGCCCTTTGATTATCCCAATAATGATCCGGGTCCGCATACGCTGTTGGCCGATGCGCCCAATTCGGAAAACTCGCGCCGCCTTTACTGGCTGATGAGTCAGGCGACCGGCTATTTTGCGATGACGAATTATCTCGGCGCGCGTTTTTCAACGTCAGAACCGGCCCTAGGTCATCTTATGGCGACGCTGGAAGAGCGCGGCGTTTCCTTCCTGCATGATGGCACGGGCCGTCGCTCCACCATTGAAGCGGCGGGTGGCAATGCCGGAGCAAGCTGGGGCATTGCCGACCGTGTGCTGGATGAAGACCCGTCTCCGTCCGCTGTGGACGACCGCTTGTTGACGCTGGAAGCGCTGGCCCTCCAGCATGGCGCGTCCGTGGGGGCGGGCTTTGCCTATCGCTCCACCGTGGATCAAGTCGGCCGCTGGGCAGAAGGTCTGGAAGCGCGTGGTTACGCCCTGGCCCCGCCGTCAGCCGTCATGGCCCGCCAGCAAGCTGAACGGAGCGGAGGTCCGGCGCAGAGCGCCTCCTTCGATCATTGATGGGGGATCCCTACCCGCAGCACCGCCCCAATGCCGGCGTGGTGATGTTCAATCCGGACGGCTTGGTCTGGATTGGCCGCCGGGCAGATGTGAATGGCCCTCATGTCTGGCAATTTCCGCAAGGCGGCATGGATGAAGGCGAGACGGCCGAAGCCGCCGCCCGCCGCGAAGCTTATGAAGAAACCGGCGCTCGATCTGATCAGCTTGAATTGCTGGGCGCGATTGATCACTGGCTGGCCTATGACTTTCCGCCCGGCCTGCCCGCGCGGCCAGACCAGAAGCGTTATAAGTGGAAAGGCCAGAAGCAACGCTGGTTTGCCTTCCGCTATACCGGACGCGATGAGGATTTTGACCTGACTGCGGTCCCTCCGCAGGAATTTGCCGAATGGCGATGGGAGAAGCTGGCGAATATTCCGCCGCTGATCATCGGCTGGAAGCGGGCCGTCTATGAGGACGTGGCAGCGGCTTTTTCACGTTTTGCGAGCTGACGGTTCCTGAGCGACCGGACCAGCCCGATAGTGCTGATCGCGAACCAGGAAAATTCGATGGCGATGGAAGCGGGGTTGGGCTTGTAGATCAGCGAAACCAGAAGAAGCACGGCACCGACACCATTGATCACCGGGTGACGCCAATCATCATCGCGTACACCGCGCGTCTGTTGCCAGAAAAAGGCGAACAGGACACAGCCGACTCCGGCAAAGCCGATGAGGTCTGTCAGGCCGAGACTATTGAGAAAACCGGTCAGCTGTTCAGCGCTTCGGTCAGTGCTTCGAACTTGGCAAGCTTGGCTTCGGCGATATGGCGCTCGTGATCATCGCGAGCGAGGCTGATATCTTCCCTCGCCACAATCAGGTCTTTTGCAACCTGCTCACGATCAACCGCGGCCAGATCAATGGCTTCTTCGGCGAGAATTGTCAGACCATCCGGTGTCACTTCGGCGAAGCCGCCATGGATGAAAGTGCGGCGGACATCCGATCCGTCATGCACGGCAATCGCGCCGGAGCGGATCGCGCTCATCACCGGCGCATGACCCGGCAGGACACCGAAGTCACCTTCCTCTCCGGGAACCACGACCATGTCGACTTCGCCCTGAAAGAGGCGGCGCTCTGGAGAAACGAGATCAAAGTGCAGCTTGTCGGCCATGACGGAGAATCCTTCGTGCGTTCGCGGCGGCTTTTAGCAGGCGTAGAACGGTTTGTGGAGAGGCGATGTCACTCGGCTGCCGGCGCTATTCTCAGCATCGCGGCGGCAAAGCTCCCAGCAAATCCAGAAGGGCGCGGTCGCGGCTGTCGTCGCGGCGGACCCAGGGTTCATCGGAACCGACTGCCCAGCCAGGCATATCGAGCTGCATGGCGACATTGAACGGCAAGGGTGGAAGAGGCTGCGGCGGTATTTCGCCTTCGGGTGTCACGACAGGCGGAGGCATTTGACCTTCATAACGTTGCTGCCATTGCCCGACAGCGGCGCAATCGCTTTCCAGATAGGTCACGAAACCAATGCGATCGGCCACCGCTTCACCCAGTTCTGCTTGACGTCCAAAGGCTCGGTATTCCCCCGTTACATCCTGACCGGGCTCCAAGCCATTCGAGCGCAGATAGTCTGCGGCCGCCGCCCCATCAAAAAGACGCTCTGCTATCGCGTCAAAATCCCCGGTTTCGCCTTGAATGCTGACCTGATGATAGCGCCATTGGCAAACAGCGTTCTCGCAGACTTCGTTGAAAGCGAACCGAAAGACTTCGGTCCAGTAGAACGGCGAGCCGCGCTGGCCACGCAGACCTTCGGTTTCTATGACCGCGCCTGGCTGATTAACATTATAGCTTTCATAGAGTTCCAGCGCGCTATTGGCTGCTGCATCGTAGCTCGCCTGACGCCAGGCTCGCCAAAGCGCCGCGCCGTCATAGCCATCAAATTCGCCTTGTGCGATCTCCGGCACAGGCGGCGGGGGTGGTGGGGGCGAAGCCGCGACAAGCAACAGGCTGATGATGGCGACTATATACTTCATGCAGGGCTCCCCAGTCTGGAGTAGAGTTTGGAGATTTAGCGCAAAAAGAAAAGGCCGGTCGCAATGACCGGCCTTTTCCAATTCAGATAAAAAGCGATAGCTACGCGGCTTCAGCGGCCAGGGCTTCGGCTTTCTTCACGGCATCCTCAATGGTGCCGACCATATAGAAGGCTGGTTCCGGCAGGTCGTCATATTCCCCGGCCACGATGGCCTTGAAGGCCTTGACGGTGTCAGCGACCGGGACCTGAATGCCCGGGAAGCCGGTGAAAACTTCAGCAACGTCGAACGGCTGTGACAGGAAGCGTTCGACTTTCCGGGCGCGGGCCACGGTCAGCTTGTCTTCTTCTGACAGCTCGTCCATGCCGAGAATGGCGATAATGTCCTGCAACGCCTTATAGCGCTGGAGAATTTCCTGAACGCTGCGGGCGGTTTCATAGTGTTCTTCGCCGACAATGCGCGGATCGAGAATCCGCGAGGTCGAATCGAGTGGGTCCACAGCCGGATAGATGCCTTTTTCCGAGATCGCCCGGTTCAGAACAGTCGTTGCATCAAGGTGCGAGAAGGTGGTCGCCGGTGCCGGGTCGGTCAAATCATCTGCCGGCACGTAAACGGCCTGCACAGAAGTGATCGAGCCCTTCTTGGTCGAGGTGATGCGTTCCTGCAGCGCACCCATGTCGGTGGCCAGTGTCGGCTGGTAGCCCACGGCAGACGGGATGCGGCCGAGCAGGGCGGACACTTCGGAACCGGCCTGGGTGAAGCGGAAAATGTTGTCGACGAAAAAGAGCACGTCCTTGCCTTCTTCATCGCGGAAATATTCTGCCTGGGCGAGACCTGCCAAAGCGACGCGGGCGCGGGCACCGGGAGGTTCGTTCATCTGACCGAAAACGAGCGCGCAGCGCGACCCCTCAACGGACCCCTTGGACGGGTCCTTGTTGACGCCGGATTCGATCATTTCCCAGTAGAGGTCATTGCCTTCGCGGGTGCGTTCACCGACGCCGGCGAAGACCGAATACCCGCCGAACAGCTTGGCAATGTTATTGATCAACTCCTGAATGAGCACGGTCTTGCCCACGCCGGCCCCGCCGAACAGGCCGATCTTGCCACCTTTTGCATAAGGGCAGAGCAGATCGATCACCTTGATGCCAGTCGGCAGGATTTCAGCTTCCGTGGCCTGCTCGTCAAAAGCCGGAGCGGAGCGGTGGATCGGGGCGCGCTGTTCGTAGGACACTTCGCCCGCCTCATCAATCGGGTCGCCCGTCACGTTCAGGATGCGGCCGAGAACGCCCGGACCGACAGGCACCGTGATGGGCGAGCCGGTGTCGGTGACAGCGGCACCGCGCTGCAGGCCTTCGGTGGCGTCCATGGCGATGGTCCGGACGGTGTTTTCGCCCAGGTGTTGCGCGACTTCCAGAACCAGCTTCTGGTCGCCATTCTTGGTTTCAACGGCGTTCAGAATATCCGGCAGGCCGCCTTCAAATTCGACGTCAACAACGGCGCCGGTGATCTGTACGACGCGTCCCTTGAGCTGTGCCATCTGCATAATTCCTTTTGCGGACGTATTTCTTACAAGGCCTCGGCGCCGGAGATGATTTCGGTCAGCTCCGTCGTGATCTTGGCCTGGCGTGTACGGTTATAAACGAGATTGAGCTTGTCGATCAGATCGCCGGCATTGCGCGTGGCGTTGTCCATCGCGGCCATGCGGGCGCCCATTTCGCCTGCGGCGTTTTCCAACAGGGCCGAGAGGATGACTGTGTCGACATAACGCGGGAGAAGCACGGTGAGAATTTCCTCCTCATCGGGCTCGTATTCATAGACAGCGCCCTCAAGATCGGGACGCTCAACGCTGTCATCAATCGCATCAACCGCCGGGATCAGCGTCTGGATGCGGGGTTTCTGCGAGATGACGGAGACAAATTCCGAAGCGATCAACTCGCACACATCAAACTCGCCGGCTTCGAACATGTTCCGGACCATCAGCCCGAATTCCGATGCCGCATCACGGCCGGCATTTTTTCCGCCACCGAGATCATAGCGCTTGACGATCAGATCGTTGTAGAGGCGTTTGAGCTGGTCCGCGCCCTTCTTGCCGACGGTGATGATCTTCACCGTCTTGCCTTCAGATTGCAGCGTTGTAATGCGCTCACGTGTCTTGCGGACAATGTTGGTGTTGAAGCCACCGCAAAGACCGCGGTCCGCCGTCATCACCAGCAGGAGATAGGTGTCGGACTTTCCGGTACCCACCAAAAGCGGCGGCGCCCCGGGAGAATCCTTCATCGAGGTTGACAGATTCGCCATCACCGATGCCATGCGCTCGGCATACGGGCCAGAAGCTTCGGCGGCGTCCTGCGCCCGGCGCAGCTTGGCTGCGGCCACCATCTGCATCGCCTTGGTGATCTTCTGCGTGGATTTCACGCTGGAGATGCGATTGCGAAGCTCTTTAAGCGAAGCCATTCGGCTCTCCTAAACCCTGCCCTTAAGCGAAACTCTTGGTGAAGGCCTCGACCACGGAGGTCAGCTTGCTTTCACTGTCGCCGCTCAACTTCTTCTCGTCGCGGATGGCGGCCAGAAGATCATCATGATCAGCATGCAGATGACGCAGAAGCTCGGCCTCAAACTGGCGAACGCTGCCGACCGGAATTTTATCCAGATAGCCCCGCGTACCGGCGAAAATCACGCAGACCTGCTCTTCCATCGACAACGGCGAGAATTGCGGCTGCTTCAAAAGCTCGGTCAGACGTTGACCCCGGTTCAGAAGGCGCTGTGTTGCCGCATCCAGATCGGACCCGAACTGCGCAAAGGCGGCCATTTCACGATACTGCGCGAGCTCACCCTTCATCTTGCCGGCAACCTGCTTCATGGCCTTGGTCTGGGCCGCAGAGCCCACACGGGACACGGACAGGCCGACATTCACCGCCGGGCGGATACCCTGGAAGAAGAGATCGGTTTCCAGGAAGATCTGGCCGTCGGTGATCGAGATCACATTGGTCGGGATATAGGCCGAGACGTCATTGGCCTGGGTTTCGATGATTGGCAGAGCCGTCAGCGACCCGGCGCCCAGTTCATCATTCATCTTTGCCGCACGTTCCAGCAGGCGGGAGTGCAAATAGAAGACATCACCCGGATAGGCTTCGCGGCCCGGCGGGCGGCGCAGCAGCAGCGACATCTGGCGATAGGCGACAGCCTGTTTGGACAGATCATCATAAACGATGAGGGCGTGCATGCCGTTATCGCGGAAATACTCCCCAATCGTACAGGCGGTGAACGGCGCCAGGAACTGCATCGGTGCCGGATCGGAGGCGGTCGCAGCGACGACGGTGGTGTATTCCATCGCACCGTTTTCCTCGAGCGTTTTCACGATCTGGGCAACGGTGGAGCGTTTCTGACCAATGGCGACATAGACGCAATAGAGCTTCTGGCTCTCGTCATCGGTTTCGTTGATCTGCTTCTGGTTCAGGATGGCATCGATGGCGATGGCGGTCTTGCCAGTCTGGCGGTCGCCAATGATCAATTCGCGCTGGCCACGGCCGATCGGGATCATCGCGTCTACAGACTTGATACCGGTTGCCATCGGCTCGTGCACGGATTTGCGCGGGATGATGCCCGGTGCCTTGACGTCCACGCGGCGGCGCTCAGTGGCGTCGATCGGGCCTTTGCCATCAATCGGCTCGCCCAGCGCGTCAACGACGCGGCCGTGAAACCCCTTGCCCACGCCGGTGTCGACGATGGAACCGAGGCGTTTCACCGTGTCGCCTTCTTTCAGGCCACGGTCTTCGCCGAAGATCACGCAACCGACATTGTCGCGCTCCAGGTTCAGGGCCATGCCCTTCACCCCGCCCGGGAATTCAACGAGCTCACCGGCCCGGACCTCGTCGAGGCCGTAGACACGGGCGATGCCGTCACCAACGGACAGGATCTGGCCTACATCCGAGACTTTCGAGTCGGCACCGTAATTCTTGATCTGGTCTTTCAGGATTGCGGAAATTTCCGCAGCACGGATGTCCATGGCGTTGCTAAGCCTCTTTCATCGCTGTCCGGAGCCCGTCGAGCTTGGTCCGAAGAGAAGAATCATACATGCGCGAACCGACCTGAACGATCAATCCGCCGAGAATGTCCGGATTCTCATGAGCCCGGACGTCAACTTCACGCCCGAAGGCGCGTTTCAAGGACGCTTTGAGAGCGTCGATTTCCTTGGCCGTCAGCTTCGCAGCCGTGGTGACATCAGCCGTCGCCACTCCGCGCGCATCCGCGGCCATTTGTGCATAGGCAGACGTTATATCAGCAAATGCGCCGGCGCGGCCATTTTCCGCTGCGACCATCAGTGCGTTCTTGGTCATGGTCTGGAAGCCGGTCTTGTCAGACAGGGCTGCAAGGATACCAGTCTTTGCATCGGCATCGACCATCGGGCTTGCCAGTGCCGATGACAGTTCGGCGCTGTTGTCGAGAATCGCCGCAAGCGCCGCCATATCGGCTTCGATCTTGTCCGCCAGTCCGGCGTCCGAAGCCAGCTCGAACAGGGCGCTGGCATACCGTCCGGCTGCGCCGGTGATTGTCGCGTGATCGCCACTCATCGGATCGTTCTGTTGCCTGCCTTTGCCGATTGTGTTGGAGAGTTGATTGGATCAACCATCAAACACCTGAGATAATTGCGAAATTCGAAGCACACCTTCGCCTTCAAGACGCGCGCTTCTCCAGTTGCGCGCCCGCTTAGCATAGGGGCTATCGGGCGGCAACCCGCTTGCGTCATTGCGGGCCAGCCTTGATTGCTGGCCGGAAAGACCGAATGTTGCAATGGGAGAAGTCATGCACGACATCGGAGTGATCGGCCTGGGAGCCATGGGGCTTGCCAGTGCGTGGGCGGGCGTCCGCGCGGAGGCCTCTGTGATTGCGTTCGATGCCTTCGAGCCCGGCCATACTCATGGCTCCAGCCATGGTGAAACCCGGATGATCCGGCGAATCTACAGCGAAGGGCGCGTCTATATGCCCCTGCTGGAGCGAAGCTATGCGTTGTGGGCCACGCTGGAAGCCGAGACCGGAGAGCGTCTGTTCCACCAGACGGGCGGGCTGGATATTGCGCCTGAAGGGCATGATCTTCTGATACAATCACGCGCCTGTGCCGAAGCCCATGACCTGCCCTTCATCCAGATGGATGCCGCCACCGCCAATGATTGCTGGCCGGCGCTGCATCTCCCGGATAATTGCGGGGTCATACAATCCGCCGGGAGCGGTGTGCTGATGAGCGATGCCGCCAACACCGCCCTGGCCCGGCTGGCCCGTGCAGGCGGTGCGCAGCTCCAGTGGAATACGCCGGTCTCATCGGTGCAACCGGACGGGGACGGATTTGTGATCTTTACGCCGGACGGTGAATCCCGGGTGCGCCGGGTGATCAATGCCGCCGGACCGTGGGCAGATGACTTCAGCCCCTGTCTGCGCGATGTGATCCGTGCCGAGCGGCAGGTGATCGGCTATTTTGACGGCCCGCCGGGCGATGTGCCGCCCTTCCAACGCATTCTGGAAGATGGCCGCCGCCTCTATCTTTTGCCGGCCGCAATGCCGGGACGGTGGAAATTCGGTCTCTATCATCACCGCCGGCAGTCCGGGCCCGAGTTTCGCGGCGCCAGTGAGGTTGATGCCGAAGACCGCCGGTTACTGACGGCCTGTTTGAAGGCCGTATTGCCCGGATTTCCGCCCCCGGACCGGTTCGAGGTCTGCCGCTTTACCAATACCGCCGATACGCGCTTCATCATCGACCGGGCACCGGAGCAACCAGGCTTGGTGATCCTCGCCGCCTGTTCCGGGCATGGCTATAAATTTGCGCCGGCGATTGGCGAGGCCGCCGTGGCGCTGGCACTGGATATGCCGGCAACGGTGAATCTCTTACCCTTCACACTGGCGCGTCAGACAAAGCTGTAGGGCTCGATATCGATTGTCACGCGGACGGAAGACACCGGTTTCATGTTTTTCTTCCACGCCCAAAGCCAGGCTGAAAGATCGACATCCCGATCGGCGCGGACAAGCAGGCGGCGGCGGTGCCAGCCGCGGACCATGCCATAGCGCGGCTCGGCCGGGCCCCATATCTTTATACCGTCCGCATCGGGCGCGTTTCGGGCCCAGTCTTTTGCGACCGCATCGGCCTGTGACGGGTTCTTCGAGGCGATGATGATCGCCGCCAAGCGTCCATAGGGCGGCAGACCGAGGACTTCGCGGGCCATGGTTTCAGCCTCCATGAAGCGGTCACGATCCCCGGCGACCAGCGCGGCGATGGCGTCATGCTCCGGATCATGGGTCTGCAATAGCGCACGGCCAGGACGATCGGCGCGTCCGGCCCGTCCGGCCACCTGCACCAGGGTCTGATAGGTGCGCTCGCCAGCGCGCGGATCGCCGCCTGCGAGGCCGAGATCGGCATCGACCACACCGATCAGGGTGAGATTCAGGAAGTTATGACCCTTGGCCGCGATCTGGGTGCCGACCAGAATATCAATCTCGCCGCGCTCCATGCGATCAATCAGCGCCAGGAGTTTTTCAGCGGAATGGGCAGTGTCGGAGGAAAGAATCTCGACCCTGGCATCCGGGAAACGTGCCCGGGCTTCTTCGGCCACGCGCTCGACGCCCGGCCCGACACTGGTCAGGGAGTCGATGGCTCCGCATTCCGGGCATTTGTCCGGGCGCGGCATGGAAAACCCCGTCAGATGGCAGACCAGCCGCCCGGTATAGCGGTGCTCGGTGAGATAGGCGTCGACCTCGGGTGATGTCATACGATGTCCGCAATCGCGGCACAGAACCAGCGGCGCATAACCCCTGCGGTTGAGATAGAGGAGAACCTGCTCTCCGCGCTCCAGTGTGTCCGCCATGGCCTTGACCAGCGGATCGGAGAGCCACAACCCTCTTGCGGGCCGGTGTTCGCGCAGGTCAATCGTCGTGACTTCCGGCAGGACCGCCTTTCCGATGCGGTCAGGCAGCTGGATATAGACATACCGCCCGGCCCGGGCATTCGCGAGGCTTTCAATCGAGGGCGTGGCCGAAGCCATGATAATCGGGGCTTTCGACGCGCGGGCGCGCACCACCGCCAGATCACGGGCCTGATAATGCAGCCCGTCGCCCTGTTTATAGGTCGCATCATGTTCCTCATCGACAACAATAAGCCGCAGATTCTGGAAAGGCAGAAACAGCGCCGAGCGGGCGCCGATGACGATGCGTGCGCGGTTTTCATTGATCTCGCGCCAGATGCGGCGGCGTTCCTTTGGCCCCTGATCGGAATGCCAGAGTGCCGGTTCGGCACGGAAACGCGCCATGAAGCGGGCGGTTACGGCGCGGGTCAGAGCGATTTCCGGCAATAGGATGAGGATCTGGGCGTCGCTGTCCTGGCGCAGAACGTGGGCGATGGCTTCAAAATAAACTTCGGTCTTGCCCGAACCTGTCACGCCATCCAGCAAAGCGGCCTGGAACCCCCCGGCATTAATCATGCGTTTGATCTGATCGGCAGCGTCCTGTTGCTGAGGCACCAGCTCCACGCCCGGTCCTTCCGGATCGGGTGGAGCAAAAGGCGGATCGGACGGGTGCTCAACACGGACAAGGCCGCCTGCCTTGGCCAGGCCAGTGACAACACCGGGCGTCACGCCGGCCAGCCGCGCCAGTTCAGCAGCGCTGTCAGGGCCATGATCGAGCATAACCCGCAGAACCTTCTCCCGCGCCTCTGTCATGCGTGCGGGGCGTTCAGTGGCAGCTTCAAAGCGGAGCTCGGTGGGCGAGGGCAACAGGGAATCATCACTCCGCAACACCATGCGCAGAATGATACCCGGCCATTGCACCAGATAGCGCGCTGACCAGTTCACAAACTCGATCATCGCTTCGGAAAGCGGCGGCGCATCATAGACGCTCTCGACACGTTTCAGATTGCGGCTGCCATCATCAGACGACAGCGCCCAGACGACGCCGCGCGCCGAACGCTGACCCAAGGGCGCGCGGACATGATCGCCGACATGCAGCTCCATACCGTCGGGCACCGCATAATCGAAGGGTTCCGGCAGGGGCATCGGAAACAGGATGGACGCCTTGGCTTTAAGGGGGTTCGGCAACGCTGCTTCCGTGAATTCAGATCAGGCCGATACGGGGACTGTTTGATCGTTTTTCGGCATTCTAACCGCCTGTATAATGGCATTGCCCCTCTCGGCGCGAAGCCTTGACAGATCATAGGCCGATTGCAGATTCAGCCAGAATTCTGGCGTCGTTTTGAAATAGATTGCCAGCCGCAAGGCCGTGTCGGCCGTCACGGCACGCTGGCCATTCACGATATTCGACACACGCGAGATTGCGATATCGAGATCACCGGCAAGCTTGTTGATCGACACGCCGAGAGGGATCATGAACTCTTCGCGGAGAACTTCACCGGGGTGTGTTGTAACTCTCATCATCAAACTCCTCTCGACCGTGATCACGCTAGTGGTAATCGACAATCTCCACATCTTGCGGCCCATCCCGCCAGGCAAAGCAGATGCGCCACTGATCATTAATCCGGATCGAGTGCTGCCCCTTCCGGCCCCCTGACAAAGCCTCCAGCCGGTTACCCGAGGGACTTCTCAAATCTTCCAGCCGATGCGCGGCATTCAGCATATCGAGCTTGCGCGCCACGATCTTCGCCGCTTGTTGCCAGCCTGCCTTCTTCGGAACACGTCCTGTTTCGAAGAAGCGGCCGGCTCCCGAATCCTTCCAGCTCAGGATCATGCAGAACGTATATTCTGTATAACGGAATATGTAAAGAAGAATGCATGAGACGATTTTGTTTTCACCGCGTTTACCGAACGCCAAGGCCTGTCTGCTAGACAGGTCTCAATACAAATCCGAAAACGGATGGTGGGACAGTGACAGATTTTACAACACAGCCGGGCGCTGCGCCCGATGCGATGGATCGCGCCATGCTGCGCCAGATGCTGATCGAAAACCCGTACTGGGTCCGTGAGGATGCCGAACTGCTCTCGCATATTGCCGGAGCCTCCGCGGCAGAGGGTGTGGCCGATCTCGGTTTCGTGGTGCGCGAAAAACTTCTGCGCGAGGTGCGGACGCTGAAACAGCGGCAGCGCGCCATCGCCGACCATGCCCGCAACAATCTGGCACTGCTGGCGCGGACGCAGGCCTTTGTGTTGTCGCTTATGGAATGTGACGATCTGGATGCACTGGATTACATGTTGGCCTGGGAAGCTCCCGCGGCGCTGGGCGTTGAAAAGGTCCGCCTGTTCCTCGAAGGCGCAACGCCGATGATTGTCTCGGAATCGATCCATGCCTGCGGATACGGGCTGGCAGACGAATTGCTGGGTGATGAAAATGATTTCACCGGCGCCTGTGCGCCGCGAACCTCGCGCACGCTGTATGGGTCGGAAATGGGCAGTCATGCGCTATGCCGGATCGAGGCGGCGGGCCGCAATGGCCTGCTCGCACTGGCGGCCAATGAAGCGGATCAGTTTCATACCGGACAGGGCACGGAAATTCTCAACTTTACGGCCCGCGCCATTGAACGCCTGCTGGATCGATGGCTGAGCGAGACCTGACCTCCTCCTCCGCCGACGCGCTGAAGGCTTGGCTGGACTATCTCGCCGGGGAAAAGCGCTACAGCCCGAAAACGCTTGAAAGCTATGGCCGCGATGTCTCAGCCTTTCTGGATTTCCAGTCGTCTCACCAGGGTGCGGCCTTGACGTTGCACTCATTGAGCGGGCTGAAAGCCACCGATTTTCGCGCCTGGCTGGCGGATCGGCGGCGCGATGGTGTCTCCGCCCGGTCGCTGGCGCGTTTTCTTTCCTCGGTCCGCAGTTTCTATCGCTATCTGGAACAGCGTTGCGGTGTCTCATGTAGTGCGCTGGGCCTGGTGGAAACTCCGAAAGTCCCGCGCAGCCTGCCCAAGCCGGTGAGCAAGGAGGCAGCCCGCCAGATGATTGCGGAAACCGGCGCGCGCGGACAGGCGGACTGGATCGCGGCGCGGGATGAAGCCGTGCTGCTGCTGCTTTACGGGTGCGGGTTACGCATCAACGAGGCGCTCGCACTCTCCACTGCTGATTTGCCTCTGGGTGATGTGATCCGCGTGACCGGCAAGGGCCGGAAAACGCGGCTGGTGCCCGTCCTGCCCGCTGTCCGGGAAGCGATGGAGCGCTATATCACGCTCTGCCCGTTCCAGGCCGGGCCCGGCGAGCCGGTTTTCCGGGCCGTAAGGGGCGGCCTGCTGGGCGCGCGTGCCGTTCAGGAAATGGTGGTCAATCTGCGCTCCCGGTTGGGCCTGCCAGCCAGCACAACGCCACATGCCCTGCGCCACAGTTTTGCAACGCATCTTCTGGCCGGTGGCGGGGATTTGCGGACCATCCAGGAGCTCCTCGGTCATGCCAGCCTATCGACCACTCAAGTCTATGCAGCGGTTGAAGGCGCGCACTTGACGGCAGTTCATGCAGCCGCGCATCCGCGGGCGCGCCGCTTGTCGAAATAACCCCCAGCAATACTGGGCAGAATTTCATGCCTTGCCACCCGATCATTTTCTGATACTTTGTTACTTAAAGTTCTTTGGAGGAAGTCATGACAGACTCATGCAACACGGATCTGGACTATCTGCGGAACGTCGCGGAATCGGGTGCGCAGGCCCCGCTGATCGGCGGACGATTTCTGTTGATTTGGGGCGGGCTTGCCGTCATCGCCTGCGTGGCGCACTGGTCGATCCTGACGGGTGTTATTCTGATCGAGACCAACTATGTCGGGGCCGTCTGGCTGGGCTACGGTATCATCGGACTCCTGGCGAATTTCGTCGCGGCGCGCGGATTGTCTGGCAAGCCCGGCATCGGCTCGATTGGTAACCGGGTAAACCGCGTTGCCTGGCAATATGTCGGCATCGGAATTGGCCTGTATTTCGTTGGTGTGCTGTTTTCCGTTACTGCGCTCGACGCTTCGCCCGTCCTGTTCGATTCCATCCTGACGATTGCCTTGTTCGGATACGCCATCGCGTTTGCCGTGACGGCAGCGCTGTCGCCGGAAAAATGGCTTTACGGTCCGGCCTGGATGTCGATCGCCGGAGCGGCGATCTCGCCGGCCTTCTACGGCCGGCCCGAGCTTTATCTTCTGATTGCGGCTGTCATTCTGTTTGCGGCGGTTGTCCCGGGCATGCGCCTGATGAGCAAGGAGCCCGCGTCCAGCCATGAATGATGCAGAGTTCAACGCCGCAGCGCTGGACGAGGTTATCCATGGCAAGCTGCGCCTCGGGATGATGGCTTATCTTTCTTCTGTCAGTGCTGCGAGCTTTACAGAGTTGAAAGAAAAGACCGGGTCTTCCGACGGCAATCTGTCGGTTCATATGCGCAAGCTGGAAGAGGCTGGCTATATCTTGGTCGAGAAGAGCTTTGTCGGCCGGCGTCCGCGAACGACGCTGAAGCTGACCGCTTCGGGACGCAAAGCCTGGATTGCCTATCTTGATGAATTGCGGCGGCTGACGGGCGGTTAGGCAGCAACACGTTCGCGCTGCAGGGCGAAGCGGACGATTTTCACGCCATCTTCCTCGCGTGTGCCGGTTTCGACAAATCCGGCCTTTTCCAGCACGCGCTGCGACGCGATGAGGTGCGGCAGGGTATCGGCAATCACTTCACGGACCTGCCCGGTGGAAAATGCCCAACTCACCAATGCCTCGACCGCTTCGGTCGCCAGGCCCTGTTCGTGGAAAGAGGTCAGCATGGAATAGCCGATCTCGACACTGCCCTTTTCATCCGGCGGGCCCTTGAAGCCACCACCGCCAACAAGGCGGTCCTTGCCGCCAACAAAATCCGGCCAGATGAACGCCCAGAAATACCAGCCAGCATCATCCGGGCTGGCATTCAAACGCGCCTCTGTCCATTCCATGGCGACCCTGTCCATATAGTCTGGCGGCCAGCTGGCTTCAGACTGGACATTAAGTGCAGTGAAAAAGGCGGCCGGATCGCGTGTTTGCAATCCTGCAAGCCACGCGTCGAGCGCCACCAGCCTCAACCGGTCTGCCATGACGTCCAGCATGAGCCATATCCTGCATCCTATGCGGCCCGCCTTCCGCGCGCCGCAGCCGATTTCCAATGTCCGATAACAGATCAAAACGCCGCTCAAACGCGGATCTGTTATCTGTAATTATAGCATGAATTTCTGATTCGCGGTCTGAACTTTTCGTCAGACAGGCGTGATTCAGGCCTGCATGGTCCAGCCCTCGACACCCATTGCCGCCTGCCGGATGGCTTCGGTCATGGTCGGGTGCGGGTGAGATGTGCGCGCGATATCTTCCGAGGCCGCCCGGAATTCCAACGCCAGGCAGAGCTCGGCAATCATCTCGCCGACACCCTTGCCAATCATGTGTGCGCCAAGCAATTCGTCGGTTTCCGCATCGGCGAGCAGCTTCACCATGCCGTCGGTTTCATGGTTTGCGCGGGCGCGGGAATTCGCCATAAAGGAAAATTTGCCGGTCTTGTATTTGCGGCCTTCTTCCTTGAGCTGCTCTTCGGTGGCGCCGACCGACGCAATTTCCGGATTGGTATAGACCACGCCCGCAATGGCACCGTAATTGACATGCCCAGCCTTGCCAGCAATGCGCTCGGCGCAGGCCGTGCCCTCATCCTCTGCCTTGTGGGCCAGCATTGGGCCATGAGTGCAATCGCCGACCACCCAGACCCCGTCCGCGCTGGTCTGGAATTGATCATTGGGGATGAAGCCGCGTTTGTCCGTTTCAATACCGACTGTGTCCAGACCCAGCCCTTCAGTATAGGGGCGGCGGCCAATACAGACGATGGCAAGATCGGCCTCGAACGTCTTGTCCTTGCCGCCATCGGCAGCTTCGGTGGAAATGGTCAGGCCGTCACCTGTTTTCTCGACGCCTGTGACCTTGCGCGAAAGCTCGAAAGCAAAGCCCTGCATCTTGAAAATGCGTTGAGCCTGCTTGGCAATTTCGGAATCCACGCCGGGCAGAATGCGGTCGAGATATTCGATCACCGTCACCTGGGCCCCCAGACGCCGCCAAACCGAGCCCAGTTCCAGACCGATGACGCCCGCCCCGATAAGAACCAGCTTCTTTGGTACTTCTTTCAGTTCCAGCGCGCCGGTAGAGGAGACGATGCGGTCCTCGTCTATCTCCACCCCCGGCAAAGGCGTAACTTCCGAACCCGTGGCGATGACGATGTTTTTCGTTTCGAGGGTTTTCGTGCCGTCCGGCCCCTCGACCTCGACCTTGCCTTTGCCGGCAATGCGGCCGTTGCCGCGTATGTGATCAACCTTGTTTTTCTTGAGAAGGAAGGCGACGCCTTCGGTCAGCCCCCTGACCGCTTCTGCCTTGCTTTCCATCATTTTCGGCAGGTCGTAGCTTAGCCCCTCGACCTTGATGCCGAATGCGTCAAAATCCTTTGCAGCAGTATTGTAGAGTTCCGACGCGTGCAACAGCGCCTTGGACGGAATGCAACCGACATTGAGGCAAGTGCCGCCCAGCGTGTCGCGCATTTCGATACAGGCGGTTTTCAGGCCGAGCTGTCCGGCGCGGATGGCGCAATTATAGCCTCCGGGACCGCCGCCGATAATAACGACATCATAAACTTCGGTCATGGCGGTTTTTCCTTGCTGCAAGCGGTTAGAGGCATTGGCGCGCACCCTACTCCGGTCGCGCCGGGCGTCAATGTGCCGCCTGCCAACTGAACACGTACCGGCATGCACCCGATATCCGGACAAGCGATAAGGAGGTCGATATGGCCCTCACTCCACACAGACCCGGCGCAAAATGCCCGCGGCGAACGCTGGCGCGCGGTATCATCAGGGAGGGCTGATGGGCGCCGCAGCGGGCCGGGCCGGTTCGATCATCGGTGGACTGCTTGCCGGGCTCAGCCGGTTGCGGAATACGCGCTAGCGCAGGATACCGCTGGCACTGGCCGACCGCGCCAGCCAGAAATAGCCGAGAATGGACAGGAAGATGACGGCCGAGAAAATGACCGTTCCGATCCCACCCATCATTTCCATCGCATTGGTGAAGCCATAGCTGTAAATGGCCGCAATGATGAAGCTGATCAGGCTGATGAGGAACATCAGCGACGCCGCCTTCTTCCGCATCAGCAAAAGCACGGCCCCGGCAACGGCACCCCAGACCGATATCGCCCAGATGGCGACATACCAGGCCGGAAAACCGTAGAAATAGGCGAGCTGTTCCTCTGTGTATTCTGCAATGTAGAAGTCGAAACGGTATTGCGTGGCGATGTAATCAAATGCTCCCATGGCAAACCACATCAGGCCGATAACCGCCAGTATCCAGTACCAGACCGGTGTTTTTGCGCGTGTTTTAGACATGATTAAATCCTCCCCGTAGATGCGGATACTAGCGC
>Ga0066644_10000444_pt1 | contig 25938 bp, 18 predicted proteins | sample CryGeyCG2114_020_FD_62735 | JGI IMG/M metagenome (GOLD analysis project Ga0066644, IMG submission 62735) | Groundwater microbial communities from aquifer - Crystal Geyser CG15_big_fil_post_rev_8/21/14_0.20 | ecosystem: Environmental > Aquatic > Deep subsurface > Groundwater | place: USA: Utah...
CGCGAAATTCGGCATCGACCTTGCCTTTGCGATAGTCCCGGCGCTGATGATCATACCCGCAGGCGTCGCCATGCTGTTCTACCGGCTCGACCGGGCAACCATTGCCGAGCTGGAAAGCGATCTCGCGACACGGCGAATGCAAACTGCCCCCACCCCCTTCCCTTCCGCGCGGGACGCGTTATAGGGGCGCGCACCTGCTGGGGTGTAGCCAAGTGGTAAGGCATCGGTTTTTGGTACCGACATTCGCAGGTTCGATCCCTGCCACCCCAGCCATTCCGTCCCAGCCCCGCACAATCGGTCGGAATTTTCGCGGAATTGGCGCCGGCGGATGAGGTTTCCCCGCTTCCAGTCCGGTAATCGCCGGCGTTCAATCGGATGGCATGACGGTGCGGGCGCGGACACGGAATCCGTCGTCGGTCCGGTCGAACTCCAGCTCCATCTCGGGAGCGAGTGCCGAGGCGGCGATTGCCAGGCCGAGGCCGCTGCCCGGCAGACCGGTGTCGTTGCCCCGCGCGAAGGGTTCGAGCATGGCCTCGACATCCTCGGGTGCGATCCCGCTTCCTTCGTCCGCAACAAAAAAGCCGCCCCCATCCCGGCCGATCGTCACCCTGGAGTTTTCCGGGCCGTGGAGCGCGGCATTCTCGATCAGATTGCGCAAGGCCAGGATCAGCGCTTCCTGATCGATGGGGACAGCAAGTTCGCGCGCCTCCTCGGACAGGTCGAGCGTAATGCCGCGCCGTTCGAGAAGGTGCGCCAGCTCTTCCGAAACGATATCCACTGCGGGACCGAGCAGCGAATTTGCGTGTTGCGGGGCGCGGCCCGATTCCTGCCGTGACAGATCGAGCAATTGCCGCACCAGCCGGGCGGTGCGATCGACCGATTGGCGGATGCGTTCAAGCGCGCGCTGCCGGGTATCCTCGTCGGGCGCGCGCAGGGCAAGGTCGGCATGCATGCGCAGCCCGGCAAGCGGCGTCTGCATCTCGTGCGCGGCACTCGCCAGAAACCGCTTCTCCCCCTCGCGCAACCGAGCGATGCGGGCGAAGAGCTCGTCAATTTCCTGCGTCAGCGGCAGCAGCTCCTGCGGGACGTCATCGACATCCAGCGGGCGCTGGTCGTCGGGTTCACGCGCGGCGATGGCAAAGGCGATCCGGCGGACCGGCGCGAGCCCACTGCCCAGGCCGATCCACAATAGCGCCGCCAGCGCGGCAAGCCCGGCCATCGCCGGAATTATGAGCCCCTTCAGCAGATTGGCGATGAGGCGGCGGCGCATGACCTGTGTATCGCCGACCATCACCCGGACGCCCGATTCGGGATCCACATAGGTGTAGACGCGCCAGGCCGTGCCATCGATGACTGGCTCGCTGAAGCCCGGTTTTCCGCTCGACAAAGCCTGTGCCGGGGCACTTTCGGACAGACCCAGAAGGCGACCGGAAAGCGACCACACCTGGCAGGAAAGCTGCCGCTCGTAGGTGGGGATCGGCAAGGGCGAGGGATCGGCGAGGACTGCCTCGGTCGGGCGATCGGCAAAGCCCAGCGACGCGACCATGACCGCCGCCTCTTGCAGCCGGCGGTCGAGCACCCGCTCCACATCGGCGCGTGCGCTCAGCACGGTCCAGCCCGCGGCCAGCGACCAGACGAGCACGGTCGCCGCCGCGACCAGCAGGAACAGGCGCCATCGCAGCGACCTCATGGCGTCGATCCATCCGAACGAAGGCGGTAGCCCAGCCCGCGCACGGTCTCGATCGTATCCGCCCCCAGCTTGCCGCGGAGCTTGTGGATGTGGACTTCGACGGCGTTGGAGCCGACCTCTTCCTGCCAGCCGTAAATCGCCTCTTCGATCCGGCTTCGGGAGACGATCTGGCCCGGCCTGCGGGCCAGCGTTTCGAGAACCGCGAACTCGCGCCGCGAAAGGTTGATCGGAACCGCGTCGAGCGTGGTCCTGCGGGCGGCGGGATCGATCTCAAGCTTACCGAACCGCAGGATTGCTTCCGCGCGCCCCCCACCGCGCCGCGCCATGGCACGCAGGCGCGCAGCCAGTTCGGCGAGATCGAAGGGCTTGCCCATGTAATCGTCTGCGCCCAGATCGAGCCCCTGGATGCGATCCTCGGTCATGTTGCGGGCGGTCAGCAGGAGCACCGGGGTGTCGTGCCCCGCCCTGCGCCATTCACGCAGCAGGTCGAGGCCGGAACCGTCGGGCAATCCGATGTCGAGCACGATCGCATCATGCGCGAAGCCGGCAGCCGCCTCGCGCGCGTCGCCGCAGCTTGCGACTGCATCAACGGTATGCCCTTCGAGCGCGAGACCCTCCGTGAGCCCCTCGCGCAAAATCTCGTCGTCCTCGATCACCAGGATTCGCATGGTCGACCTCCTTTGTCCCGCTAGCTTAGGACAGGCTTAAGGACGCACGTAAGGCAGACTTAAGCTGGCTGGACAAGGAAAGCCTGTACATGGACGGTATCGTAAATCTCGGACCCTTGGCCTTTGCGACCGATCGCCTGCTGGCAGTGGCGCTGCTGGTCGGATTCGTGTTCGCGATGGATCGCATTGCAGCGCAGGCATCAGGCCGGGTTCGCCCCGCTACCGGATTGGCAATCCTGGCAGGGCTCGTCGTCGCACGCGTGGCATTCGTTTTGACGTACCGCGACCTCTTCGCCCGCGACTGGGCCTCCGCCTTTGCGTTCTGGCAGGGCGGCTTCAATGCCTGGGCCGGGTTCCTCGCGGCTGCGGTGGTCCTGATCTGGAAGGCACGACCTGCGGCAGTGATGCACCGAAGCCTCGCGGCCCTGGCACTGTTCGGTACCGCCTGGTTTGCCGGCTCCGCCTTGCTGCAGCAGGAACCGCGGCCCCTGCCGGACTTGCCGTCGCTTGCCCGCCTCGACGGTAGGCAGGTGACGATCGACGAGCTTGCCGATGGCCCCGTGGTCATCAATCTCTGGGCGACCTGGTGTCCTCCCTGCCGCCGCGAGTTGCCGATGCTGGCCGAAGCGGCGGAAGATTCGGACATTCCGATCCTGCTGATAAACCAGGGTGAAGACGGTGAATTGGTGCGCAACTATCTGCTTGCGAATGGGGTGCCCGGTTCCGCTGTCTTGCTCGATCCACCCGCATCGGCGACGCGTGCCTTGGGCAATGCCGCACTGCCGACCACGCTTTTCATTGACGCCTCGGGCCAGCTGGTCGCGACGCATGTCGGTGAGATTTCGCGCGCCGCGCTGGCGGCGCAGATCAACGTTCTGGAAGGAGAATGACCATGGCCAAGTGGCCGCTGATAGCGACAATTTCGGCCGCGTTGCTGGGTGCTGGAGTCCTCGTTGCTGCCCAAACCGGCGAAGCGCAGGGTACTGGAGACACCGATCACAGCCAGGCCGAACAGGATGCCGCCGCGAGCAGCGAGGCCATGGCCGCCCGCGCCGCGATTGCCGATGATCCGATCGCCCCGAAGTTCGAACCGGCGGACTACGACGTCACGATCATAAGCTATGCCGACTACCAATGCCCGTACTGCCGGAAGGTCCACCCTGAACTGGAGCGACTGGCGAAAGAGGATGGCAAGGTCCGCATCGTCTATCGCGACTGGCCGATCTTCGGCGCCGCGTCGGAAGAGGCGGCGCGTGCCGCCATCGCCTCGCAGTGGCAGGGCAAGCATGCCGAATTCAACGATCAGCTGATGCGCATCGAAGGCAGGTTGGACTCGGCGAAGATCCGCGCTGCCGCCGATCGCGCAGGCGTCGACTGGGCCCGCTTGCAGCGCGATCTCGAAGCGCATGAAAGCGATATCGACGCCGTGATCGGGCGCACCGGCATGCAGGCGGCGCAGATGGGCCTGCAGGGCACCCCCGCCCTGCTGATCGGCCCCTACTTCGTGCCCGGCGCGATCAATTACTCCGGTCTGACCAAGGGGGTAGCGCTCGCCCGAGAGTTCAACGCGAAGCACGCGGGGCGTTGATCCGCATGGCCATCGTGTATCGTTTCATCGTCGTTCTGGCGGTCCTGCTGACCAGCGTCACCGGCGTTGCAGCCGGCTCTGCACAGGCACAGGATCGGCGCAAGATCGAACCCTCGCTGGCGTTCGAGACGCGGTATCCCGCACCGGGCGAAGCGGTCACGGTGGCGATCCGGATGCGTCCCGAGCGCGGCTGGCATGGGTACTGGTCGAATCCGGGCGAGGCAGGCCTGCCGGTTACGGCGAAGTGGCAGGCACCCGAAGGCGTGACTTTCACCGGATTGCGGCATCCGGCCCCGCAGCTACTCGATGTCCAGGGCATCGCGAGCTATGTGCACAATGGCCCCTTCACATTGCTGACGACGATGCGCGTCCCCGAAACGCTGGCGCGCGGGACGGCGATTCCAATCAGCGTTGCGCTCGACTGGCTGGTCTGTTCCGACACCTTGTGCGTGCCCGAACGTGCCACCCTCTCCGCCGAACTGGTGGTTGGCGACGGAGCCAGGGACAAGGCCGGCGCCCAGGTGGTGGCAGCCGGCCGCAGTGCCCTGCCGCAGACGGTGGGCGGCGCCAGCTATAGGCGTGCGGGTTCGGACTGGATTTTTTCGCTGCCGATCAGAGCATCGGCTTCGGCCCATCTCTTTCCGGCTGACGACGGATGGTTCGCCAGCGACGCCCCTCAGAAGGTAAGCAACGCAGGAGGCCGGACGCTGGTTCGAGTCCCCGCAGCAGGCGAGGCTCCGCGCAGCACGTTCAACGGCGTCGTGTCCGCGCGCGGCGGGACAAGCTACGCGATCTCGGCCCGACGCGGCGAGGTTGCGCCTGTCGGCGAACCCGCACCCAGTGCGACCGTATCCGAACCGGCAGCGCAGGAACAGATCCCGGCCGGGGAAGCGGCCGCAATTCAGGCGCCGAATAAGGTGGTTCCGGCGGTCGATCCGGCGAGTGAGGGAGGCCCCGATACTCCCTCCACAAGCGTTATCCGCGTTGCGTTGATGGGCGCGCTCATCGGTGGGTTGCTGCTAAACCTCATGCCCTGCGTATTCCCCATCCTGAGCCTCAAGGCGCTGTCCCTGGCGAAGAGTGGAGCAAGCTCACAGGCGGCCAAGCTGGAAGGCCTTGGTTATGCCGCAGGCACGATATTCACGGCGGTGGCGCTCGGTGCCCTGCTGATCGGCCTGCGCGCACTGGGGATGGAGATCGGCTGGTCGTTCCAGCTCCAGTCGCCAGGGATCATTCTGGTGCTGATCGTGATGACGGCCGCGATTGCGCTCAACCTCGCGGGCTTGTTCGAGCTGCCGGTTCCAGCTTTCGTCGCGGGCAGTACGCACAGGGGCGGCTGGCTGGGCGGCTTTTCGACCGGGGCGCTGGCCGCGGTCATCGGGATGCCGTGCAGTGGCCCGTTCATGGCCGGAGCGCTCGGCGCAGCACTGGTTCTCCCTGCCGCCGCTGCCCTTGGCGTGTTCGCGATGCTGGGCTTCGGCATGGCGCTACCCTTCCTCGTGATCGCGCTCGTGCCCGCAGCGCGGCGGCGCTTGCCGAAGCCCGGCGCATGGATGAACACGCTGCGCAAGGTCCTCTCGATTCCGATGTTCGCGACTGCCTTGGCGCTCGTCTGGATCCTCGGACGACAGACCGGCGTGGATGGCATGGCGCTTGGTCTCGCTGTCGCCACGCTGTTTGCAATTTCGTTCTGGTGGTTCGGATCCCGGCAAAGACGCGGACAGCGTGGCTGGGCGGCGTTCGTCCCGGCGATGGTCGCGCTTGCCGCCTTGCTCGGATACGGCTTCCCGGCGCCGCCCGCTACCGCAGCGGCGGACGTCGCCCAGACGGCGGGACATGAACCCTTCAGTGCCGCGCGACTGGCGCAGCTGCGTAGCGAGGGCAAGCCGGTGTTCGTCGATTTCACGGCCGACTGGTGCCTGGTCTGCAAGGTCAACGAACGCGTGGCCATCGATACCGACGCCACGAGGGCGGCCTTCGCGAAAAGCGGCGTGGTAACGCTGACTGGCGACTGGACACGGCAGGATCCGGAAATCACGCGCTTCCTGGCGAGCCACGGGCGGAACTCGATCCCGTTCTATCTCTTCTACATGCCGGGCGAGGAGGCGGAAATCCTGCCGCAGGTCCTCACGCCGCAAACCCTGCAGGACAAGGCGACCCAAGCGTTCGCGTCCCCGCGCGGCTAAGGAGGGCGGACGAGCCGGTCCTGTTCGACCGACAACGCCGGATAGTGCCGCCAGGTACAAGAGAAGGGCCAGCGCGCAGACCAATTTCGTCGAACGCCGCTCCAATTTGACGCCACAACGAGGTCCTCGAGGTCCCGATCAGTCCTTTGTCGCGCGCCCCAGGGGCGATCGCGACAGCCCGCCTTCCAGTCCCAGCGCTTCGAGCATCTTTTCGCTCGTCGTCGGCTTGCCCAGGCAAAAACCCTGCACGAAGTCGCAGCCCATTGCGCGCGCCAGCCGGTACTGGTCGGCGGTTTCGATGTGTTCTGCGACGCATTGTGCGCCCGCAGCATGGCACAAGTCTACGAGCCCGAGGAGAATCTGCCGCGCGCGTTCGTTTTCGAGCACATTGTCGATCAGCGAGCCGTCGAGCTTGATCGTTTCGAATGACAATTCGGTCAGATAGGAAACCGAAGCATAGCCCGATCCGAAGTCGTCGAGTGCGATCGTGAAGCCGAAGCCCGAAAGCTTCTTGAGCTCCTTCGCCGCATGTTCGAGATCGGTCAGAAGCGCGGTTTCGGTAATCTCGAACTGGACGCGTTCGGGAGGCAGGGAATGAGCCCTGACGATATCCCGGATCCGTTCGGCGGAAGCAGAACGGCCGAGTTGCATCGCACTGAGATTGAACGATAATGCAAGGTTTGTCGGCCAATCGGCAACCGAGGTGAGAGCCTTGTCGAGGAGATCTTCGTTCAGCCGGTCGATCACACCCAGTTTCTCGGCAATGCGAATGAATTCGTCGGGTGCGACGATGCCCAGATCGGGGCTGTCCCATCGCGCCAGCGCTTCGGCAAAGACAGGCTGACCCGTCTCGACGCAGAAAATCGGCTGGAACACGACGTACATCTGCTCGGCCGCGCTGCCGGAAAGGATCAGTTTCTCGATGTTTGCTCTTCGCTGGTCAGCCTCGAACTGCGGCTGGTCGTAAAGATGCCAATGCCCGCGTAGCGAGGCTTTCGCCTTGTAGAGGGCCGAATCCGCCTGGCGGAAGAACTCGCTTTCGGACGAGGTGTAAGGCCCGGCCTCGGTCAGTCCGCAGGAGGCGCCAACCGACAGTTCCTTCCCGTCCCAGGCAACCGGCTTGCTCGCGAGTTCGCAGACCCGGCTGCCGACTTCCTCGATCTGGTCGCCCGACAGACCATCCTTCCAGAAGATCGAAAACTCGTCGCCGCCCAGCCGCGCGACGAGAGCCCGGTCGGCAAATTCACGCTGCAGGCGAGTAGCGAATTCCTTGAGGATCTGGTCTCCGGCAGCATGGCCGAAAGCATCGTTCGCCGATTTGAATCCATCCAGATCGCAAATAGCCAGAACGCTGCCCCCGCCCGGACCCGGTCCCCGCACAAGGTGGTCGCGAATTTCGCGCACCAGCCTCCCCCGGTTCGCCAGTCCAGTCAGGGCATCTTCGTCGGCCCGTTTGACTGCCTCGAGTTCGGCAGCGACCGCGCGGTTGCGTTCACGACCGAGGGCTATCTGTCCGCTGACAAGGCCGGTGAGCGCGCGGCTGTGCACCTGCAAGAGCCATGTAAAGAGGCCCAACACGAGAACCAGGCTGACGCCGATGCCCTTCGCGGCATGCCCTTCCATCAGGAACACGCGGACGGCCAGCGGGAAACCCATGATGATGAGCGGCAGAAGCGCAGCTCTCGGGAAACTGCTGAGCCCGTAAGCAGCGCCCAGAGCGGCCAGCAGGCTATAGAGCAGTATGGTCAGCGACTTGTCCGGATACTGGGTCAGAAGCGACTGTACCCACAAGGAAAAGCCCACACCCAGCAAGGCGGTGAAGCAGACCATCTTGACCAGCTCGCGCCGCGCCACACGGAATTCGTGCGTCGGCCGCTGAAAAACGATCCAGAAGATCATCCGCCACAAGAGAAGGGCGCCAAGCAGCGTTAACGGTGAAAACCATTCGAAGGCGTTCCCGCCTGTCGCCAGGTGCACTCCAACCGCATTGACCAACGTGACGGCGTAGAGCAGCGGAATCTGTTTGCGCAGGTTCTCAAACGTCCTGAGGACCTGCTCGCGCTGCTCGCGCATGTTTTTCGCCGGAAAGAGGAAGCGCAGGGCCCATCGCATGATTCGGCCATAGGCGATCAGTCTCACAGCTTGGTAAATGCCTCCCTGCGGCATTTACACAAAAAGTAAGCTGAACGGCCTTCCATTGACAAACCACACGCCACGTCCAACCGGACGGGGCCACCCTTAAGGTCTTGCTATCCAGCGCGGCGATGCGGAAGCACCGGACCCGCACACCCGAATTTGGGTTGCGGCATGAAACTCGATTGCTAAGCCTGACTGGCGAGAGGAGAAATGCGTGAGCGGACCGTCCCCCGAACACATCCCAGTCATCGTCGGCGTCGGCCAGATCAACGACAGGCCTGAACAAGCGGGAGACGGGCTCGATCCGGTCGGCTTGATGGTCGAGGCCCTGCGCCGCGCAGACACCGATGCCGGCGGCGGCCTACTGGAGGATTGCGACTCGCTTTCCGTCGTGGCGCAGCTCGCGTGGCCTCAGCTCAATCCCGTCGATGGCACTGTGGCAGAGCGGCTTGGAATTGCGCCTTCACACTGCATGCAGACCGCAATGCCGAATGGCGACAGTCCGATCTTGCTCCTGCACGAGGCGGCGAACCGGATCGGGCGGGGTGAAGCGTGCATCTGCGCCATCACCGGTGGCGAGGCGCTGCGGACCGCAGGGCAGCTCGCGGCGCTCAAGAAACGCCGCGACGGCGAAAGGCCCAACGCGCTGCGCGACGCCACCCATCGCGTGCGTCGGGGCTATGCCCAGAGCTACGGCCTGGTCGTGCCGACCGACGTCTACCCGCTCTACGAAAACGCGGGGCGCGCGGCCTATGGCCAGACACTTGCCGAGGGACAGGCCGAGAGCGGCGCCATCTGGGCGCTGATGAGCGAAGTTGCCGCCGCCAGCGAGGGAGCCTGGATTCGCACACCCGTCAGTGCTGCGGAAATCACCTCCCCCTCCGACAGCAACCGCCCCATCGCCTTTCCCTACACCAAGTTGCAGGTGGCCAATTCCTCGGTCAATCAAGGGGCCGGCTTCATCGTCACCTCGCTCGCCGAGGCACGACGACGTGGCATTGCGGAGGATCGCATGGTCTGGATCGGCCACGGGGCCGCCGCGCACGAGAGCGGCAATTTCCTTGCCCGCGACCGTTACGACGCCTCGCCCAGCCTTGCGACGTCGATAGAACGGACGATGGAATTGAACCGCGTTGCCACCAGCGATCTTGCCCATGTCGAGCTCTACAGCTGCTTTCCCTGTGTGCCCAAGATGGCCCGCCGCGTTCTCGGCTGGCCGCTCGACAGGCCCGCCACCGTTTTCGGCGGCCTCACCTTCGGCGGCGGTCCGATCGGAAACTACATGAGTCACGCGGTCGTCGCGATGGTTCGGAAGCTGCGTGCGACAAAAGACAAAGGCCTGTTGTTCGCCAATGGCGGCTATGCCACGCACAACCATACGATCCTGCTATCCGGCGTATCGACCGGAGCCGCCTTCCCGCAGGACTTCGACTATCAGGCGGATGCCGATGCCCGCCGCGGCGAGGTTCCCCCGCTCGACGAGGGCTACACCGGTCCTGCGACGATCGAAAGCTACACCATGTATTATGGCCGCGACGGTTCTGCGCAATCGGGTGTCATCGTCGCACGGACGCCGGCCGGTGCACGGACGCTCGCCAGCGTGTCGGCCGAAGATACCGAGATGGTCGCTTTCCTCACCGGGGGGGCGCAGGAACCAGTTGGCACGGAGGGCTCTGTCATTCGCGAAGGCGACGCGCTCGCGGTCTGGCGCCGCCGCTGATTCACTCGCGATCGGCGGTTCAGCCAGTCGGCGCGCGCCAGCCCCCGCTCCGTCCGCCTTCCTTGTCGATCACGCGCACACTACCGATCGTCATCGACTTGTCGACGGCCTTGAGCATGTCGAAAAGCGTCAGGCAGGCGATCGAAACCGCAGTCAGCGCTTCCATTTCCACCCCCGTTCGCCCCTCGGTCCGCACCGCAGCTTCGACCGCGAAACCGGGCAGCGCCTCGTCGATGCGGATCGTGACCTCGATGTGCGAGATCGGCAGCGGATGACACAAGGGGATGAGATCGGCGGTACGCTTGGCAGCCATCACACCGGCAAGTTCCGCGGTTGCGATCACGCTGCCCTTGGGCGCTTCCCCGCGGCGGACCATGGGGAGGGTATCCGCCGAGCAGACGAGTTCGCCACGAGCCACGGCGCAGCGCGAGGTGACCGGCTTGTCGCCCACATCCACCATCCGCGCCCGGCCCTGCCCGTCGATATGCGAAAGTTCAGCCAATTACCGATCCCCATGCCTCGCCGCGCGTGGAAGCATTTTCCTACACCGATGTCGAGCGCCATGACGGGGCGCCGGGCGATGGCGTAGGCGTCCTATACCCTGCCTCGGGGCCCGGCTAGAGCAGCGCCCATGTCGGCAATCCGGCACCGGAGGGGCGCATTTCCATCTCCGCGCGGGGGATGGATCGGGGGAGACGAGACATGCCACTGGAGTTTGCAGGCCCGGCCACGCCGCTGGACGACGAGGCGATCGAGAATGCCGCCAGGAAGATCGGCTGCCAGGTGGCCGCGGTGCGGGCGGTCATCGACGTGGAGAGCCGCGGCGGTTTCCTGGCGGACAAGCGTCCCAAGATCCTGTTCGAACGGCACTATTTCTCGCGCCTTACAGGCCACAAGCACGACGCGACCCACCCGGCGATCTCAAACCGGAAATGGGGTGGATACAGGGGCAGGGAAGCCGAATACGATCGTCTGGGCGAAGCGATCGCGCTCGATCGCGACGCGGCCCTGCGTTCTGCGAGCTGGGGTGCCTTCCAGATCATGGGCGACAACTATCGCGTCTGCGGATTTCGGAATGTCGAGGATTTCGTGGCCGCCATGGTCTCGGGCGAGCCCGCGCAGCTCGATGCCTTCGTCGCCTTCGTGAAGAAGAACAACCTCGACGACGAGCTGATCCGTCGCGACTGGGCGGGTTTCGCGCGGGGCTATAACGGACCCGCCTACCGCGCGAACAAGTATGACGACAAGCTAGAGGCGGCCTATCGCTTCCATGCAGCGGGCGGATCGCACGTTCTTTCGCCGCGTCCCCTGCTGCGCCAGGGCGATCGTGGCGACGCGGTCAAAGAACTGCAGGTGCTGCTCGGTGTGGTTGCGGACGGCGATTTCGGCCCGAAGACCAAACAGGCGGTGGTCAATTTCCAGAAATCGAAGAAACTCTATGCCGACGGCATCGTGGGCAAGAACACCTGGGCTGCGCTGGCACCCGACTGAGATGGCGGCCTCTGCCTGGTCTCGTTTCCTGAGCGGAGCTGACTTTTCAATGCCGACCCCGGGGCGTAGTCCAATGTCCTCAGGGCATAAGGAGCGAGCATGGTGAAAACAGAAACTAAAGTTCACTTGAACTAGATCATAGATGGAGCCACGGCCGAGCCGTGACTGCGACCGGCACGGCCGACCCATGGTCAAACTCCGGCTGAACGCGCGATAGGCAGCCTTTGGGGGACCTTTGCGCTGCGCATTTCGACACTTGACGCGGACAATGCAGTCAAGGTTCATCGCTGCGCTAGGTCGTCCTTGACCAAATGGGCTTCATGCCAAAGTCCATGACGCCAGCTATTTCTCGTCATAACCGCCGGGATCGCCTCGCGGAAGCGAAAGGCGGCCGATCCAAACGAAACCCTTTCGGGTTCAACTTCGACCGGTCCCCAAGTTGGGCCGCGGATGATCGAACAACGCCTTGGCCTGATTGTCTTCATTGCCGAGTTGCCGGGTAATCAGGCTGCGAACATTTTTCGATTGCGGTTCGCGATGTCGCTTCAATAATTCAAGGACACCCTGCCGGTCGAGAGGGCGGCCAAGATAGAACCCCTGACCCAATTCCGCACCGAGCTCGAGGGCTGCATCGCGGTCGGCAAGCGTCTCGATGAACTCTGCCACGCATTCCAGTTTCATCGCTTCGATCATCCGGATTACGCCGCGTAGCATGTCGCGGCCCTGCTGCTCGCGAGCATTGCGGACTAGCGAGCCGTCGATCTTCACCTTGTCGAACTTGATTTCCCGCAGGTAGATCAATGAGGCGAAGCCGGCGCCGAAATCGTCGAGCACGATCCGGCAGCCGGCTTCCCGAAGAACCTCGATGTTCGCGCGCGCCACTTCGAAATTCACCATCATCGCCGTTTCGGTAATTTCGAACTGCAGCCGATGAGGCGGAAACTGGCAGCGGTCGATGACTTCGACAATGTCTCGAGCGGCCTCTTCGCTACAGATGTGCGCGGCACTGAGATTGAAGGACAGACGACACGGCGGCTCCCAGTCGGCGGCGAACTCGAGTGCCCTTTCCAGAAGTGCGAGGGTAATTTCGCTGATCTGCCCCAGCCTTTCCGCTGCAGGAATGAATAGCGAAGGCGGGATTTCACCATCGGTAGGATGATGCCATCGCGCCAGCGCCTCGAACGAGGACAGTTCGCCGGTCCGCAGGTTGACGATCGGCTGGTAGGCAAGCGACATCTGCTCGATCGTCCCGATCTTCATGAGATCGGCTTCGATACTCCGGAGCCGGGCGGTTTCCCCGCGGATTTCATCGTCGAACAGCTTGGTGGTTTCTCGCTCCTCGCGCTTCGCGACATATAGCGCGGCGTCTGCATCGCGCAGGGCCCGCCCGACGTCGGCCGCATCGCTCCCCAGTACGCGTGCTCCGGCCGTGCCCCCAATGCTGACCAGGGCATTCGCCAAACGCATCGGCTTGCGCAGCTGGGCAAGGGCGTGATCGCACCGCGCCACCAACTCACCGATCTTTTCGGAGGATGACACGCCTGCCAGGAACAGGCCAAATTCGTCCCCACCCAGGCGACCGACGACCGCCCCCTGAGGCAATGAGCGCCGTAGTCGCCGGGCGACATGGCGCAGGACGACATCGCCCGCATGATGACCATAAAGATCGTTGATGGGTTTGAAACGATCGAGGTCGATCACTGCCAACAGGCCCGATTGCCCGCCGGCGAGTTTTGCCTCGACATCGCGGATGAAGGCGAACCTGCTTCGAACGCCGGTCAGCCCGTCGGTTTCCGCCTGGCGCTGGGCCTGGCGGCGGGCATTGACCAGTTCGAGATTGGTCTTCTCCATGCTGACGAGCGCCTGGTCGGCATCGTATTGCGCCTTGAACAGGCGCAGCTGGATGCGGTGGCTGACCTCACTCAGATAGAGGCTGACGGCGGCCAGCAGGACTACCGCAAGTGATGCAGGCAAGTTCTCGCCGGCGAAGAGATAAAGGACGGTCAGGACAAGCGGCAGGACGAAAAGAAAGAAAATCACGCGCGACGCAAAAATTATCCCCGTCAATGCGGCGCCCTGAATGAGGGCAGTCAACACACCGATTGCAAGGACTGGCCCCCACCGCAGATCACCGGGAAAGCGTTCTGCTTCGGCAAGTGCCAAAATGACGTAGAAGGTGGCCTGCGTGATCGACAAAAGAACGACCATGAGCCCGGTGAGCCTCGCAGCGACCGGATTGACGTCTTCAGTCGTCCCTTCGGCTGGTGGCGCGGTCCAGTGCCGAAAGCGTAAGAGGACCGCAACAGCAATAATGGCTCCGACGATCTTTGTGACAGTCAGATCGCGATAGATCCAGGCAAAGCCGGCAAATGAGGCGAGAATGGTAAGGTAATAGAGGTGGATGACGGCGCGGACCGACTTGACCCGTTCACGACTGAAAGCAACATTGACTTCGTTGTCGGATTCGAACCCGATCATCCTGTCAATGCGCTGCCAAAAATCCACTTTTGCCTCCACTAGGCCAGTAAATGCCACTCCGAAGCAAAGCTATGGTTAATGGGGCATCAGTAAAAATACTGTTACCATTGGCCTGGGTCTTGACCTATCTGCTCATAACTCTTCAACGGCCTCAAGTCGGCAAATCACTTAGGTAGGGCTACCACAGTCGATCGGCGCGCGATGGGCGTAGGCGGGCGGCGTCTCTTTCGAGACGCCCACTCCCGGGATTACGGGCCCCTAATGGTGCGAAGTGGGCGTACGCCACGAAACCCCGCGAATTAGACCACCCATGTCTTTCGGATTACTGTCTCGCTCAGTCGAACCGGCCGCCGCGGCCTGCACCATCGGCGAAACGGCTGGCCCCTAGCACCGCCTCCGAGCGCAACGGTTCGGCGCCTTCGCGTCCCTCAAAGCGCAGGGCTTTGGCGAGATCGAAATCCCACTGCCGATAGGCCGACATGCGGTCGGTGCGCATGCACCGCGAGGGAAAGCGGGCGATTTCCGCCGCCAAAGCCTGGGCCGATGCCAACGCACTGCCCTCTTCGACCACGCGGTTGGCGAGTCCCATCGACAGCGCTTCCCACGCGTCGACCGGGCGTCCGGTCAGGATCATGTCGAGTGCCCTGCCCTGGCCGACCACCCGCGGCAGGCGCACCGTTCCGCCATCGATCAGCGGCACGCCCCAGCGGCGGCAGAACACCCCGAAAACGGCGCTGTGCGAGGCGACGCGCAAATCGCACCACAAGGCGAGTTCGAGGCCTCCTGCCACCGCATAGCCCTCGACCGCGGCGATCACGGGTTTCGATGCCAGCATGCGCGTCGGTCCCATCGATCCGACGCCCTCGGGTTCGTAGGGAGCATCGCCCTGCCCCACCGCCTTCAGGTCGAAACCCGCGCAAAAATGTCCGCCGGAACCGGTCAGTACCGCCGCAACCAGGGAATCGTCCGCCTCGAAATCGACGAACGCCTCTCGCAAGGCATCGGCGGTTGCCGGGTCGACGGCATTGCGGCAATCGGGCCGATCGATCGTGACCGTGCGGACCGCGTCTTCATCGGTGATGCACACGCTCATGATGCGGGCATCGCACGGTCGAGGATCATGCGCGTGTCGATCGCGCCATCGAACGCGCCATAGGCGGCCCCGCGGGGCCCGAGCCGCAAGCGACAGAAGGCCTCCGCCAGCGGATTGTCCTGCCCGAGCAGCACTGCCGCCTGCGCCGCGAGCGCGAGGCGCTCGACCAGCAGACGAGCCGTGTCCTCGCGCGCCAACTGCTTGAGATCGGTCGCGTCGACCCAGTCGTCGTAGGCGGCGCTCCGACCGCGCTGCGCGCCAAGAAAGCCTTGCAGCGCCTCCACCCCCTCGGGCTCGCGCGCGATGGCGCGCAGGACGTCGAGCGCGATGACATTGCCCGAGCCTTCCCAGATCGCGTTGAGCGGCGACTGGCGGAACAACCGGGGCATCGGCCCCGCCTCGACATAACCGGCGCCGCCATGCGCCTCCATCGCCTCGTAGACCAGGCCGGGTGCGCGCTTGCATACCCAGTATTTGGCGATCGGAGTGAGCAGGCGGGCCAGCGCATCGCCCTCGTCGAAGGCCTGCGCCAGACGAAAACCGAGCGCGGTCGCGGCCTCGCTTTCGACAGCCAGATCGGCAAGTACGGCAGCCATCGCGGGCTGGTCGACCAGCCGCTTCTGGAATGCCGAACGGTGCGCCGTGTGCCACAAAGCCTGCGCCACCGCGCCGCGCATCTGCTGCGCCGAGCCGATCACGCAATCGAGGCGTGTGTGCTGGACCATCTGGATGATCGTCGCCACCCCGCGCCCCTCGGGGCCGAGGCGCTGTGCGAGCGCGCCATGGTATTCGATTTCCGACGAGGCATTCGAACGATCGCCGAGCTTGTCCTTGAGCCGCATGACGCGAAAGCCGGCATTGCGCGTCCCATCGGGGAGCCAGCGGGGGACGAGGAAGCAGGTCAGCCCGCCCTCCGCCTGGGCCAGCGTCAGGAAGGCGTCGCACATCGGTGCCGAACAGAACCATTTATGGCCGGTCAGGCTGTACCAGCCGTCTTCGCCCGTCGGCTCGGCGCGCGTGGTGTTCGCGCGCACGTCACTGCCGCCCTGTTTTTCGGTCATCGCCATACCGATGGTGACCCCGGCCTTATCCGAGGCCGGACGGGAAGCCGGATCGTAGCGCCCCGCGGTGATGCGCGGCACCCAGCTATCGGCGACAGCGGTATCTGAGCGTAGCGCGGGCACAGCCGCATAGGTCATCGTCATCGGACAGCTCGTGCCCGAATCGACCTGCCCGGTGAGGAACAGGATCGCTGCGTGGAGGACATGGCCATGTGCCGTGCCGTCCCATGCCGCTGCCGCGAAGCCGCTGTCGAGGCCGAGGCGCATCAGTTCGTGATAGGCCGGGTGGAAGCGCACCTCGTCGATGCGGTGACCGTAGCGGTCGTAGTTCTCGAGCACGGGCGTCTGACGGTTCGCCTCGACACCCCATTCGATCGCTTCGGCCGAACCGCAACGCTCGCCGAGCGCCCCGAGCCGGGCGTGATGATCGGCCGCACCGGCCTGCGTCACCGCCTCGACCAGCGCACGGTCACCGGTGAACAGGTTCACGTTTTCGAGCGGTGGCGGCTGGTTGAACACATCGTGCGTGTCGAGCCTGTCGAGCGGCTGGATCGCGGTCATCCTGTTTCTCCTCAATCGTCGGCGGGCAGGCGCTTCGACACCTGGCTCGCTATCGGGTCGCCGCTGTCGCGCTCGGCGACCGCCTGCTTGAAGCCCACCTCCTGCGCGCGCTCTCGAAACCAGATACCCTCGGGTGAATGGCGCGAGACCCCGTCGAACAGCGTGGCGAACATCTGGGTCGTGGTGAGACCCATATTTTCATAGGCCTGGTTGACCACGGTCTTGGTCATCATGAGCTGGTTCTTGGGCACGCCGCGCAGCCGCCCCACGAGCCGCTCGACGGCAGCGTCGAGCTCCGCCTCGGGTACCGCCTCGAGCGCAAGCCCGATGCGTTCGGCCTCGCACCCATCGATCAGGTCGCCGGTCATCATCATCCGCTTGGCCCTCTGCGGTCCCAGGCGATAGACCCACATCGCCGGGGTCGGAACGCCCCAGACCCGTGCGGGAGGATAGCCGATGCGCGCATCCTCGGCCATGATCAGGAAGTCGCAGCACAGCGCGATGTCCGAGCCCCCGGCGACAGCCGCGCCATGAACCCGCGCGATCGTCGGCTTGGTCGCACGCCACAAGGCCATGAAGTCCTGCGTGTTGCGCCACATCATCTGGAAATCGAGCGTCGGGTCCCACGGCATGTCCTGCGATCCGCTGACCGCCCCTTTGCGCTCGGCATAATGCTTGAGGTCGTAGCCGCCGCAGAAGCCCGGGCCGGCACCGCGCAGAACGATGACATGGACGTCGGGATCGGCCTCCGCCTGTTCGACCGCGGCGCGAATTTCGCGCGGCATGCCATGCGCAATCGCATTGAAATGCTCCGGTCGATCGAGCGTGATGGTCGCGACGCGATCGTCGGTGGCATAGGACAGGGTCTGGAAGGTCATAGATTGGCATCCTGCGGTGCATGAGCGGTGCCGCCGGTCAAGGCGGAGGAAATCTCGTCGGGCCCGAGCCCGGCATCGGCGAGCACCGCGCGGCTGTGTTCGCCCACGCGCGGCGCATGCGCGTCGAGCCCGGATCGTACACCATCGAAGCGCGCCACGGCGCGGGTGCGGCGAACGCGTCCGGCCTGCGGGTGATCGGTAACTGCCACGAACCCGTCATGCACAAGTTGCGGATGGTCGGGGAGCGCGGGCGACCGGTTCACCACGCCGCAGGGGACACCCGCCTCGATCAATCGATCCACCGCTTCCGCGGTCGAAAGAGCGGCAATGCGCGGTGCGCAGAATGCGCGCAGATCGTCCCAGTTGAGAAAGCGCCGGGTCATGTCGGCATAGCGTTGATCGTCGAGCAGTTCTGGCGCCCCGATAACGCGCACCCAGCCCTCGAACTCGGCCTGCGACAGCATGACGACGACGATCCAGCCATCCTCGGTCGCCCAGGGGCGATAGACCGCGGCGATATCGGGCATGCGCGAGGCGCTGTCGGGAAAGGCGAGGTCGCCATGCAGGTCGATCCAGCCATAGGCGACCGCCGCCTCCATCATGGAGATGTCGATCACCGCACCCTTGCCGCTGCGCTCGCGTGCGAAGAGCGCTGCCGTAGCGGCTTGGGCCGCATAGAGCCCGGCATTCTTGTCGCAGATCCATTGCGGAGCGAGCACCGGTCCCTCGTCGCTCCAGCTGACCATGCCCGATTCCGCTTGGACGATCGGGTCGTAGGCGCGAGCGCCGGACATCGGCCCTTCCTGCCCGAAGCCACTGATCCGCGCGATGACGATATCTTCGCGCAGGGCCCGCAGGGCATCGATGCCAAGCCCCATCCGCTCCATCACGCCGGGACGGAAATTGTGGATGAGCAGATCGGCCTGCGGCACGAGGCGACGAAGCAGCGCCCGCCCCTCAGCGCGGGCGAGATCGATACCTACCGACTGCTTGCCCGCGTTGAGCGTGACGTGCGCCGAACTGAACCCGGGCGCGGCGACCGCGCCGAGCGAGCGCGACCGGTCACCTTCGGGCGGTTCGACCTTCCACACGCGCGCGCCCTGCTGGGCCATGATCTGCGTCGCAAGCGGCCCCGCGACAACGCTGGTCAGATCGATTACGGTAATGCCTTCGAGCGGCAGCATCTCTCTTCCTTCACTCCCTATATGTTGCATATATTGTCAGGATCGGACTTAATGCGCAATATGCGATTGACGGAAAGCGATGCCCCCGTGATGAGCGCGCGCACGCTCATCCTAGACCTGTTCGATACCGGCGATCCGCCCGATTTCTCGGTTGCCGAACTCGTTCGCGCAGGCGCCGCCTTCGGGATCGAGGCGCCGGGTATCCGCACAGCGCTGACGCGACTGAAAGCCGAAGGCCGGGTTCGCGCCATAGCCCGCGGCCGCTACGAGATCGGCGCCAATGCCGAGCCGCTAAAGCAGCGAATTCTCGGCTGGCGCACGCGCCTCGCCGGTCGCCGGGATTGGGATGGGCATTGGCTCCTTGCCGTTGCCGGGCCGCCGGAACGCGCCGATCGCACAACCTGGCGCAGGACCCTCCGCGCCCTGGAGCTCGAGGGGTTTGCAGAGGCCGAAACCAACCTCTGGGCCCGTCCCGACAATCTTGCCGGAGGAGCTGCAGGTGCACGCGATCGCCTGGCATGGCTCGAGGCGGCCCCAACCCTGTTGCTGGTCGAAGCCCGCGATCTGGACGCAGAGCGCGAGGCGCGGTTTCGCGACCTATGGCAAGTCGACGAACTTCGCGCACAACACCGTGCGCTTGCCGCCAGTCTAGAACGCAGCGCGGCCAGCATTGCGGACATGGACCTGTCCGCCGCCGCTGCGGAAACGCTGACCCTGGGGCGTCAGGCAATCCGCAGAATAACGCGCGACCCATTGCTACCGGAGGAGCTCGGTCCTTCCGACGACCTCACCCGCCTCGTCGACGCGATGATCGTCTACGACCGGATCGGGAAGCGCGTATGGCGCGACTACCTGGCGGCGTGAGCGGTCCCCAAGCTCGATCGGCCTCCGGCGACGAGCGATCCGGAAATTCCGAAGCCGCCAGTCCCGGATCGTTCTGGGGTTTATGGCTGACAAGTTGCAGCGGAGGAGAGACTCGAACCCCCAATACGCGGATCGCGATCCCAGCGAGCCGGGTGCGTCAGTGCGCCTGTCCCTTGAGCTTATCAGGGCCGCAGCGCTTCGGTTATTTCACAAGCACCCCACTCAAGAATCTTGGCAGGAAACGAATACCTTGACCACGCGTTCTATCGCCCACTTATAGCAAGCTGCGGCTGTTCAGCCGGACGGTGAGGGGACTGGTCGATCATGCACCAACAGTTGAATGCGGAATCTGCACTGGCAATCGACACGAATTTTCTTGCCAATATGTTCGAGCATGCTCCTGGCTTTATGGCTGTGCTCCGTGGCCCGGAACATGTCTTCGAGTTGGCCAATCCCGCATACCGTGAGCTGATCGGACAGCGGGACATTATCGGCAAACCCGCCTGCGCCGTGGCTCCTGAGGCTGTAGAACAAGGGTTTATTGCGATTCTGGACGAGGTCTTCCGGACTGGCGAGGCCTACACAGGCAAAAGCATGGAAGTCCGTCTGCAAAATCGCAAGGACCCCGTGTACGTCGACTTCGTAAACCAGCCGATCTTCGATGAGGCCGGCAGAGTTTCCGGTATCTTCATCCAAGGCACTGATGTTACCGGTCGAACAAGAGCCGAACGACTTCAAGCGACTCAAAGCAAGCTTCTGGAATCGGCCTTTCAGGATAAAAGCCTGCCTGATCTTCTGAGCATGCTCATTCTTGCGGTCGAAGAGGAAGCACAAGCCGAAGTCCTCGGATCCATCCTACTCCTGGATGAAGATCGCAAGCGGCTTCTTCACGGTGCGGGGCCAAGTCTCCCCGCGCCCTATAATGACGCGATACATGGCATCGAGATTGGTCCGGAAGTCGGATCTTGTGGAACAGCGGCGTTCAGCCGGCAAGCCGTGTTCGTGTCCGATGTGCGGAATGACCCTAAATGGGCCGCCTTCAGGGACCTCGCCATTGAACACGGCCTGCTCGCCTGTTGGTCGATACCTATCATCTCGTCTGGCGGTGACGTGCTCGGCACCTTCGCGATGTATCATCGGCAGCCTAGGGAACCGCTGGCCGCCGATATCGAACTTGTCGATTTCGTGATCCGCACTGCTGCCGTGATCATCGAGCGCAAAAAAGCTGAAATGGCTCTGGAAGAAGAGCGCAAGACGCTCGAAATGCTCAACAAAACCGGCGAAGCAATCGCAGGTGAGCTAGATTTGGGTCAAGTTGTCCAGCAGGTGACTGATGCGGGGGTCGAGCTCACGGGCGCGGAGTTTGGCGCATTCTTCTACAATGTGAACGAACCCGATGGGGCGTCATACATGCTTTACACCCTCTCAGGTGTCGATCGTGCCGCATTCGATCAATTCCCGATGCCTCGCAAAACCGAAATCTTTGCGCCTACATTCGACGGGGACGGCGTCGTGCGATCAGACGACATCACGACCGACCAGCGTTATGGACGCAATGCCCCACATAACGGTATGCCGGAAGGCCACTTGCCAGTTACCAGCTATTTGGCAGTGCCGGTCAAATCGCGCTCAGGCGAGGTGATTGGAGGACTGTTCTTCGGCCACTCTGCGAAGGCCCAGTTCAGCGAGCGCCACGAACGCCTTATCGTCGGCTTAGCCGCACAAGCCGCCGTGGCTATCGACAATGCGCGTCTTTATCGGGCAGCTCAGACTGAAATTAAGGAACGCAAACAGACCGAAGAGGCATTCCGGGACATTAGTAGACGGTTTGATGCCGTGCTCAACAATACCCGCATGGCTGTGTTTCTCATGGATGAAAGGCAGTTCTGCGTCTACGCGAATGCGGCCGCTGAAGATCTTACCGGCTATTCCTTCCAGGAATTGCAAGGGAAGGCCCTGCATGACGTCATCCATCATACACGACCTGATGGATCGCATTATCCTCTCCAAGAATGCCCAATCGACCGTGCGTTCCCCGAAAATGCCCAGACTGAAGGAGAGGAAGTTTTCGTTCATCGCGACGGCTCGTTTTACCCTGTTCACTTTACCGCATCGCCGATCCGCGACGAGGGATCAAAGACCATCGGGACGATTATAGAGGTCCAGAACATAACAGCCGAAAGGGAACGCGCAGCTGAGCTCGCCGAGGCGTTGAAGGTGAAGGATATCTTGCTGCACGAAGTAAACCATCGCGTGAAGAACAGCCTGCAGGTGGTGACGTCTTTGCTGACCCTGCAAGCGCGCAAGGCGGAGGACCAGGGCTTGGCCAAGAGCCTGCAGGAGGCGCGTAACCGGGTTGCCGTTATCGCCGCCATGCACCAGCGCCTTTATGCGACAAGCGATCACGACCATGTCGACTTCGGAGACTATCTCGCCGACCTTGCCGACGAAGCCATGCAATCGATGGGGTCGCGCGAGCATATCAAGCTGCGCACCGCTATCGATCGGGGGATCGTTATGAACTTGAGGCAAGCGGTGCCACTGGCACTTGTGGTCAGCGAACTTATCACGAATGCAATCAAGTACGCCTACCCGGCTGACAAGGGTGGGGAGATTTTCATCGGGCTTGATGACGAGGGTGAAGACGTTACCATTTGCATTAGTGACGAGGGTGTCGGTCTGCCAGAAGGTTTCGAGCCGAAAAGGTCCGAGGGACTTGGCATGAAGATTGTCACCTCGCTCTTGCGTCAGGTCAGGGGAGAACTGTCGGTGCCGCCTAGATCCAAGGGCGCCCAGTTCGACATCAGAATACCGGTTCGGCAAAAGGAAGAATAATGGGTAACTCCACCCGCACATCGAGAGATAAAGGCGGACTAAGCGTATTGATCGTCGAGGATGAGGCGCTTGTTGCGATGGACCTCGAATATATGCTCGAAGAAGAAGGCCACCTTCCCATCGCGCATGCGGACAGCCTCGAATCGGCGCTCAGGGCAGTGGAGGTAGATCGGCCCGATCTTGCATTGGTGGACATTCAACTGGCCTTTGGAGAAAGTGGGCTTCAGGTGGCGGAACGATTGAAGGATCACGGAATTCCAGTGCTCTTCTCGACCGGAAATTGCCCTGGCGAGATCGGGCGTTCATTGGCAATCGGATGTATGCATAAACCGATTGTCGAACGCACCCTGCGAGCCGCGCTCCGGGCAGCCGAAGCGAAGATTGGAGGACGTCCCGTTCCGCAACTGCCCTCGTCGGTACACTTTTACTGACCGTGACCGCCCGAGAGCGGGTAGCGGAGCAATGGGCCGGTGGTCTTACACCGTGACGCCGGTCGCGGGCGCGCAAGCTTCGATGGTGACGTCTCAGAGGTTCCGAGTGTCGATAACATGTCGGCATTTGGCAAACGCACTTCTGGTGTTATCTCTCGCCTTTCCTTGAGGAGACCAACCGCAGTCCTGCCAGCCTAGCGGAGTGAAGCCTTTGACTGACATTTTCCTGCGGCTATCCCGACGGTACGGACGCACATTCTCAGCAGTCGGCGCAATATGGTTCGCCTTCGGCTGTGCGCTCTACGCAAAGTTTCTCGCGCTTCCTGACCTTCCGTATCTGACTGAAGAGATCGTTCTCTATTCCGGTGCTGCATACAATGCGGTCTGGTGGGGATTCGTGCGGCCAGCGCTCAAGCGACGCAGCATGGCGCTCGATACGAAGATTGGTGCGGAGGGGGGACTGGAGCCCCCAATACGCTGAGTGAGATCGTTGGATCCCATCCGACCGGAATAGTCGACGACCGTGTGAACCTGCGACGCTGCCCCTAATCGCGAAACTCGAGCACTGTGCCGCGATAGGCGACGAAATTTCCCGTTGGGTCCAAGAAGCCTGCCCCAATCCTGTTGGCGTGAAATTGGGCTTCACCTAGGCTTGGATACCATTTACCGCGGCGGCCCCGCGCGATGTAGCGATACTGCGTCATAGACAGGCGAGACGTCTGGAAAGCCATTCGGTTTCCACCAAATTTCCCGAATTCGTCCAATTGTTTGGATTTGGCAGCGCGCTGGCGACGTACTCGCTCAGGCATGGCACGGCAGCGCACCATGCCGGCCCGCGATTGCGATTGCAGAATTCCGGGAAATGGTAGCGGAGGAGGAACATATAGCGAACATATAACGTTCTGACATTGCTCGTTTTTTCCGCCCAACTCTTGGAAAATACCCCCACCGATACCCCCAGAATCCCGAATTTGCGCCAAACCGTTACAAGGGTGCGATCGGCCGACTAACGTTCGAAAATTGGCAGCTCAACCGCCTCATTGAACGGCGGAAGTTGGGCCGGAAGCGGACTGGCCGCTTGCGGGTGAAGCGATAACGAAAGCCGACGTTCCGCAAACGACCCAACGTGGCCGTTCATGATCCTCGTCAGTTCGGTCGAACACGTCCTTTAGGAAGGCAAGATCATTAGGCGCGACTTCGCGAGCCGGGAGGGCAGAGCCAGGATTCCGACATGTTCTCGTGTTCAAGGTTCAAGACGAACTCCGACGTTTCGCATCTTCCGTCCTGACTTCATCATGCCTGTCCGCCGTGTACCGAGGGATCATGTATTCGTCTGGTCGGCCGGCACATCACTCGGCAAGTTGGCCGCGCCCGTTTTTTCGGAGCATGCCAAACCTTCAGTGCCAAGACCGTAACAGGTCATGGACACTGAACCCATCGAATAGCCGCGCACCAGCGGATCAAGGGTTTCGTTTCGGGCAGCCGCCATTCCGGCAAGATAAATCAGCGGAACGAAATGGTCGGGCGTGGGAACCGCCGCGGCATAATCGGGATGCTCCACAAGGCGCAGCAGATCGCCCGGGTTTTCTGCCAGTTGGCGAACCGCTGCTTCATCGAAACGCTCTGCCCAGTCGAACGCAAAATCGGGCTGGTTCCAGCGCACGGCTCGGAGGTTGTGAACGACATTTCCGCTAGCGACCACCAGGACGTCGCGGTCCTGCAAGGCTGCCAGTCTTGCGCCAAGGTCAAGATGATAGCTCAGCGGCTTTAGCGCGTTGATCGAGAGCTGCACCACCGGGATGTCGGCCTCAGGGTACAGGTGCGCGAGCACCGACCACGTTCCGTGATCGAGACCCCACTGATCCTGGTCGAGACCCACCCACTCGGGCTTCACCAGCTCAACGATCTCTTTCGCGAGGTCCGGATCGCCCTTGGCCGGATATTCAAAGTCGAACAGTTCCTGTGGGAAACCGTAGAAATCGTGGATTGTGCGAGGGCGTGCCATGGCCGTCACCGCCGTAGCACCGAAATACCAATGTGCAGAAACCACGAGGATCGCCTTGGGACGGGGCAACTCAAGCCCGAATGCCCGCCAGGCCGAGGTGTAGCCATTGCTCTCGAGCGTGTTCATCGGGCTTCCGTGGCCGATAAAGAGCGCGTGCATTCGATCCATACAAAGACTCCTAGTGGTTCACCTTGCTGCGCGAAGGCTTGCGAAGGATACTTCAAGCGCCAGTAGCAGGCTCAACGAGTTTAAATTCAGCTTCCACCGCCGATCCGGTTTGGGTTCTGTTCCTTCGAGCGATAATATCGTCATCTGATGCTAAAGCATCTCGAGTGGACGGTGGTCGCGTGGCCTGGGAAACGCCGCGTCGAGTGTCGCAAGCTGGGCGTCGGAAAGGACGATATCGGCGGCCGCGCGGTTCTCCCGCACATGTGCGACTGAACTCGCTTTCGGGATGGCGATGAGACCATCTTGCCGCAACGTCCACGAAAGTGCGACCTGCACACGGGTTGCGCCGACCTCGGCTGCAATTTTGTCGAGAGCGGGGTGGGTAGAAAGTCGTCCCTGCTCGACTGGACTATACGCCATAACCGGTATGTTATGCTCGGCGAGCCACGGCAGCAGGTCCAATTCGGGCCCTCGCCGGACCAGATTGTAGAGGATCTGATCGGTCACGCAGCCATTCCCGCCCGCAGCGACAAGCTCTTCCATATCGTCGGTATCGAGATTGCTGACACCCCAGTGTCGGATCTTTCCTGCCGATTTGAGCGCCTCCAATGCCTCCACTGTCTCAGCGAGCGGCACCGATCCCCGCCAATGGAGCAGGTAGAGGTCCAGCCGGTCGGTGCCGAGCCGCTTCAGGCTCGCCTCGCACGCACCGGCAAGGCGAGAGCGCGATGCGTTCTGCGGACATGCCTTGCTGACGAGGAACAACTGGTCGCGAACGCTGCCCAGCGCCTCGGATATCAGCGTTTCGGCCGCACCATCGCCGTACATTTCGGCCGTATCGATGAGCGTCATGCCCAGTTCGACACCGGCACGTAGCGCGGCGATCTCATCGGATCGGCGG